>Ga0193718_1000163_pt1 | contig 15772 bp, 9 predicted proteins | sample U2a1metaG_FD_144918 | JGI IMG/M metagenome (GOLD analysis project Ga0193718, IMG submission 144918) | Soil microbial communities from a riparian zone of the East river system, Colorado, United States - U2a1 | ecosystem: Environmental > Terrestrial > Soil > Riparian zone | place: USA: East River... | reverse complement strand
TCTGCGAGATCCGCATTAATCGATCAGGATGGGTGACCGGATCATCTGTTGGTGCAGGATGGCACCCAAATGGTTGACATCATGTTCCAGGACTTCCCTGAAATGTTTCTCTGCTTCGGGAATCCTACCATTGTTAAGCCCAAGGCATCCAAGTCCCATCAGGTAATGACAATGGTTTTTATTGCGCTGATCCAGGTCCTGGTCAAACACGAGAAGATCCGGGAGGGAAACAGCGAAGTAATCGATCTTGATCGTGTCGTTGAGGTGTTTCTCGCCGAAATCAATCAGTCTTGCAAAAATGGTCTCTGCCTTTGCGCGTTCTCCAAGACGCTTCCACGCAAGACCCTGGTAGAAGATCTTATCCGGCTGCTGATCGTTGTAGTAGATCGCCTGAACGGGTTCACTCAATCCCCGGGTTGCCTGAGTAAAGAACTCCCGCGCCAGTGTTTCGTTGCCGAGCCCTTCGTATGCGCACCCGCGTAAATAATTGATGTCGTTTTCCTGTGCTCCGTACAGTTTCCCTTCGCCAAGGTTGTGGGGATAGTGAACGGTCGCATCCAGCAGGTTGATTGCTTCCGTGTACTGCTGATCCGCAATTGCTTTTTTTGCCAGCTCAAGGTGACACAACAGAAACTGCCCGACAACTTTGCCTTCTCCGCCTTCCCAGGGATGAAAGAGGCGGCTGGCCAGCAGCTCTTTTGCTTTTGCATAGTCGCCGAGTTGGTTGTAAAGTGTAACGCGTTCCAGGTACAGGTCATCGCGGTCCGATGTCGAAGATGGATAGTGTTCGAGTCTTGCAAGACGGCGTTCAGGCGATTCATTCAACTTCTTATGAAGCTGGTCTAATTCCATCAGCACACGTGCATCGTCAGGGGCCAGTGCGAACGCGCGTTCCAATGCCTGAAGCGCTTTTCGGACGTCCTGCTTCTTATTGTGATAGCCTAATGCCAGATTGCGGAATACCGTAGGAAACGAATCATCGATGCCTGCGGATGTCTCCCAGCAGGCGATTGCTTCCGCATACTGACGGTTCGCATACCAGAAATTCCCCAGATAATAGCTGGCCTTGGCATCTGCTGGATTTGCCTCCGCTGCGGACTGTAGCACCGCAACGTCTTCGATTCTGTTCGGGAAACAATAGTCGGGCTTTGCCGCCGCTGCCTTCGCAAACCAGGCGGCAGCGGAAGCTGTATCATTCATCCGTTGTGCAAAGTATCCCAGATAGTAATCGACCATCGGATAGACCTCTGCGGCATCCGCCCTATAAAGGTTCAGCAAGGCAGAAGCTTCAGTGTATAGTCCCGCATGAGCATAATCGAAGGCATATTCGATGTAACTATGAACATCGCCCCGTGCGATCTGTTTCAACGACAAGACGATTTTGGGATCAGCCAACGATTGTTCAAACAGGCAACCCAGATTGAATGGATCCAGTCCGAGTGACGATGTCAGCACGTCGCTTGCTTCGGTATCCCGGGTAAGCTTGCGAAGGATCACGGCTTTAAGATGGCGAGCCGTCTGACTGTTGTAGTTACGGGATAACGCAAGGCTGATGAGCCGCAATGCTTCCTCAAAATTCAGCTGACGCATCGCAATGCGTGCCAGGTTCAGATAGGCTGCATCCTGGCAAGCGGCAGTCCATGCTGATTTGAAAAATGCGTCATAGGCTTCTTCATAACGATCCTGAAAAGATAAGGATAACGCCAGATTGAAATACGGCTCGCCATCGTATGGATTTGGATTGCGTTTCGTGAGGGTTTCGATGGCAGCACTAAAAAATTGTTCCGCTTTGGCGAACTGTCCCTGCTTCAGGTTCCACAATCCCATTGCATTGTTATTGCGCACATCGCTGGGTTCACGTCGCAAGGCTTCCTGGTAGTAATCGGTGGCTTTATAGGTTGCGTGGCGGTATTGCTCGATATGCAGCCCTGTAAGAAAAAGCTGCTCGATGCTTTCAATGTCCGGAGGAGCTTGGGCGGGATCGGCAGGCTGAGGCACCGCTTTATGAGTTGATTTCTCCGGGCGATACCGGACCAGGATCTTGCCGCTGGCGGAAGTCAGCGTGAAATACAGCCTCTCCGGCACGCGTGAGGTGTCGAACGGAAGCGTTTTAACAAAAGTGCGTGATGGGGAAACAGTGATCTTTTCCCGGTGAATGGTTTCGCCGTTATAGGTTAGCGCTGCGACAGCATCTTTGTACTCCGCGGTCGCGTAGAGTTTCAGGGTGATTTTCTGATCCGCAATGTCAAGATTGACCATCGCGTCTTTCGTCGCGTTTTTGACGACACCCAGTTCGCTGTACGGCATGAAGTATTGTGAGAACGTACGTTCTTCGAAAGGCCGGATCCAGGAAAAATCGGGCTGATTGTCTGTAAACACACCCGTCATCAGCTCGATATACGGTCCATCCTCATCGGTAAGGTTTCGGTCCCATGCATACCCGAATTCGCCGTTGCCCCACGTCCATTGTTTTTTTCCGGGAGAAACGTGGTGATCGGCAATGTGCAGCAAACCTCCTTTCGCGTCGTGTTCGTATCCGCCCATAAAATCGTAGTTTGACTTCACGGCCATATACGAGGTGGGCACCGGAATATTTTTGTAACGCGAGATGTCGACTCCTGCCGAGTAATCTACTTTATAATAGGTGCCCTTTGCGATCGGAAATTCGGATACATCACGCTTGCCGTGATCAAATACAGCATGTACGTCTGGCGGGAACACGGATTGATAATCGTCATTTACTTTAACGGCAGGATTTGCCCACCATAAAAACGTCTGAGGAAAAGGGGTACGGTTATAGAGCTTTACATTGATTTCGAGGTACGCTTTGTCGGGATACAAGCGAAAGCCTGCCATGCCTTTCGTGTGGAACATCCGCTCCACTTCGCTGACCCATACGGTCTTGCCCCCATCGTCGTGCTCCTCGATCTTAAAATCGATCGGGTCGAATGTACTCGGACGGTGATGCTGGGGCCAGTTGAATTCGATGCCCCCGGAGATCCACGGTCCCGTCAATCCTACAAGCGCAGGTTTGATCACTCGATTATAGTAGACAAAGTGACGCTTCCTGATCTTGTCGTAGGCCATCTGGACCCGTCCGCCGAGTTCAGGCAGGATCATGATTTTGAGGTATTGATTTTCCAGGAACAGCCCGCGATAGGTTTTGTCCCGCTTCTCCTCCAGAATTTTTTCGACGACCGGATGCGGGTATACCACGCCACTGCTCCCCTGATAGACCCGGTTCTCCAGAAATATTGGATTTTTTTCTGGTTTTCCGATGCCGTACGTCGGAATGACCACATTTTCCTCCCAAGCCGACACAGTCTGAATATTCTCCATCTAAATCGTTTGTTTGTGCAAATCTAGGGCGATGCCAATGCACATTTGATGGATAAATTTTCTATTTTGATGGACAATATTATTTTTGCTGCCATGCAGGTAATCCGTAAGCGGGAAGGGTTTGAGGGACAACGCGCCATTGTCCTTCCGAAAAAAATACTGGAAATGTGCGGCTATTTGCCTACCGTGAATGGCCTGTACGTCACGGATATCGGATTTTATCCAAGGGCGACGTACCACTACCGCGAGCGACCGAACGGAGTTTCGCAGAATATCCTGATTTACTGCACGGAAGGAAAAGGCTGGCTCGAAGTTCCTGCCGGGCGTTTCATGGTAAATCCGAACGAATATCTTATAATTCCTGCGGACATGCCCCATAAATATGGAGCGGACGGAAGCATGCCCTGGTCGATACACTGGGTCCATTTCAAAGGCGTGCAGGCGCCGACTTTTGCATCGCTTCTCTCCAAGCAGTTCAAGGAATTCGTTTCGTACTCCCCTTTTTTGGATGAACGCATCCGGATTTTTGATTCCATCTATAAGACCCTCGAGTCCGGCTACAGCTTTGACAACCTGAATTATTCCAGCATTACCTTCGGTTATTTTCTCGCGTCCTTCAGTTTCGCCGATAAATTCGCTTCTGCGCACCACCCCATTGAAAAGGATGCGGTGGATATATCCATCGAATTCATGCAGAACCACCTTGATGTTTCATTGGCCCTCGGGGAGATCGCATCATCAATTAATCTATCCGTATCCCATTATTCCAGCCTGTTCCGTAAGAAGACGGGCTACTCACCGGTAGTCTATTTCAATCACCTGAAGATCCAGCATGCCTGTCAGTACTTGCAATTCACAACGCTCAGAATCAATCAGATAGCAACTAAACTGGGCATCCTCGACCAGTATTATTTTTCGCGAATGTTCACGCGCATTATGGGGGTCTCGCCGCTGGAGTACCGGAATCGCAAACATTAAAAGCGGCGCGGATTTACTATCCGGATCATAATAAAATCCATCATTTAAGTTTAATTCTCCATTCAATCGTTTGCACTAATCTTCACATTTGTAGAAATCGTTTTCGGAACTTTTCTGAAATCGTTTTTCGGAACAAATGAGAAAGAGTCAGTACATATTCTTCATCAGCATGGTTGCCGCCTTTGGAGGGTTGCTGTTCGGGTTTGACATCGCCATTTTTTCCGGTACAATTCCTTTTATTCAGCCTTACTATCAGCTTTCGGAGGCCCAGCTCGGGTGGACAGGCAGCTCTTTATATGTGGGGTGCATCGTGGGCACGCTGCTTACAGGGTATGCAACCGATCATTTCGGCAGGAAATTGCCCTTGATCATAGCAGCAGCAATTTTCACGATTTCTTCTCTTTTAATGGGGTGGGCCGGCAGCCACTCGATGCTCGTGTTCTGGCGGATCATCGCCGGCATCGGCGTTGGCGCCGCTTCGATGTTGTCCCCATTATATATAGCAGAAGTCAGTCCCGCTGCCATTCGCGGCCGGATGGTTTCCATAAACCAGCTCACCGTCGTTACCGGCATTCTGCTGGCCTACTTCTCTAATTATGTCCTGGCCGATTTCGAAAATAACTGGCGCTGGATGTTCAGTTCCGGCGCCGTGCCGGCTATCCTGTTTTTCATATTCGTGTTCTTCGTCCCGGAAAGTCCGCGCTGGCTGCTCAGCAAAGGCCAGGTTGAAAAAGCAAAAGCCATACTGACAAAAATTTCTTCCTCCAATGTTGATCTCGAGGTAAAAGAAATTCAAACCCGCGCCCAGTCGGCTGTAAAAGGAACCTTCTCCGACCTTCTGCAACCGGGAATATTCTCTCTTGTCATGCTCGGAATTACGATCGCTGTATTTCAGCAGATCTCCGGCGCCAATGCGATCTTCTTCTATGCGCCGATCATTTTTGAAAAAGCAGGAATGAACGTCAAAGATCAGCTGATGCAACAAATCATGATTGGTTTCATCAATTTGATATTTACACTCCTGGCCATGCAGCTGGTCGATAAGCTCGGTCGCAAAAAGCTGATGGTGAGCGGGGCTTTCCTGATGGCGCTCTGGCTTTTCCTTGTCGGGATCTGTTATTCGTTCGAACTGTTTGCCGGATATACGCTGACCATTTTTGTGCTGGCATTTATTGCGACGTACGCCGCTACACTCGCACCGGTAACGTGGGTGTTGATCTCCGAGATTTTTCCTACACGCGTACGCGGACTGGCTATTTCGCTCGCGACCGGAATGTTGTGGGTGGCCTGTTTTGCGCTTGCCTATGGCTTCCCGGTGCTTATCGAATGGCTGGACGCATCTCAGACGTTCTATTTTTTCTCGGCGATTTGCCTGCTGTACTTTTTTATTCTGCTGAAGTATGTGCCCGAAACAAAAGGAAAAACACTCGAACAATTTGAAACGGAAGCGATAGGACATTAAAAGGTAAAAATGACCCCCACAAAAAGTAATTTTTTTTGAAATTCATAAACAAGGAAGCACTATGAGAAAAACACTACGAATGGTATTGCTCGCGCTTCTCCCGCTGATGCCGGTTACCCTGCTCGCGGAAGGGCCAACACCCGATGATCAGGCCGTGCCGGTAAGAGGAACTGTAACCGATGGACGCGGACCCATTCCGGGGGCGAATGTTTTGCTGAAGGGAACTACTATCGGAACGGCGACAGACGCCGTCGGAAGTTTTGCTATTCAGGCAACATCGGCCGATGATATCCTGGTATTTTCTTTCATTGGTTATAAAACGCAGGAAATCAGGATCGGGACCCAAACATCGATAACGGTCACCCTGGAAGCCGATGTCGCAACACTCAGCGAGGTCGTCGTTGTGGGGGCCGTTCTCAAAACGAGTGACCTGACCGGGTCCGTTTCGTCACTAAGTGGAGATAAGCTGAAAGACATCCCGACAGCAAGCGTAACACAGGCCATGACCGGACGAATGACCGGCGTGCTAATTCAGAATAGTCCGGGTGTTTCCGGCGGCGCCAGCATCAAGATCCGCGGAAACAATTCAATTCAGTTCGGTGCGAATCCGATTTTCGTCGTGGACGGTTTGATCATGGACGGCGGGTTCAATCTGATTAACCCCAGCGACATCGAAACGATCAACGTGCTCAAAGATGCTTCCGCCACGTCAATTTATGGTTCACGTGGTGCAAATGGCGTGGTCCTGATCACCACAAGGAAAGGAAAGAAGGGAGAGGGCAAAGTAACCTATGACGGATGGTATGGCATTCAGAATTTTTCCCGCACCGTTCCGCGCATGGGAGCAAAAGACATTTTTAACCTGCGGGCGGATGCCTATGCCAATGCTTACATGGATGCCAATCCGGGTGCCGACCGGCAGGGCTATGTCAATTCGCTGCTTGATCCCAGCAATCCCCTGACTCCGTTCGCCCCGTACGAATTTGACACGTACCTCAGCGGCAAAAGCTACAACTGGCTCAATGAAGTTACCAGGTCCGGGGCGCAGCAAAACCATGCTCTCAGCCTGTCAAAAGCAACAGACCAGGGTTCCTATTTTGTAAGCTTCAACTACACCAACAATAAAGGGTTAATGGAAAATTCGAACTACAATCGGATCACCGGTCGCCTTAACCTCGAACAAAATGTAAAACCATGGCTTAAGGTCGGTACAAACACCTCGTATGCACGCAGTCATGAGACGTATGTGCAGGGCGGCGTGTTTTCCATCGCCAACGGGGCCAATCCGTTGCTGGCCATCAACGACTCGATCAACTATTTGAAATGGGCGGGCGTATTGCAGCCGGATAGCTATAACCCCATCCGAAGCCTCCGGATCAAAGGGGACGGCTATCAAAGCCGTTTAATTACCAGCAACTATATCAATGTCCGCATACTGAAAAAAATCAACGTCCGTTCGACGTTCTCCGCCGACGTGATGGACACAAGAGATTTTTGGTACACACCACACGATATCGGACAATCCATTCGCAATTCAACCTCCGGAACAGCCCAGCAGCGAAACGACCACTACCTGAACTGGCAATGGGATAACACGGCAACGTACGATGTACTCACCGGCGATCATAATTTGTCCGTGCTGGGTGGCTTCAACATGCTTCAGAACAACTGGGATTACAACCAGGTCGATGCGACAGGGTTCGCTACCGATGACTTCTCATACAAATATATAGGAGGGGCTTATCTGCGTGACAAGTTCGGGCTCGCATCCGACTTTACTACCTATTCGCTGATGTCCTTCATCGGCCGCGCCAACTACAACTACAAAGACAAATATTTCGCAACGGTGACGGGTCGATACGATGGCTCGTCGCGTTTTGATAAGGGCCACAAGTGGGGACTATTTCCTTCGGTCGCACTTGGCTGGGACATTGCCAAAGAACAATTTTTCCAGAATCTCGATGTCGGTCTTATCAATCTTGCAAAAATCCGTGCAAGCTATGGTATTGCCGGGAATCAGAACATCCCGAACTTCGCCTACAAGACACTGTACTATCCCCATTTTTCGAACAATGCTGTGACATTCGATCCAAGCGGGCGATTGGGTAACAGCGGTCTTGTCTGGGAACGCCAGAAGCAACTCAATCTCGGGTTGGACCTTGCGCTGATGAATAACATCCTGAAAGTATCCTTCGATTATTTCACCATCAATAATGAAGACCTGCTCATGCAGCGCCCCCTCTCGACGGTTACGGGGTTCAATAATGTTATCGGCAACGTCGGCGCGATGACGAATAAGGGTATCGAGCTCTCCGTCAACGCGCAGGTGCTGAATCGCGGAGGGTTTGTCTGGAACATAGCGGGTAATATTTCTTCGGCCAGGAACAAAGTAACGAAACTCTATGGTGATGTCAGTGCGATCTACAGCAAGGGCGGGTATACCGGAGTGGAGATCCAGCGCGAAGGAAATTTGTTCCTGAATCAGTCGATCAATTCGATCTATGTTTTCAAATTCGACCGGATCGTTCAGGAATCCGATATGGACTATGTCAATTCCCTCGACCTGGGCGGACGCGTTGTCAAGCCCGGCGATATACTGCCACAGGACGTCGATCACAACGGAATTATCAATGATGACGACCGTACCGTCGTCGGCCGGAAGGATCCGAAATTCTACGGAGGTTTCTCAACCGATCTATCGTTCAGAAATTTTACGCTGAATGCTGTATTTACCTATAACTATGGTGCAAAACGGATCAGTTATTTATACGAAGGACTTATGAACGGTACCGGCATGTCAGCCGCACACCCGGATATGCTCAATCGCTGGACACCGACAAACACCCAAACTAATGTTCCGCGCGCTTACAGTGCGAGTGGACGTTACGGATTCGGCGATGTTGATCTCGGGATTCAGAATGCTTCGTTCCTTCGTTTGTCGGCACTGACGCTGGCATACAACCTGCCACGCGCCATCCTGGATCGGGCGAAGATTTCCACTCTCCGGATTTACTTCACCGGAAGTAACCTGTTTATTAAAACCAAATACAAGGGATATGATCCCGAGGGCGGTGACGACTATCCGATGTCACGTCTGCTGGTCACCGGTATTAACGTCGGCTTTTAATACAACGCAATACTATTCAAGAGACTAATCGAAATGAACACAATGAAAAATAAAATGTTCGCAGCGAAACTGATGGCACTGATGCTGGTGGTTTCGGGCTCATGCTCTAAGTTTCTGGATGAGGAGCCGCAAACGGCTCTGACGCAGGAGAAAGTATTTTCCGATCTCAATAATATCGAGCCCCTTGTTCTCGGGCTCTATACGAGCTGGAGAAATACCAAGAAGGATCGCGGTGGTTTCATGTTCTCGCTGGGAACAGATGAATCACAGCAGGGTGCTTACCAGGTGCGCACGGAATCCGGCCAGGCAGGCCTCGACCGATACGATGGATTTCTTGCGCCAAGCAATACAGCGTTGCAGCAACAGTGGGACAGTCGATGGCCTGTGGTGTCTTCTGCCGCAACAACAATCTATGCGCTGAAGACCAACCAGCAGGACCCAGCGCTGCGCTGATGTTTGAGATTTCGCAGTACTGGGGAGCAATTCCGATCATCGACCTGGAACAACTCGGCAAATTCGGAACCGCAAGGCAACCGCTTCCGCTGGTGTATAGCTACATCATCAGCGACCTGGAAGTTGCTATTCAAAATCTACCGGAAGTACAGGCGGATCCGCGCAAGGCCACGAAGTTCGCTGCGCAGGCACTGCTGGGAAAAGTTTACCTGTATGCTCCTGACGAATCCGGCGTGCGCGACTATGGGAAGGCAAAAGATAATTTCCTGGCGGTAATGAACAGCGGAAAATTCAGTCTTGAACCCTCTTACGCAAACCTGTGGAATCCGGCGACAACTAATTCGGCGGAAGCTGTTTTTTCTTTTCAGTTCAATAACGTCTATCCCGACAATAACCAGATTCAATGGCAGATGGGATCCCGGGCGATTGCAAACCTGGATCAGTACGCTTACTTCGGTGGTTATGACCTGATGGTCCCCACCCAGTATGCTTACAAAATGACGAGCCAGGGAGGCGTATGGGAAGATGGCGATCTGCGCAGGCAGGAGAACGTGCGATATGATTTTCAATACAACGGAACTACTCCGGTGGTCGAAGGCTGGATGGGCGGCGACGAACTCGATCCCCATGTAAAAAAATACGAGGACATCCGTCTTGACGGCACGGCAAGCTTCTGGTACTCCGGCAAGAACGTGTATTTCCTCCGTTATGCCGATATCTTACTATGCTATGCCGAGACGCTTAACGAAACAGGCGCCACGGCGCAGGGGGTAACAGAAGTAAACAAAGTAAGAGCAAGGGCATTCGGCGGAACGATTCCATCGGGTCTTGAGTGGAGCGGGGGAATGTCAGCGGATGAATTTCGCGTAAAGATCCTCGACGAGCGCCTTCGTGAGCTTTGCTTTGAAGGATGGCGCCGGATGGATCTGAACCGCTATGGAAAGCTGGTGGACCTTGTGTCGGTCCGCAACAAATGGACCGCTGAAAGTGGTACGATCCAACCGTTTCACAAACTGTATCCGATTCCACGGCAGGAAATTCTTCAGAACGAAGACATCGGTGAAGCCGATCAGAACCCAGGATACACAAATCAATAAAACGAACTTACTAATCTGAAAAACAACAACCAACACCAATGAAAACAAATCTACCGCTATCCCCTCGCTCGCTGAAAAACCGGACTGTAAAAACGCTGTCCTGGCTTTCAGCAGTCGCCGCACTGATTGTCCTGTCGATCTTTGCAGAGTCTTGTAAGAAGAAGGACGACCCAACGCCCGTTGTTGAATTGTCCATCTTATCGATTTCGCCAAACACGGGCAGCGACGGCACTGCGGTGACCATTGTCGGAACGGGTTTCAGCGCAACCGCCGCCGGGAATGAAGTCACGTTGAATGGAAAGACCTGCCCTGTGACCAGTGCGGCGGCAACTCAATTGCATATCACGATTCCGGTAGCCGCAGGAACCGGAGCTATTACCGTTAAGGTAGGTAGCAAAACCGCAACCAGCTCAACCTTCACTTACCTTGATCCACTCGCGATCGCATCTATTGCACCAACGTCAGGACCGAAAGGAACCTCGGTGGTTATCACCGGGACGGGATTTAGCGCGACTGCGGCCAGCAACACCGTTACCATTAACGGCGTTGCTGCAGAAGTCACCACTGCATCGGAGACCGCACTTACCATTGTAATTCCTGCCGGCGCGGCAACCGGACCCATCTCTGTGAAAGTGGGAACCAACACGGTGCAGAGTCAGGAATTCACCTATGTTTTAACACTTAGCGTGCACACGCTTGCCGGTGCGGGTTCGGGCTTTAACGACGGCACCGGAATAGCTGCATTATTCAGTGGACCTTACAATGTCGCTACGGATGCAAACGGAAATGTTTATGTATCGGATGCCAGCAATCACCGGATTCGAAAAATAACGCCTGAAGGTGTAACCACTACGTTGGCTGGAAGCGGCGTAAGCGGAGATGTATTGGGTACCGGTGCAGCAGCTCAGTTCAACTATCCTTACGGTGTTGCGGTGGATGCCACGGGAAATGTGATTGTCGCCGATACATTCAACCACAAGATCAAGAAGATCTCACCCGCTGGCGAAGTTACCCTGATAGCGGGCAGTACAGGAGGATATACGGATGCCGTGGGGGCGGCAGCGCAGTTTAATTATCCAACGTCTGTAACCCTGGACGCCAGCGGCGCGATCTATGTGGCGGACAAAGACAATCACAAAATCCGTAAAATTGCTACTGACGGAACTGTTTCAACGTTAGCCGGAAGCACCTCGGGGTATGCAAACGGAACGGGAACGGCGGCGCAATTCTCGCAGCCGTATGATCTCGCCGTAGATGCCAGTGGAAACGTGTACGTCATAGACACCGGTAATCACAGAGTTCGTAAAATCACGCCCGCGGGCGTAGTGACCTCTCTCGCCGGCAACGGTACGAATGGCGACGCGGATGGCACCGGCGACGCTGCACAATTCTACTATCCTTACGGTATTGCGATCGATTCCCACGGAGACCTTTTCGTCGCCGATACATTCAACCAAAAGGTGAAGAAAGTCACGCAGGCAGGGGTTACGACCACCTACGCCGGCAGTACAGGCGGTACGGCGGACGGAGATCCGGCAACGGCGCAGTTCAATTACCTGACGGGCATCGATGTTAGCAGTACAGGCATTATTTATATTGCCGACAAGGATAATAACAGAATCAGATACATCACGGCCGACTGACCGTGAATGGATTGATCCTGAGCAAATTTCTTCCTGGACGGAGGAGGAGTAGAGTTCTTCGTCCGGGAAGATTTTGTTACTTGTAACAAATTAGGATAATATATTTTTATGAATAAAAGATCGTTTAAGGGCCTGCTGGTATTTCCAGTATTATTTCCAGCTGTCTTTTTCGCCGCATCATCCCTGAATGCCCAAACCATACGGATTCAGACGGGAGCGACTTCGCTGATCTATGCGGTTGATAAATTGGGAGAACTGAAACAGGCTTACTTTGGCGACCGGCTTGCGGACACGGCATCCACTGCGATGAAGGCTGAGTTATCCGCATACCCTGCCTACGGTCGTGATTATGTGAATGAACCGGCCCTTCGTGCCGTGCATGCCGATGGAAATCTTACGACTGAACTTGTTTATCAATCGCACCAGGAAACACAGCCTACGGCCGGCGTAACACTCACGAAAATCGTTCTGAAGGACAAATACTATCCCTTTACCGTCACCTTGTTCTACAAAGCCTACGGGAACGAAAACATCATCGAACAATGGACTGAAATTACCCATCAGGAAAAAAAAGACGTTACGCTATACAATTTTTTTTCAGGTCAGCTCGCATTTCGCCAGGCGTCCTACTGGCTGACGAGTTTCACCGGAAACTGGGGAACGGAAATGAACATGCAGGAGGAGAAACTGGGCAGTGGAATTAAAGTTATCGAATCAAAGCTCGGCGTGAGATCAAATCAGTTTGGTCATGCCTGCTTTCTGCTCGGACTGGATTCGAAATCGGAAGAAGAGAGCGGAACGGTGGTTGGCGGAACGCTGGCCTGGCCTGGCAGTTGGAAGCTTTCATTCGAGGTGGACGTACGGCAAAACCTTCGCGTGCTGGCGGGAATCAATCCCTTTGCTTCCCAATACATAATAAAACCAAAGGAAGTATTCAAGACACCTTCATTTCTCTATACTATTAGCACCAAAGGCAAGGGTGAGGTTACGCGACGCTTTCATGCCTGGGCGCGAAACCACCAGGGCATTTATAAAAGTGAACGCCCGCGGATGACGGTGCTGAATAACTGGGAAGCCACCTATTTTAATTTCAATGAAAATATTCTTAAACAGATCATGTCCGACGCGTCTGCCATGGGCTTCGATCTGTTTTTGCTTGATGATGGCTGGTTTGGGAACAAATATCCGCGCGACGACGATAAGGCGGGATTGGGAGACTGGCAAGTCAATGCAAAAAAATTGCCCAATGGAATCGGCGAATTGATCAAAGAAGCGGAACGGAAGAAAATTAAATTCGGGATGTGGATCGAACCGGAAATGGTCAATCCAAAAAGCGAATTATATGAAAAACATCCTGACTGGATTATCACCAGCCCGAACCGGGACCTGGACCTCAGCCGGAATCAGCTGATACTCGATCTGTCAAACCCAAAGGTCCAGGAGCACGTCTTTGCCGCCATCAATGACTTACTCAAAGCCAACCCGGGCATCGCCTATCTGAAATGGGACTGCAACCGATACGTGACAAACCCCGGATCTTCATTTTTGCCACCCGAATTACAGTCGCACCTTTGGATCAAGTACACACAGGGATTATTATCGGTATGGCAACGGGTGCGGGCAAACTATCCCGATGTGTATTTAATGCTCTGCTCGGGCGGCGGGGGTCGGATCGATTACGGCTCGATGCCATTCTTTGATGAATACTGGATCAGCGATAATACGGATGCGCTTGACCGCATTTTCATGCAATGGGGTACGTCCCATTTTTTTCCGCCCTTTGGTCTGGCCAGTCACGTATCCGTTGTGCCAAACCACATGACGCAGCGCACAACGCCGTTGAAATTCAGGTTCGATGTGGCACTGTCAGCCAAGCTTGGAATGGACCTCCAGCCCAAAGACATGAACCCGGAAGAGAAGGAGTTTTCAAAAAAGGCTATACAAGAATATAGTTCGATAAAGCACATCGTTCAGAAAGGCGATCTGTACCGGCTGCTTTCTCCGTACGAAAGCAACCGGGTTGCCCTGATGTATGCTACGCCGGATCAAAAAGAAGCATTGGTATTTTCCTACCTGAAGCGAAAAGAGATCTATGGAAATGAGCAGGTGCTGATGTTGCGCGGCCTCGATCCGAAGAAAAGGTATGTATTGAAAGAGATTAATAAGGACACCAGAAGATATTCCTGGTTGACACCGTTCGAAGGGCAACGCTTCACCGGAGAATTTCTGATGACCTATGGAGTGAAGTTTACGATGTACCAGGAGTATGAAAGTGCGGTGTTTCAGCTGACCGGCGAGTAAGATGGGCAGATGCAAAAGAAACAAAGGAAGTAACGGTGCGTAGGACATGAAGACGGCAGGAGTACGAACAAAAGCTGAATCCTGGGGAACATCCGACGGTAAGCCGGTATCTCTTTACCGATTGCAAAATGCGGGGGGAGCGTATGTCGAGGTAACAAACTTCGGCGCTACGCTGGTGACCGTAGCCGTTCCCGATAAAAAGGGCGTCCTTGAAAATGTTATTCTCGGATTTCCTGATTTGGATGGGTACGAACGTGATGTGTGCTACATCGGCTCCACCATCGGGCGATTTGCAAACCGTATCCGGGAAGCAACGTTTACGCTGGAGGGTGTGAAGTATGACCTTGATCGCAATGATGGGAATAACACCAACCACGGAGGTGAACGCGGATTTCACAAACGGGTTTTTGATGCACGTACTACCGGGGATGAAGTTCTATTTACATTAATCAGCGACGACGGTGACGGTGGATTCCCAGGCAAACTTTCATTCCAGACGTCTTATAAATGGAGCGATGATAACGAATTGATTATTTCTTATACCGCGGAAACGGACAAGACGACGATTGTAAATTTTACCAATCACGCCTATTTTAATCTGACCGCAGGGCGTTCTAAAATCCACGATCATCGTCTGGTGATTGAATCCGACAGGCTGCTCGAGATGGCAGACGACTATATACCGACAGGTCAACTTCTGCCGGCAGGGAAATTAAAATTCACCGGTCAACGTGTGCATAGTAAATTCGGGAATGAAAACGGGGACATAAGAGGGCTGAATAGTTATTTCTTTTTTGATCAGCCCCCGTTGTTACCATGGGAACCTTCCTGCATCCTCACCGAGCAGACTACGGGTAGAAAACTTTCTGTATTTACGACATATCCCGGCGTGTTATTGTATACCGGAGATTTTTTAAATAGTGTAACGACGGGAAATAACGGAAGACGGCACGAGCCGTTTGACGGACTTTGCCTGGAATGCCAGTATTGTCCCGATAGTCCCAACCATTCCAACTTTCCGTCTACCCGGCTGGAACCGGGGCAGGTTTTTAGTCATCAGATTGTATTGAAATTCGGCTTAACAGAAGGCATATGAATGTGAAGAAATTGACTGTTATTATTTTTCTATTACCGGCTAAACTGGTTTATGCGCAGGATTATTCAGTGTTGTCGCCCGATGGTAAGCTGGAAATTGCCGTAAACATTGGTACTGAGATTACCTACACCGTAAGTCACGAGGGGACAGCGCTCGTAACGCCCTCGTCCATCGGGTTAACACTTGGTTCCGGACAAGTTATCGGGGCTAACGCTACGGTCGCGTCCGCAAGTACGCGCAGCGTCAGTGATGTGATCCGGCCGCTTTACGGGAAGC
>Ga0193718_1000162_pt1 | contig 15804 bp, 13 predicted proteins | sample U2a1metaG_FD_144918 | JGI IMG/M metagenome (GOLD analysis project Ga0193718, IMG submission 144918) | Soil microbial communities from a riparian zone of the East river system, Colorado, United States - U2a1 | ecosystem: Environmental > Terrestrial > Soil > Riparian zone | place: USA: East River... | reverse complement strand
TTGAAGGTGATAGGCAAATGCGCCCGGCATGAACTCGACAGTCTTTTGCGCAAACGGCCCCGAGGCATCGCCATCATACCAGCCACAGTAAATCCCAATTTGACTCATGGGAAATTCCGCCGCAAACGTCTCGGGATTTTCGTCAAGGATCGTATCAAAGCCGCCAAAATACTCGCAGACTTTCCCCGCTCCCAGAATCCAATCATCACCCATCCTATACGGAGAATTGGTCGGCAAATTGCGGCAATCAAAATAGGCCCTTCCGCACAACCCGTTCGTCTCGGCTTCCATGGCTTTATCCACCAGGCCGTTGGCAATCTCCGCGCTCGGCCCGTCCAGGCGCGTGACCATGAGAATGCCGGTCGTGGGGTTGAACGCTGCGGCATTGGTCAGGCCGTAATGGGTGCTGGGCTTGGGCCCCAATAGCGGCAGGTGTTGCTCAATGCACGGCAGCAAGGCGAGTTCGCTATCCACCGCTGCGCCGTTCCGCAGCAATGCCGGATTCAGGGCGGGATCGGGTTCTTCCTTGACCGACGGATCATTGTCAATGCGCAGCGGCACTCCGTAGCAGAGCACCGCGTAACGAATTTTCGACTGCTTGACCTGCCACACCACCTTGCCCCTTGAACTGTTGGTCGTGTGAATAATATCCGACCCGATGTGCCAGAGTTTTCTTCCTTCGAGTTCTTTGGCCAGCGGCTTTTGCAACGAGTCATTATATTCCGCGCGGGACATGACTTCGTTCGTGGTCATGGAAAAGCCAAAAATCTGGTTCGCGGGCACGTGCCGCCGCGCGGCGTAATGCTCCGCCACCGCTTTGGATTCCGGCAGGCGCTGGTTGTAAATGACAACCACTTCATCGCCCGGGTTTGCCGCACGAACCAAACCCGTGATGATGAAAAGCCCGACTATTGTAAATAATTTCCACATGGAATCGAGACGTGAAACTACCCTGAAGTGCTGGAACTCACAAGTGCCCGCCGCTGCAATTCCAAGGCTCACGCATTTAAATTCCCGTGAATTCACCTAACCAGGATTTCTCTCGACACCCGATTATTTTCAATTAGAATATCAATCGCCCCATTTGAATTCGCGCAAATGGGGCGATTGAATGTTTTATTTGCTTCCTCAATAGGGTAGCGATCAAGAAAATCCTTGGCTTAATTTTTTGTCATCGCTTCCCGCGACGCCCCCAGCTGCATCAATTCAAACTTCTTGCGTATGCCGCGGAATTTAAATGCGTGAGCCCTGGTTGCAATTCACCTTTAACTGGTCATACGCCAGCAGCACGCCCGGGGGCAGTTCAGCTTGCGAAAGATCGTGGTCATAATCATGCGTGAGATGCGTGAAATAAGTTTCGCGCGCGCCGATGCGCCGGGCCGCCGTCAGCGCTTCGTCGAGGCTCATGTGGGTCGGATGCGGCGCCTTGCGCAACGCGTCCAGCACCGCGACGTCCACGCCGCGGATTTTTTCCACCACGTCCATCGGCACCTCCTTGCAATCACTCATATACGCCAGTTGTTTCTTTCCATTTTGGACAAAGAGATAGCCGTTTGTGTTCATCGAGCCGTGTGGCAGCGTCAGCGGGATGATTTCCAAATCGCCCAAGGTAAACGGGCCATCGACCAGGTGCGGTTCCGGAATGAAATAACCCCGCGGCCACGGTCCATCGTGAAATGCGTAAATGAACACCCGTTTGAGGACTTCCATCGTGGCGGCATTGGCATAAATCGGCAGGGCTGCGCCGCCGCGCAGATCGCAAAAGCGCCGGCAGTCATCCAACCCCATCATGTGGTCGGCGTGCGAATGGGTGAAAATGACCGCGTCCAGCCAGTTGATCTTTTCGCGCAGGCACTGAAGGCGAAACTCCGGCGTGGTATCCACGATGAGCTTCGTTTTTTCCGTTGCGACGTAGATCGAAGGCCGCATGCGCCAATTTTTTGGATTGGCCAGGAATTCCGGCGGATAATCCTTGCCGATGATGGGCACACCTTGCGACGTGCCGGTGCCTAGAAAAATAAATTCAAACGCCATGTGATTTGAAATTAGCAGAACCGCGGAATTCGGCGAATGAAAAGGTGGCGGATGGATTTTTTCACACGAATTCCACGAATTTTCACGAATTCGAACTGGTCTCGAACAATTCGTGTTAATTCGTGGAATTCGTGTCTGAATTTTCTTTTTGCTTCGCGTTCATCTGTGTTTATCTGTGGCGTCCAAATGCTGACGACGTTGCGCATCAAAAACCTGGCCCTCGTGGCCGACCTCACGCTGGAGCTCCAGCCGGGGTGCAACGTCATCACTGGCGAAACCGGCGCGGGCAAGTCCATTCTGATTGGCGCGTTGAACCTGGTTTTGGGGGAACGGGCCGACCGCACGCTCATCCGCAGCGGCAGCGACAGTTGTTCGGTCGAGGCGGTGTTTGATATTTCCCTCTTGCGCGGGAAATTCCGTCTCCCTCGCCCCGTGACGAAGGAGCGGGGAGAGGGAGAAGACCCTTCGGCCACCGGCTTAGCCAAGGCGATTGCACGCTCGCCATTGGAAGTTTTCCTCGAAGAATACGGCCTGGAACCGTGCGAGGAAAACCAGCTCGTGCTCAAGCGCGTGTTCACCAGCGCGGGCGCCAATCGCCAATTCGTCAACGGCTCGCCCACGACGCTCGCTGCGCTCGCGACCATCGGCGAATGGTTGGTGGACATCCACGGACCGCATGAACATCAATCGCTGCTTCACGCCTCCAAGCAGCTTGCCATTCTGGATGCCTTCGGCGCGCTGCAAACGGAGCGGGACGCCTTTGGCGAGTTGGTGCGGCGGCGTTCCGCGCTGGAGGCCGAAAAGGCCGCCTTGATTGTGGATGAAAAAACCTACGCGCAGCAACTCGATCTGCTTCGTTTTCAGGTGAATGAAATCACCTCCGCGCGCCTTCAGCCTGGTGAGGGTGAGCAAGTCGAAATGGAATATCAGCGCGCAAGCAATGCGGCGAAATTGTTGCAACTGAGCCAGTCCGCGCTGGATTTGCTGGCCGAGAACGATAGTTCCCTGCTCACGCAGGCGGGAATCCTCGGCCGCACCTTGCAGGAATTGCAGCGCATTGATTCCGGCGCAGGGGAAATTTTGTCGCAGCACGAGCACACCGTGAACTCGATGCGCGACCTGCAAGGCGGCCTTTCACATTATGTCGATAAAGTGGATGTGAATCCTGAACGCTTGCGGGAACTGGAAGAACGGCTGAATCTGCTCCAGTCGCTTAAACGTAAATATGGCGGCACCCTGGCGGACGTGGTTTTATTTGGCGACGAGGCAAAACAGAAATTGCAAAATCTTGAGCAACGCGATGAAGAACTGGCGCGACTCAACGCGGCTTTGGCAAAGCTGGACGCCGAGCTTCTCAGCGCGGGAAAGGAGCTCTCAGCCAAACGCAAAAAAGTGATTCCGCGGCTCGCCAAGGCCGTAAGCAAACAACTGGCTGACCTTGGCTTTAAACAAAGCAAGTTTGACGTCGCCATTACTTCTGATCCTGTAGGAGACGAGGTGACGAGTCTCAAACTTAAAAGAGATCAGAGCCTCCTCACGTCGGCTGCTACACTGCGACAGACGGGTTTCGACTCCGTCGAATTTCAATTCGCGCCCAACCCGGGCGAACCCGCGAAACCGCTCCGCGCAATCGCCTCCTCCGGCGAACTCGCGCGCGTGATGCTGGCATTAAAGACCGTATTGGCTGCTGAGGACGAAATTCCCGTTCTTGTTTTCGACGAAGTGGATGCCAATGTCGGCGGCGAGACAGCGAATGCCGTCGGTGAAAAAATGCGGCAGATTGCCGATAAACGGCAGGTCTTGTGCATCACGCATCTTCCGCAAGTGGCCGCCGCCGGCACCGCGCATTACGTCGTGAGCAAGCAGCTCAAGGATGGCCGCACCATTTCCGAGATCACCTTGCTGAACAAGAAAGACCGTGTAACCGAACTCACCCGGATGCTGGGCGGCCAAACGGATGCCGCGCGGAAGCATGCGGAGGCGTTGCTGAATATTTGATTCCTATGATTCTGGCGAGCATTGTTTTCGTCGTGATCGGAACTGCCCTGGCGTGGTGGATCAGCGGCTACGATACGCGCGTCACCGGGGAAAATCCAAAGCGGGATGTTGTTCGTCGGGTCGTTCGATGCTTCATAACGGCAGTGTTGCTGGCCGTGGCCACCCTGAATAGTTATGGCGCCCTTTTTATCTTCGTCGTGATCGGAATTCTCTGGGCCAGTTGCGGAGCAGAATTCTTTTCGCAGCAGATTCACAAAGTGATTGATCCCGAAGACCAAAGACCGTTCGACCCAAAAGAAACGGAGCGCAAACTCGATCAGTTGGCTCAGCTCATTCGGGAAGGTCGGATAAGTGACGCGCTGGATTTGTGCGAAAAGCTCGAAGAATCCGGCGAAGCAAGCGCGCTGGCGCTGGAAGGGATGACCCACCGGCTTTACCAGGAAACTTTGGAATCTGCGGAGATGTCACCTTTGCTGGCGGAAGTTCGCAGCCTGTGCGAGCGAAAGCAGTTCGACATGGCGGAATCGCGGCTTAAACACACCCTCGCCGGGCAACCGAAAAATTGGGCGGCAATGCTGTTGTTAATGCGGATGTACGCGGAGGGTTTGCACCAGCCGGAGAAAGCGCTCGCATTGCTCCAGTCCGCAAATAAACAACCGCAATTGCATCCCGCATTTGTCAAATACGCGCGCCAATCCATCGGTGAGTGGAGCGGAGCAGTGAAAAGCGGTGAAACAATGGAGCAACCAACGGATTCGATCCAGGCTTCTGCGGGCACTTCGGCGATTTCCCCTTCAACGACGGTCGTTAATGAGATCTCTGTGGATGAGTTGCTGAAAAGCAATCAATTTGCCACGGCAATTGAATATTTGGAAGAAGCCCTCGGCAGGGATCCGCGAAATTTTGACCTCTGGATGAAATTGGCGGAAGCGCACGGTGTGTATTGCGTGGATTTGAATCGCGCCGCCAGGATTATTCAAAAGATGGAAAACTCTGCGAGCTTCACTCCGCAAGAAATGGAACTGGCGAAAGCCAAACTCAAGGATTGGCGGGCGGGGCGCCGGTCGTAAGCGGCGCGGCTTTGAGCATCGGCGGACGAATGCGGGCGCACAAATTCAGCGCGGCCAGCGCTGCACACGCCCACCCGAACCAATCGCCGTGCAGATTGTAAAACGTCTGCGGATGCTTGTCGGGCAGGGGAATGGTCGCGATCATAAAGCCCACTCCGTAAATGCTGCCGGTTTTGTCGGTGAACGTCTGCACCCAACGGCCATTGGCGTCGATCCAGCACGTCGCCCCGGTATTCGCGCAGCGAATCAGCGGCACGCCATTTTCCACCGTGCGAAAAGTCGCAGCCGCGGCTTGTTGCCATTGCGCCGCGCCTTCGCCAAACCAGCCGTCGTTGGTGATGTTCACGAGAAAATCCGTATCCGGCTCAACACTCTTGCGGGCGAGATGCGGGAAGACATCTTCAAAACAAATCAGCACCGAAGTTTGAATTTTTTGCGGCGCTGCGTTCTGAGTCGTCAGTTCAAATTGCACCGGATGATCACCCGCGGTGTAACTGCCGGTAATCGGTGTGAACCACTTAATGAACGGCAGCCAGCGCACGAGTGGAATATACTCGCCAAAAATCACGAGCCCGCGTTTGTGATAGGTCTTGGGCGGGGTCACGTTCGGATTAATGAGCAGACTGGCGTTGAAATAATTGGTGGCGGTCGGAGTCGCGGTCGCGTCATCGGCGCCGATGATCATCCACGTGTTATGATCGTGAGCGAGCGCGACAATGGGATTGCCAAATTCGGGGTCGAATCGCGGAAAGCCAGGCACGGCGGCCTCCGGCCACACGACGAGGTCTGGCTTGTTGGTCAGGGCCTGTTCTGAGAGTTGGAGCAGATCCTGAAAACGCGCGAGGTCGTTGGTCGGATTCCAAATCATGGTTTGAGGAATTCCCGGTTGCACCAGCGCCACTTTCAATTCGCGCGCCGGCGTCGTTGATTGGGCGAGTTGATGAAATCCATAAACGAACGCGATCACAATCGCCGTGAACGGCAAAATGATTTCAGTCATCCAAGGCGAACGTTGCGTCGGTTTGCCGAGAATGGAAGCTATTCCGCAGAGCAGCGATACGGACGTCCAGACGATGAGAAATGACACGCCGTAAACGCCGGTATACGAGGCGAATTGAATGAGCGGAACAATTTTATATTGGGAATCCGCGAGCAGGTTCCAGGGAAATCCGGTGAAAATGCGCGCCAGAATCATTTCCATCGCGACCCACAGCGCCGCCGAGCGCAAAGCCCAGGCCATTCGCTCGCCCCAGCTCAGCTTTGAAATCTCCTTCAGCATCACCGACCAATGTTCACCTGCCACCTGGCACCTGACCCCTGACCCCTTTAAACAAAGCCAAACCCACGTGGCGGGAAACAGAGATAAGAAGGCGGCCAACGCGATCCACCCAAGGATTGGGAAGCCGGTCACTGGAATATTGAGCAGCCAATAAAGCGAGCCGAGGTAGTGCGCCATTCCCGCGACGTAACCGATGCGCCAGGTTTCTGCGCCGCGTTTACCCAGGGCCGAGCCAACGATGAGTCCCGGCGCAATCCACGCAAAACCCGCGATGCCGATTTTGGGGAACGCCGCCGCCAAAAGCAGTCCCGAGAGGATGGCCACCGGATAGCGGCCGCGTAGGAATGCGCTGGGCGAAATTTTTTTCAACCGCGGCAGCTTGCCTCAAAAGCATCGAAAGGCAAGTTCCAGCAATAGTGGCACGGGCGTCTCGCCCGTGCGATTCAGTAAGAAGCAATCTGGTAATTGGAAACTCACGGGCGAGACGCCCGTGCCACTAGGGGCATGTAATTATTCTCTTTGCGAAAATTCGCCGCCGCCTTACTTTCGCGAAATTGTGCAAACTATTTCATTGGGCGCGAGCTCGTTAAAGAGCAGCCGGCTCGCTTATGGTTGTTGGCGGCTGGCAAACGATAAAGAAGACCCGTCCGCGGGCAAGCGCGCCGTAACGGCGGCTTACGAGGCAGGCTACACGCTTTTTGATAACGCCGATATCTACGGCGGCGGCGAAGCGGAGAAGATGCTCGGCGCGGCGCTCAAGGAAATCTCCGGCATGCGCGAGCGCGTTCTAGTCCTGACGAAATGTGGCGTGCGCCACGGCGCTCATTCAAATCCGAATTTGCCCAATCGCTGGGATTTTTCCGCCGAACACATTCTTCGTTCCTGCGAAGAATCGTTGCAACGATTGGGCATTGAGACCATTGATGTTTACATGCTGCACCGGCCCGATTTTCTGGCCGACCCGGAAGAGATTGCCAAAGCGTTCGAGCAATTGCGCGCGGCGGGCAAGGTGCGTTTTTTTGGCGTGAGCAATTTCCGTCCGAGCCTGGTGACTGCCTTGCAGCGCGCCTGCCCGATGCCGTTGATTCTGCACCAGGTTGAAATCAGCCTCGCCAAACTCGACACCTTCACCGACGGCACGCTCGACCAGTGCCTAACCGAACACATCACTCCCATGGCCTGGAGCCCGCTCGCAGCGGGCTTGATTGGTGACGGCGCAAAACGTCTTTTGCCCGCGCAGCAAGGGTATCGTCCGGATAAATTCCTCGCCGACCTCGAAGCCATTGCCAAAGCGCGCAACACGAGCCGGACCGTGATTGCTTTTTCGTGGCTCCTCAAGCATCCCAGCAAAATCATCCCCATCGTCGGCTCAGTCAATCCCGAGCGCATCCGCGAGGCGACGAAGGCGCCGGAGCTGGAACTAACTCGCGAGGAATGGTACCGGCTGCTCAACGCCGCGCGCGGCGAACCGCTGCCCTGAATACGGATCCGGCGCATCATGAGCGAAGCATCTGATAAACGTTCGGCGGAATTTTTAAAAATCAGCGGCCAGTTCAAGCTAGGCGCGCTGGTCACGGAATCTTCCCATCCGGTCACAGCAGATTTGAGCGAAGTGGCGAAACAAGACATCGCGAAAGCGCTCGACTTGCTCTTCCAGGTGGATAACGACGTGATTGCGAAATACCGCGAGTTTGTGGAATCGGGCAGGGCGATGCCGATTAAAGACACGGTCGTGCGCGCGCTTCGAAACGGCGGAAACATCTTTTTCACCGGCTGCGGCTCGACGGGTCGTTTGAGCATCCTGCTGGATTCGGTTTGGCGGGATTTTTGGCAAAAGGTAGGGCGCGTCACTCCGTGCGCGCCGGAGGAAAAATCGGGACGTGGCGCGCACGGAGTGACGCGCCCTACCATCGAAGATTTCGAAAACCGCACGTTCAGCGTGATGGCTGGCGGCGATTTCGCTCTCATCAAATCAGTGGAGGGTTTCGAGGATTTTGCGGCTTTCGGCAAAAAACAAATTGCCGATCTCGGCGTTTCCAACAAAGACGTCGTGTTTGCGATTACGGAAGGGGGCGAGACGTCGTTTGTCATCGGCACAGCCTGGAAGGGTGTTGAGGTGGGCGCGAAAGTCTATTTCGTTTACAACAATCCGGACGACATTTTGTGCGCGCATGTGGAGCGCAGCCAAGAAGTGATTGAGGATGCGCGCATCGAAAAGATCAATCTCACGACCGGGCCAATGGCAATTACCGGTTCCACCCGCATGCAAGCGACTACCATTCAGTTGGTTGTGATGTTGACGGTGATGGAGATGGTGGTGCGGGAACTCGCCGGCGGGACGGTCCTGGCGGACGGCAAGGCGCTCTCAGGTTCGGACGTGCCGGCGAAGTTTTTGGCGAAGTTCACCGAAATGCACGCGTCATTGAGGTCGCCCGAATTGCTTTCGCAGTTGGCGGAGATCGTGGCTTTGGAGGAATCCGTTTATCGCGCAGGAGATAAGAATAATTATTACGCAGACCGGTTCGGGATTGATGTCCTGACCGACACCACCGAGCGCTCACCAACTTATTGCACGCCACCTTTTCGAAAATTTGATGACCAGACCGCCACGGAATCATGGTCATTTTTATTTCTTCCTTGTGGAGAGACACCGGCGGCATGGATTGAAATTCTGAAGCGCGAACCAAAATGCGTTGAATGGAGCGAGGCCGAGGTTCGCGAACTGGTTGGTCCGGAGAATTTTGCCCGAACTCACGAGACGATTCGCAAAATAAGCCGCGCAGAATTGATGCGGTTCAGAATCGGGCTGGATGGGCTGCCCTACCGCTCCTTAAAAAATGGAGACAGCGCGATCGGAATTCTGTCCAGCGCGGAATCGCCGGACGAGGGATTTTTTCGGAATCAACTAGACGCGGCAAAAAAAGCGGGTGCGCGCATTGGTCTGATCCGCTTCAACACGCAACCCGACTTGCCGCGCCGAAGCATAGCGAAGGCGGGAACACGCAATACGGACTCAATCACTGTAAACATTCCCACGCCGAAAACAGATTTTCTCCTGGATGGCGTTACGCGCGCGGGCGTGAAGATGCTGCTGAATGCTCTCTCGACCTGTACCATGGTTCGGTTGGGCCGTGTGATGGGCAACTACATGATTTGGGTCGTGGCCAGCAATCTCAAGTTGATTGACCGTGCCACGCGCTATATCCAGAAACTCACCGGATTGGCGTATGATGACTCAAACCGGTTGCTTTTCGAGGTCGTCGAATACGTGGAGCCGCGAATGAAAGCGGATCAAGCCTATCCGCCGGTGGTGGGCATGGCGGTGTTACGGGCGCGGCAAAAGCTTACGAACGAACAGGCCGAGGAAAAACTTAAATAGTCCAAGTGACGCCGTCGCGTTGCTCAGCGGCAATCTATTGCCAGGGCCGTCTCCCGCTTTTGCCCGTCGAAATGTAACACCAGCTCGACATCGCGGAGCCCATGCAACAAACAGGTATGCACCACGTGCATCAAATGAGGGAAATTCAGCGCGCGATCAGCGCGCTTGGTCCAGCGGCCGTCGCCGCGGAAGAATTTTCCTGTGCTCCCGTGCCGCAGCAATCGTTTGATCGGCTCTTTAAAATTCATGGCCATAAGTTGCCGCGATTCAGAAAAAATCCAAATGGGGTGAATCCCTTAAATTTCGCGCGGGGAGTGATAGTCAGGTTTAAATCGAGTTGCCACTATACAGTCCCGCCGCGCTTTGTTAGGTTTTCCGGACTTATGGCACTCGACGACATTTTGCTGGAGGCGGAAGAGAAGATGGAAAAGACCGAGCAGGTGGTCGTGAACGAATTCGCCGGGGTCCGCACCGGCAAGGCGTCCGCGAGCCTGGTCGAAAATATTCTCGTGGAAGTCTATGGCTCAAACATGCGCATCCGCGAACTGGCCGGCATCACCACACCCGAGCCGCGCACGCTCTCGATTCAGCCGTGGGACGTGAATTCGCTGCACGCCATTGAAAAGGCAATTCAGAAGAGCAACCTCGGTTTGACGCCCGCCATTCAAGGCAAAAACATCCGGCTGTTCTTTCCTGAACTCAGCCAGGAACGCCGGCAGGAGTTCGTGAAGATTATCAAAAAAATGTCCGAGGACGGACGCGTGGCGATCCGGCACGTGCGCCGGGACGCGATGGAACAAATCAAAAAGCACGCGCACGACAGCGGCGTCACCGAGGACGAGGTCAAGCAGGCGGAAAAGGATTTGCAGAAGCTGACGGACGATTACAGCTCCAAAATAGACGCCCACGTGGTTACCAAGGAAAAAGAAATCATGACCGTCTGAGGACGGCCGGGTTCAGCGCGTGACTTGATTCGTAATGGCCGGTTCAAAAACGATCACCGTTTCTCCGGGCTTGGCATAACGGAGTTTCTCGCGCGCGAGACGTTCGATCGCATTGGTATCGTAACGCAAGGTATTAAACGAAGCGTTCAGCTGCTTCTTGGCCGCTTCTTCCTTCTGGCCTTGAATTTCGAGGCTCAGCAGGTTCCGCCGCATGCGCTCGTTTTGTTTGATGAGCGGAAGGTACCACAACCAGATGATTCCCAGCACGGCGATGGCAACGAGGCCGATCACCACGCGTGTCAGCTTGCCCCAGATGCCGGTGTCAACGTTCATCCGCGCGAGTTAACCACAGGCGTGTCCGCGGTGAAAGTCAAATTGTGCGGTTTTCTAATTTCCTGGCGGCAACATTTGCCTGAACGCGCCCGTCGCGTGGCTGTCAATTGTTCATCCGTGGATATTAGTTGTCAGCGATGATGCACCCCGTTAACACTTTGGCCCGATGATAAAGGCTCTGTTGCTTGTTTTTAACCCTGCGGCGAGCTGGGACAATATTGTCCTGGCGAAGCGCCGTTGGCCCGTGATTTTGCTGGGCTACCTTTTGCCGCTCTGGCTTATCGCTTTTGCCGCGGAAGGCTATGGGATGGTGCATTGGGGAAAGCCGCGGGGCGTGATTTCGCACATTAAGGCCTTTTCCCATTCGGAAGCGCTCATTTTTGAAATCCTTCAACTGTTGCTGATGCTCATGATTGTGTTTGTCGGCGCGCGATTGATTCAAGCCTTGAGCGAGACCTTTCACGGTCGAAACACCTTTGGCCAGGCCTTCACGGTTGCGGCCTATGGATTAAGCCCCTTTTTCACCTTGCGCATTCTCGATATTTTCCCCGGAGTTTCCGGCTGGGCATATTGGGGGACCTGGATCGTGGGAATTTTATTATCCATCGGACTTCTCTACCACGGCATTCCCCGGGTCATGCTGCCCGACCCATCCCACGCGTTCGGCCTTTACCTGACCAGCAGCGTGTTTTTAATCATGGTCACCGGTTTTGTCCGGTTTCTCACCTACTCTTATTTGGTGGGAAAATTCGGAAAACTGGATGCGCTCATTTCAAACGTCGTGGCGCATGTGCCCTTTTTGCAATCCTTCGATCAAATGCATTTTTTTAAATGAGCGAAACCGAAAAAGTAATTTTGCAGACGCTGGTGGAACTCGATTCGACCATCAAGACGATGGCGACCGCAAATCCCAAGCCCAGTCTGCTTCCAATTTTTGCGCGACTGGATGACCTGACCCGGCAGCTCCCGAAGAATTCCTCCCCTGAATTGCTCCACTTCCTGCACAAGAAAAGCTACGAGAAAGCGCGTTTATTGCTCGAAGGCAGGGGCGCGGAAAACGCTCAAGGAAACTGTCTCGGTGATTGAGCGCGAATGACGAATGACGAATGGAATTTGTTCATTCGTCATTCGTCATTTAACATTCCGCGATGCTCGATGACACCATTGCCGCAATAGCCACGCCGATCGGCGAGGGAGGGCTGGCAGTCATCCGCATTTCCGGCGCGCAAGCCCTGGCGATTGCCGACCGGATTTTTTCGCCCGTCGGAAAGTCCTCACTGAAACCTTCCGCCGCCGCTTCGCATACCATCCAATTTGGCCATGTCGTGCGCGACGGAAAAACGATTGATGAAGTGCTCGTCGCCGTGATGCGCGCGCCGCGCACCTTCACTCGCGAAAATGGTACTCGATGCTGCACTCGCCAGCGGCGCGCGGCTGGCTGACCCAGGTGATTTCACCCGGCGCGCGTTTCTCAATGGCCGCATTGACCTCGCGCAGGCCGAGGCGGTCGCCGACCTGATTCATTCGCGCACCGAGCTCGCCTTGCGCGCCGCCAATGAACAACTCGCCGGCAAACTATCGCAGCGCATCAATGAGCTTCGCGATGACCTCATGAAAACGCTTGCTCACGTCGAGGCGTATATTGATTTTCCAGAGGAAGACATCGCCGAGGAAACGAAGGACCAACTGCTCGGCCGACTGGACCGTGGAGTGGCGTTCATGGATGAATTATTGCGCACCGCGAATGAGGGACAAATTTTGCGGCGCGGCATTCGCGCTGCGATTATTGGCCGGCCCAACGCGGGAAAATCCAGTTTGCTCAATCAACTCCTCGGGCGCGACCGTGCGATCGTATCACCGATCGCGGGCACGACGCGGGATACCATTGAAGAGACCGCAAACATCCGCGGCTTGCCGGTCGTGTTTATCGATACTGCCGGGCTGCGCGAGGCGCGGGATGAAATCGAAATCGAAGGCATCCGCCGTAGCCATGAAAGCCTGCAAAAAGCCGAATTCATTTTGCACGTGTTGGATAATTCCGAACCATTCACCGAAGCCGACGAAAAATATCTGCGCGAATTTTCCGGCAAGAAACGCATTCTGGTTCGCAACAAAATTGATTTGCCACCGAAGCTGAAAATGCCCGAAGGCGTAGGGCAGACATTCCTGTCTGCCGGTTCCGGCGACTTTCCAGTCGCCGGCCCGAACACCGGACTGGAAAGTCCGGTGAACTCGCAGGCTGGAACGCCCGCGCTACCGATCGTGGATGTCTGCTGCGTGACGGGGAAGGGGATTGAAGCCCTCAAAGATGCCATCAAGGACCTGGTTTGGTCCGGCGAAATTAAAACTGAAATGCTCGAGGTCATGATCAATTCACGGCATCAGGACGCGCTCAATCGCGCGCGGGAATCCACCTCACGGACCATCGCCGCGTTGCGCTCCGGGGTTACCCTGGAACTCGCCGCCATGGACCTGCGCATGGCCGTGAACGCGGTCGGTGAGATCGTCGGCAAGACCGCCACCGAGGATCTCTTGGACATGATTTTTAGCCAGTTCTGCATCGGAAAATAACCGCCCTCCACCGCCGATTTTCAAAACATTGCGTTTTCCCGAAAATAAACGAAGCTTTGACATCCACAAGGCTTTGGGCCAATTTCCGCAAACTTGCACGAAGAATGCTTACTTTAGCGGAAATCGGGCAAATTGATAGATGGGCAAAACACTAATCATTGCAGAGAAGCCCTCGGTCGCCGGCGATATCGCCAAGGCGATCGGCGGTTTTAAGAAAGTAGATGACTACTACGAGAGCGACAAATACGTCCTTTCGTCAGCGGTCGGGCACCTCCTTGAACTGGTCGCGCCGGAGGGCGTGGAGGCTGCGCGGGGCAAATGGACTTTCAAAGCGTTGCCGGTCATCCCGCCGCATTTTGATTTGCGGCCCATCGAAAAAAGCGAAAGCCGCCTCAAAGTTCTCGCGCGGCTCATCAAGCGAAAAGACGTGGACGCGCTCGTGAATGCGTGCGACGCCGGGCGCGAGGGTGAACTCATTTTCCGGAACATCGTCAAATACACGAAGGCCAAACAGCCCATCCAACGCCTCTGGTTGCAATCCATGACCCCGGCGGCGATTCGCGATGGCTTCGAGAAGTTGCGCGATGACAAGAGCATGTTGCCGCTGGCCGATGCCGCGTTCAGCCGTTCGGAAGCCGACTGGCTCGTCGGCATCAACGGCACGCGCGCGATGACGGCTTTCAATTCAAAGTCCGGTGGATTTTTCAAAACCACCGTCGGCCGCGTGCAGACGCCCACGCTGGCCATCGTGGTCGAGCGCGAACAAAAAATTCGCAAATTCATTTCACGGGATTATTGGGAGGTCATCGGGACCTTCGACGCCGCCGGCGGACAATACATTGGCCGATGGTTTGATGAGAAATTCGTAAGACCGGATAAGGACGGCGACGAGCAACTCAAGGCCGAGCGGGTTTGGGAAAAAGACCGGGCCGAAGCCATCCGCGACAAGTGCCTGGGCAAACCCGGCATCGTCACCGAGGAGAGCAAGCCGACCACATCGCTTTCTCCGCTGCTCTACGATTTGACGAGCTTGCAGCGCGATGCCAACTCGCGGTTTGGTTTCAGCGCCAAAAATACTTTGGGACTCGCGCAGGCGCTTTATGAAAAGCATAAAGTGCTCACCTATCCGCGAACGGATTCGCGCGCACTGCCGGAGGATTATATCGAAACGGTGAAAAATGTGCTCGGCATGCTGGGCGGCACGAACTATGCCCCTTTCGCTGACACAATTTTGAAAAGCGACTGGGTGAAGCCCAACAAACGCATTTTCAACAACGCAAAAATTTCGGATCACTTCGCCATCACACCTACCACGCAAGCGCCGAAGGGCTTGAGCGAGCCGGAACAGAAATTATACGACATGGTCGCCAAGCGGTTCCTGGCGATATTCTATCCGGCCGCGGAATTTCTGGAGACGGTCCGCATCACGCGCGTCGAGAGCGAGCCGTTCAAGAGCACCGGAAAAGTCCTGGTCACGCCCGGTTGGCTAACGGTTTACGGCAAGGAAGCGCAGGATGAAGATTCTGCCGCGAACCTTGCTCCGGTTCAACAGAACGAGAACGTCAAGACCACCGGCATCGAGGTAAAAGGTCTTCAAACCAAGCCGCCGCCGCGCTACACGGAAGCGACGCTCCTCAGCGCGATGGAAGGCGCCGGCAAACTCGTCGAGGATGATGAACTCCGCGAAGCGATGCGCGAGAAGGGCTTGGGCACTCCTGCCACGCGCGCGTCCATTATCGAAGGGTTGATTTACGAGCAGTACATGGTGCGCAATGCCCGCGAGCTGCAAGCGACGGCCAAGGCGTTTTCCTTGATGGAATTGCTCAATGGCCTCGGTGTGCCGGAATTGACCAAACCGGAATTGACCGGTAATTGGGAATTCAAGCTGCACCAGATCCAGCGCCGCGAGAAAAGCCGCGACGAATTCATGACGGAAATTGCCGACATGACCCGGCATATCGTTGATCGCGCCAAGAAGTTTGAGCTGGATACCATCCCCGGCGATTTCGGCGTGCTGAAAATTCCGTGCCCGAAATGCGGCGGCGAAATCCACGAGAAATACAAAGAGTTTCAGTGCAATAAATGTGATTTTTCGATCCGCAAAACTCTCGGTGGCCGGATGTTCGAGAGCGAGGAATTCGAGAAACTCATCGTGGACCGCACCATCGGCCCGCTCCAGGGCTTTCGCAGCAAGCA
>Ga0193718_1000161_pt1 | contig 15827 bp, 16 predicted proteins | sample U2a1metaG_FD_144918 | JGI IMG/M metagenome (GOLD analysis project Ga0193718, IMG submission 144918) | Soil microbial communities from a riparian zone of the East river system, Colorado, United States - U2a1 | ecosystem: Environmental > Terrestrial > Soil > Riparian zone | place: USA: East River... | reverse complement strand
TGGACCGACTTTTTGGTAAGAAAGAATAATTTGATTATACGGCATTCCGGATGGAAAACTTCCTGGTGATGGATTCATTGGTGGTGGCGCCGTTAATTTTCCTAAATATCCCTTCGATGCCCCAACATGATTACCACAACAAGCAATATGTCATCCTGAATTTCATATATAGCCCGGTAGTCTCCTACCCTAATTCGCCATGCATTTCGTCCCTTCAGTTTCTTGCACCCCGCTGGTCTTGGGTTGGCAGACAGGTTTTTCAAGGCCGACGCCATTCGGCTGTAAACTGAACTGGGAAGTTTTGATAATATTTTCTCGGCCTTGTTACTGACAACAACCTGATACATTATTTCCTTTTAATGGCCCTTTTGGATTCGATATCCTTTAAGGCAGCATGCAAAGGACGAAATGTAAGTTTTCCAGCCTTGGCCCGATCGTACTCCTTAATCGCAGCAAAGTCATCCAGGTCCTCCTGGATCTTTTTAAAATCCCGAACGGAAATAATGACCGCCTTTTTTTTTCCTTTCTTGTCCGAAATATATTGAAAGCTCATAATCAAGTATTTTTACCAACTCCAAACTTACCAAACCTGCACCTGCCTACACCCTCGCCGCCATCAACAACTCAATATTCTTAAACTTCATGGCAAACTTCCTCGCAATAGACTCATTCGTGAGGGCGCCCTTGTATGTGTACACCCCTTTCATAAACCACTTGTGAGAAAAAATCATTGCTTCCACCCCACCCTCTTCCGCCGCCCGCAGGATCGTTGGCGTAAAAATATTGCTAAGAGCAGTAGTAGCAGTATGCGCCACCCGGGAGGCGACGTTGGGCACGCAATAATGGATCACATCGTATTTCCGGAAGACCGGTTTGTCGTGGGTGGTAATTTCAGAGGTAGCGATACATCCGCCCTGGTCAATGCTCAGGTCAATGATGAGGGAATCCGGCTTCATCTGACTCACCATTTCTTCCGAAACAACATGGCGGGCTCTCCCCTTCTCTGCCCGGAGCGCCCCGATGACGACATCTGCTTTCTTTAAACTCTCGCTCAACGTTACAGTGTCGATGGTCGACGTGTAAAACTGCTGGCCGAGCGTGTGTTTAATTCTGCGGAGTTTGTATAACGCATTGTCAAAAACCTGGATCTCTGCCCCCAGACTCAACGCCGCGCGGGCAGCATACTCGGCGACGGTTCCCGCCCCGATAATCACGACTTTGGTTGGGGGAACGCCCGTGATCCCACCTAAGATGACGCCTTTGCCTTTATTAACCGTACTTAAATATTCTGCTGCGATCAACATCACCGTACTGCCGGCAATCTCGCTCATGGCGCGGATGATGGGCATTCCCCCCACCTTGTCTTCAATGAATTCGTAGGCCAGGGCCGTCACTTTTTTCCTGATGAGCACATCAATATAGGCTTGGTCGAGGTGGCCCAGTTGCAATGCCGATATCAATGCCTGTCCCGGCTTGAAATACTCGAGTTCCTCCAGTGTCGGCGGCTCAATTTTCAGAAGTACCTCCGCCTTGTACACTTCCTGGGGGGAGTAAATGATCTTGGCCCCCGCCTCGCTGTATTGCTTGTCGCTGAATTTGGACCCTTCACCGGCCTTTGTCTCAACCCATATTTCATGTCCCCGTGAGGCCAGAATGGCGACGGCATCAGGGGTCAGACTGATCCGGTTTTCCTGCCGCGATATTTCTTTTGGCAACCCGATAAAAAAAGTATGCTTCGCCTTTTTCACCTTCAGCATTTCTTCCTGCGGGTAAAGACTACTTTTGGCAAGGGCCTCAAATCCTGATTTTGTCTTTTCAATCATAGCACGCGTACTCGATTATTCGATGCAAGGGGTCACTCGGTGTAATTCTTATGTTGACATGTTGCGATGGAATCAGGGAGGGTATTTTTTCGGGCCATTCTATAAAACAAAAATTTCCCGACTCAAAATATTCTTCCGCCCCAATGTCGAAAGCCTCCTGTTCATTTTTCAGCCGGTAGAAATCAAAATGATAAATTTTCCCACCCTCTTGCCGATCGTATTCATTTACAATGGAAAACGTCGGGCTGCTCATTCCCTCCCGTACGCCGAGCTGTTCGCACACGGCTTTGATCAACGTCGTCTTGCCCGCCCCCATTTCACCTGAAAAAAGCCACACTTTAACAGGACTGCACTTCCAGATCAGATGGGCTGCCGCTGTCTTCAGGTCGCCCAACGAAAGAGCCTGGCCGCCCTGTATGCTCTCCCACCCTTCAGGCATTCTTCGAAGTTAAGAAAATTAAAGGAATGATCATCTCCTCCAGGCTTACCCCTCCGTGCTGAAAGGTGTCCTTATAGAAATTGACATAATAATTATAGTTGTTAGGGTAGGCGAAGAACTGGTCCTCAATGGCAAAAACATAGGAGGTGGAAACGTTTTGTTTCGGCAAATAAAGGCGTTCCGGTTTGTGGGCTTCCATGACTTTGTCTCCTTCATACCCGAGGTTCTTTCCTTGTTTATAGCGCAAGTTCGAATTCACGGCTTTGTCGCCAATGATCTTGAAGGGCCGCTTCACCCTTATGGTACCATGGTCCGTGGTGATGATGATCCGCGCTTTTTTCTTGGCGATCTCTTTCAGAATGTCCAGCAAGGGCGAATGGATAAACCAGGACTTGGTGATGGAACGGTATGCCGCTTCATCGGGCGCGAGTTCGCGGATCATGGCCATGTCGGTGCGCGCGTGCGAAAGCATGTCCACAAAATTATAGACGATCACGTTGAGGTCATTCGAAAAAAGAGTATTGACTGAATCGGCCAGGTCCCTTCCCTCTTCCAGTTTCTTGATCTTATGATAGGAAAACTTCATTTTTAAATTATTCCTCCGGATCTGCCTCGACAGGAACTCGTCTTCGAAATTATTTTTTCCTTCATCATCGTCTTCCCCCACCCACAACTCGGGGTGCATCTTGGCCATTTCAGAAGGCATCATCCCCGAGAAGATCGCATTGCGTGCATAGGCGGTCGTGGTCGGCAGGATCGAGTAGTACGTTTCTTCCGAATCGACATTAAAATATTCCGATACGATAGGCTCAATCGTTTTCCATTGATCGAAGCGAAGGTTATCGATCAGGATCATGAACGTCGGGCGCCCTTCCTTGACCTCCGGAAAAACTTTGCGCTTGATCAATTGGTGAGAAAGCAAGGGCTTGTCGGCCTTTGGGTCATTCAGCCAGTTTCATAATTGCGTTTAATGAACCGGCAAAAATTGGAATTGGCTTCCACTTTTTGCATCTCCAGCACTTCGGCCATGTCCTGGTTGTCGGCCTGGTCCATTTGTAATTCCCAAAAGGCCAGTTTTTTATAAATATCCACCCAACCATCGTGATTGAGGTTATCGATAAAGGCCATGCTGATCTTCTGGAATTCCTGCTGATACCCTTGATTGGTTTTTTCAATCACCAGCCGTTTGTTATCCAGGATTTTTTTTACCGAAAGCAAGATCTGGCTCGGGTTGAGCGGCTTGATCAAATAGTCATCAATCTTGGCGCCGATCGCATCTTCCATAATCGCCTCCTCTTCATTCTTGGTGATCATCACTACCGGCAGGTTGGGTTTGTTATTCTTAATCAGGGTAAGCGCCTCCAGCCCCGACATCCCCGGCATGTGTTCATCCAGAAAAACGACGTCAAAATGCCTGGCTTCCGCTTGCTCGACGGCCTCCGATCCATTGTTAACCGGAGTTATATCATATCCGCGTTGCTGGAGGAAAAGGATATGCGGTTTTAGTAAATCAATCTCATCGTCTGCCCACAAAATCGTGTATCTTTGCATAGAGTCAAATTTTCCGAAAGGTAAGAAATATCCCCCGGGTTCTTTACCTTCGTTTCCCTGATGACGGCACGGAAGGCACATGAAGGGCGCAGAGAAACACGACGGCACGAAGAATTTATTTTAATGGCAAGCAAGGATCTGAAATTTTGAGTAAAAGGAAGATAATCAATGATCCGCTGTACGGATTCATCACGCTCAACCCTGGACTTCTTTCCGACCTTATTGAGCATCCGTATTTTCAACGGCTCCGATACATCAAACAACTCGGCCTAACCGACTTAGTTTACCCCGGGGCGTTGCATACCCGGTTTCAGCATGCATTGGGTGCCATGCACCTGATGGGAAGAGTCCTCGAAGATCTCCGGACCAAAGCCGTGGAGATCAGTCCGGAAGAAGGACTAGCGGCCCAGGTAGCCGTGCTTCTCCACGATGTAGGCCATGGCCCCTTTTCACATGCCCTTGAGCAAACCCTCCTTCCCGGTATGAAGCACGAGAGCTTGTCCTACCTTTTCATGAAACAATTGAACGGTGAATACAATAATGCCCTCGACCTCGCTCTCCGGATTTTCCAAAATACCTACCCCCGGAAGTTCTTCCACCAACTGATCAACAGCCAACTGGATATTGATCGCCTGGACTATCTGAAACGCGATAGTTTTTTTACCGGTGTTACAGAAGGCTCGATCGGTGCGGACCGGATCATCACCCTGCTTCGGGTAGTGGAGGATCAACTGGTCGTTGACGAGAAGGGTATCTACAGCATCGAGAGTTTTTTACATGCACGCCGGTTGATGTACTGGCAGGTTTATCTTCATAAAACGTCGGTCAGTGCCGAGCGTTTGATTGTCAATATCATCAAGCGCGCTCAGTACTTATTTTTGTCGGGAGAGAACCTGCCCGGCAGCGAGCCACTCAAGACCTTCTTAAAGAACAAGTATACATTCGATGATTTCCGGGACAAGCCAGATTTAGTCAACGCCTTCGGGCAACTGGATGATAACGACATTTGGGGTGCCATCAAATCCTGGCGAAGTCACGGTGATCCGATCTTGTCCCAACTTTGTGAAATGCTGTTGACGCGGAACTTATTTCAGATTCAACTGACGACGGAGCCCATAAAAAAAAATCATATTGAAAAAGTAAGGGCGGGCGTCGTCAAAACCTTTCATATTCTTCGCGGGGATGCGTCCTATTTGTTTTCTCATGGCGTCGTCTCCAACGAGGGCTATGTTGCGGAAGGGCAAACGATCAATGTGCTCACTAAAAGTGGAAACGTGATTGATATTGCTCATGCTTCCGATTTACCAAGCATTAAGGCCATCAGCAAAATCGTTAAAAAAAATTATTTATGCTGGCCTAAAAATGTATCTTTGTAACCTGTCAGAAAAGTCTGCATTAATCATGGTGTCTGACTAATAATGTTACCGGTATCATGAACGGACAATGAGTCGACTAATTCCTAACCCATGGAGTTTACCATTCAACAAATAGCCGTCATGTTGGGCGGGGAAGTGCAGGGAGAAGGAGCGCAAACGATCAACATGCTGGCAAAAATCCAGGATGCCAAAAAAGGGCAGATCGCTTTTCTTTCTAATCCGAAATACGAACAATATCTCTACACTACGCGCGCCAGTGCGGTCCTCGTAAAAAAGGACTTTCAACCTAAAAAAGAATTTACCACGACGCTCCTGCTGGTAGATGATCCCTATTCCTCCTTTACCGTGCTCCTCGAAGAGTACCACAAGCTCATCAGTTTTCAAAAGACAGGCATTGAACAACCGAGTTTTGTCGGCGAGAATTTCGCGGTTGGAAAAAATATTTACCGCGGTGCGTTTTCTTACATCGGCAACAACGTAAAGGTGGGCGACAATGTAAAAATTTACCCCCACGTATTCGTAGGCGATGATGTTGTTATCGGCGACAACACGATCCTTCACCCGAATGTAAAGCTTTACGCCGGGACCAAAATCGGCAACAACTGTGAGATCCACTCCGGCACAGTCATCGGCAGCGATGGCTTTGGATTTGCGCCGCAGGATGATGGAAGTTATAAAACAATCCCCCAACTCGGCAACGTCGTCATCGAAGACAATGTGGCCATTGGCGCGAATACCGTTATTGACTGCGCCACATTATTGGGTGACTCCACGATTATCCGTCAAGGAGTAAAACTGGACAACCTCATCCAAATTGCTCACAATGTAGAGATTGGTAAAAACACGGTCATCGCAGCCCAGGCAGGAATATCCGGTTCAACCAAAGTGGGTGAAAATTGTATGTTAGCCGGACAAGTAGGCATTGCGGGACATTTGGTTATTACCAATAACACCAGCATCGGGGCTCAGGCCGGTATAGGAAAATCCGTGAAAGAAGAAGGTCAAAAAATTCTTGGCTCTCCCGCCTTTGAGATCAAGGAATACTTCAGAGCGTATGCCGTTTTTAAGCGCCTTCCCAATCTCCATGACCGCCTTCGTGAGTTGGAGAAGAAAGTGTACCAGACAGAAGCCATGATGGAAAAGCCCCTGAACAATGGGAATGCCGAAAGGTAAAGGAGTCTCCCTTTTAATTTGCAAACGATATTTTGGTGTTTAATTAGACTAATTAGGGTCAAATTCCTAACTTTTTGGAATATCGACTTAATCGGGCGTAAATTTGCCATCTTTTTACCAACATGATGCTAAATTACAAGCAGCAGACCATTAAGAAATCCGTGACCCTCTCCGGGGTGGGTTTGCACACGGGAGTTCAGACCAACATGACCTTCCTGCCTGCCAAGGCTAACCACGGAATCAAATTTCAACGGACGGATCTACCCGGCTCCCCCATCATCGATGCCGATTGCGATCGTGTGGTGGATGTATCCCGCGGGACCACCATCGAACAAAACGGGGCGCGGGTCAGCACGATCGAGCATACCCTGGCCGCCTGCGTTGGCCTTGAAATTGATAACGTACTCATTCAGCTCGACGGACCGGAGGCGCCCATCATGGACGGAAGTTCCATACAGTTTGTCAACATTCTAAAAGAAGCGGAGACCGAAGAACAAAACGCACTGCGCGACTTTTTTGAAGTCCAGGATAGTATCTTCTACCGGGAAGCCTCCCGCAATGTAGAAATCGCAGCCTTGCCATTGGACGATTACCGGGTAACCGTAATGATTGATTATAATTCCCCTGTCCTGGGAAGTCAGCACGCTTCCATCACCAATATCCGGCAGTTTGAAAAAGAGATTGCTTCCTGCCGCACGTTCTGCTTCCTTCACGAACTGGAAATGCTTTATAAGAACAATCTCATTCGCGGAGGCGACCTTAACAATGCTATCGTGATTGTGGACCGCGTGGTAGAGCCACATGAATTGGATAACATCGCCAAGATGTTGAACAAACCCAAGGTGGAAGTTAAGAAAGAGGGCATCCTCAACAATGTGGAGCTTCGTTACAATAACGAACCCGCAAGGCATAAACTCCTCGACATTATTGGCGACCTGGCCCTGGCCGGACGCCCGTTAAAAGCACAAATCCTGGCCGCACGTCCGGGGCATGCAGCCAATGTTGCTTTTGCCAAGAAATTGAAAAAAGCGATGGCCCTGGCCGACAAAAAAGGAATACCGCGCTATAATCCAAGTCTCCCGCCGGTCATGGACATCAACCAGGTGATGTGCACGCTGCCGCATCGGTATCCCTTCTTATTGATTGACAAAATCATTCACCTGGACAGTGAAAGTGTGGCAGGTGTAAAAAATGTGACGATGAATGAGCCTTTCTTTCAAGGCCACTTCCCCGGAAATCCCGTAATGCCTGGCGTACTCCAGGTGGAGGCCATGGCACAGATTGGAGGTATTCTCGTTCTCAATACGGTACCCGATCCTGAAAATTATTGGACCTATTTTCTTGGGATTGAAGACTTTCGTTTCAGAAAAATGGTATTGCCCGGAGATACGCTCATCATTCAGTGCGACCTCCTGGCTCCTATTAAACGAGGTATTGCAAAAATGAATGGCCGTGGCTACGTGGGCAGCACGCTGGTATGCGAAGGCACTATGACGGCCAGCATCGTCCGAAAAGATTCATGAGTTATCCTCTCGCAAACGTTCACCCTGAAGCAAAAATTGGCAGCAATGTTACGATTGAGCCTTTTGCTACCGTACAAAAAAACGTAACCATCGGAGATGGAAGCTGGATCGCTGCCAATGTCGTGATCTGGGAAGGTGCGCGCCTCGGAAAGAATGTTAAGATTTTTCCCGGCGCTTCCATATCTGCTGTTCCACAGGACCTGAAATTCGCAGGGGAAGAAACCGAGACCTTTATTGGCGATAATACCGTGATCCGGGAGTTCGTCACCATCAGCCGCGGGACGTCCGACAAATACAAAACGGTCGTCGGCAGCAATTGCCTCTTGATGGCGTACGTGCACATCGCACACGACTGTATCGTTGGCAACAATTGCATTTTGGCCAATGCGGTGCAGCTGGCCGGCCATGTACAAATTGATGATTGGGCTATCATCGGCGGCTCGAGTGCCGTACATCAATTCGTAAAAGTCGGTGCGCACGTCATGGTTTCCGGTGGGTCGCTCGTGCGAAAAGATATCCCCCCCTATACCAAAGCTGCCCGGGAGCCCCTCACCTACTGCGGCATCAATACCATCGGTTTACGGCGCAGGGGTTTTGATGCCGACAAGATCAGCGAGATCCAGGAGATCTACCGTTATATTTTCCTCAAAGGACTCAACAATTCGAAAGCCATTGACCTGGTCGAAAAGGAGCTGCCCACCAGCATCGAAAAAGAGTACATCGTCACCTTCATCCGTGGATCGGAACGCGGGATCATGAAAGGCTTTTCCACCAGCACTTCATCGTTTGAATGAAGATCACGGTTGAAAATCTTGGAAAACGGTTTAACCGCGAGTGGATTTTTAAAAACGTTACCAGAACATTTGAATCAGGTCATACCTACGCTATCGTAGGTCCGAATGGATCTGGAAAATCTACCTTACTTCAGATTCTTTGGGGCCAACTCCCTCCCAGCATAGGAACACTTACGTATTCCCAGGACCAGGGTCTCATTCCTGTCGAGGAAATTTTTAGCTATTTGTCCATTGCCACACCTTACCAGGAGTTGATCGAAGAATTTACGCTGGAAGAAATGGTTCGTTTTCATTTCCATTTCAAGAAATCCAGGGGGGGCTCCATTCAGGAAATTATCGAAAAAATGGAACTCACCCACGCCTCCGGAAAATTGATTTCGAACTTTTCCTCGGGGATGCGGCAACGGCTCAAACTCGGATTAGCATTCTTATCGGAATCCGCCATCCTCTTTTTTGATGAGCCGACTACCAACCTGGATAAGAAATCCATCCAGTGGTACTGGGATCAGTTTTCACACCTTCCCCCGGGGCTAATGATATTAATTGCCTCCAATCAGGAAGCCGAATATCCCAATACAGCACAAAAAATTGATATTTCAACCTATCGGTAAGGTTACAAACCGTTGAAGTGCCCGATTAAACCCTGAAAACCAAGGGCAGTGGAACAGCCTGCCTGGAGCGGTTTTTTTTAGAACCTAGCTTTCGTTAAATTTAAGAAGTTTTAAAACCATTGGACATGAAATTTGCAAGTAAAATCGTCTTGGCTCTGGGGATTGTATGTTTTTTAATGATGTATGCCGGGTGCAAGAAGCATAAGGATGAGCCCGTTCCGTTTACGGATCAGCAACTGGATTTGTTGAACAAAGCAGTCTGGAAGGTAACTGCCGTAACACTGGGTGGTGTCGATAAAATGTCGGATTACGCAAATTTTCAATTGACCTTATCGGGCACCAAGGGACAAACTACTTTTAATTTTAGCACCTCGGGCAGGCCTGCCTTAAGCCCTTGGCCGTCGAGTGGCCAGTTTACTTTTGTCACTGGCTCGACCACCAACTTATCCCGCAACGACACTCCGCCGGTTATTGTACAGTATGCCGTGACGGCGACCAACCTCAATATGAGTTTTTCATTTACCGGAAATGGATATACCAATCGTACCGCGAATGTTACAGGCGATTGGATCTTTACTTTTGGTCACTAACAAAAAAAATAAATACCATCTTCAATGTCCCGCGGTCTGCGGGACATTTTTATTTTAATACCACCACCGTTATCCCATCTCCACCTCGCTCAACATGCTCATCGCCTATGGAAGCTATTTGCCGAACCGACTTTAATCGTTCCCTTACCACCTTTCTCAGTACGCCTTCGCCCTTTCCGTGCAGAATTTTTAATTCTCCCTGACCCAGTAAAATAGCATCATCTAAAAACCGGTCCAGTAGCGGCAACACCTCATCTACCCGTTTACCCCGGATATCAAGGGTACTCATGAATTGCGATTGTCTTTTATACAAGTCCAGTCCATAGGACTTCGCTTTCGAAGGCGATAAAGAACCGGCCTGATCACTCCTCACAAGTTCCTCCATCCGGAGTGTAGAACGGATATCTCCAAACTGAACGACTGCTTTACTCCCACTGACTGAGCTGACGGTTCCTGTCACCTCCTGACCGATGATCCTCACTTTATCACCTACCTTGAACAATTCGTTTAGTATAATCCCCGGGCCTTCCGCTGGAAGTACTTTTTCAGTAAGGGCTTTCAGACCCTGCCGTGCTTTTCGCGTTTCCTTTTTCTCCGCCTTGTTCTCCTGAATATGGCGGATGGTTTTCTCAATTTCACGGTTTGTTTCCTTCAATATAAAGGAGGCTTCCGATTTAGCTGAATTGATGATCTCTTTTTTGCGCCCTTCCAATTCGGAGGAAAGTTTCTTGTATTTGGCCAACTCCTGCGTTAGGAGGTTTTCCTTCTCCTTTAGCTCCGCCTCTTTTCTGACCAGCGATTGTTTTTCTTCCGCTACGGATCTCATCAGTCCGTCCAGCCCCGTTAATTCTTTTCCAATAATGACTTCCGCCGATTCAATGGTTTCGGAAGGCAGTCCGGTTTTCCGCGCGATTTCCAATGCGAACGAACTTCCGGGACGCCCGATCTCCAACTGGAAAAGGGGCTCCAGCTTCCTGATGTCAAACAACATGGCACCGTTGCGGATGCCTGACCGGTTTTCAGCGAAGAGTTTTAAATTGTAATAATGGGTAGTGGCGACACCCCAGACCTTTTTTTCAAGCAGGGTAGCCAACACGGCCTGTGCTATGCCCCCGCCAAAATTCGGATCCGTGCCCGAGCCAAGTTCATCCAGCAAGACCAGGGTCGACTCCGATGCTTGCGCAATGAAGTAGGCCATGTTGCGCAAGTGGGAGCTGTAGGTACTCAGATCATTTTCGATTGACTGTTGATCGCCGATGTCAAGGAATAGCGCTGAGAAAATACCCACCGAAGACCGATCGTGAAGGGGTACCAGCAGTCCGCATTGGGCCATGTATTGAATAAGTCCTACCGTTTTCAAGCATACCGATTTCCCTCCCGCATTGGGCCCCGAAACCAGGAGCATGCGATTGTTTACCGTCAGGTCAATCGTTAATGGGATCACCTCACGCTTGCCCTTCAAACTTAAATACAGTAGAGGATGCCGGGCGTGAAGCCAGTTTAAGTCAGGACCTTCTTTCAACTGTGGCAACGCAGCGTGTAAATCGATCGCTAATTTTGCTTTGGCACGGGTAAGCTCCAGTTGAGCGAGAAAATGATACGATTGATGCAATCCTTCCAGATTGTCCCGCAATAGGCCCGTCAGGTCTTTCAGAATTTTAACCACCTCTCTCCGCTCGGCATGTTGCAGGTCGCGAATTTCATTGTTGACCTCCAGCACTTCGGCAGGCTCAATATAGACTGTCTGTCCGGTGGCCGACTCGTCCATAATAAAACCTCGAAGCTTTCGCTTGTGCTCGGCCAGGACGGGTATGACTGCCCGTCCATCGCGAATCGTAGCGGAGACACCTTCGGGTACCCAACCCTGGCTGGCCGCCTCGCGAAAGAGTTGATCGGTAATCCTCCGTACGCGATGTTGTTCTTCCCGCAATTGCTTTCTCAGTCGGGCCAATTCCGGACTGGCATGGTCTTTCACTTTAGCAGCTTCATCTATTTTTGAGAGAAGAGAGGAAGGAACCCGGTTGGAAAGGTTTACCGGCAAACCGAGTTGGTTCAGTTCGGGATAAACATCCGCACTTTTTTCCAGGAATGTCTTGCATTCAAAAACGGTGGCAAGCGATAGCGCAATTTTCAGCAGCACTTCGGCTTCCAAAAAGCTATCCTCGATCGCAGCAGTTTGTAGGTATTCTTCGGCGTCAAAAAAATGATGGGAAGGAAACGCTTCCGCCTTTTCCAGTATCTGTTTAAATTCCGATGTGAGCCCGAGCTGTGTTTTGATTTCTTTGAAATCCCGGGAGAACTTAATTTTCTCTACTTCCCGAATGCCCAACCCGGTCAGGCAATACGTATTCAACCGTTGCCGAAGGAGGTCAAACCCGAGCTTTTCTTCAACATCGGGCGCTGTCATGAGTATAACATTGGATTGAGTTTGTAGGAATCGGTAATCAGTGATCGGTGATCGGTAATCGGTAGATTTTCATATTCATTACGAGTTGGCGCAAGTTGAGTTCGTCCAGTTGAAGACGTCTCTTAGGTATACTCCACCGATCACCGATTACCGACACACCTGGGTTGTATCCTGTTCGCCTTGGTTTCACGCAAACTAAGGGTATCAATAACAGCGTCGTATACCTTTTCAAATTCGAGCGGATGGTCCAGATAGTACCTATACGTTCTGCTCAACGTTTCATCGGATACTTTTTTCTTTGTCATAACGGATTGCTCGAAGGGCAGAAAGAGCTTCATGGCAGAATCACGCTGAATACCCAGGCTATTAATTTTTCCTTCTGCGAGGTAGAACTCCACCATGAGGTCCGCCAGCTCTTCCTGGCTGAGCACATCGTCGGGGCGTCCCGCTTTTTTGCAGGAATAGAGCGACAAAAGCGAAATAACCACCACCAGGATCGTCTTCCAGGAGCTACCTTTGGTCAAATTTATCGTTGATACCATTTTAAACGAGTCAAAATTAGTCATAATTACTTTATTTTTGACCCTCTAAAACCAGGCCAGGTTGAAAGAACTGCTTAAAAAACTTCGCAAGTACGAGATCCAGATCCGGAAGGCTATCAACAGCCAGATGCAGGGTGATTTTCACTCCATTTTCAAGGGATCCGGACTCGAATTTGATGATGTACGACCGTATCAATACGGCGACGATATCCGTAGCATCGACTGGAATGTTACCGCGAAAGGGCATGGGACCTTCGTGAAGACCTTCAGGGAAGAAAAAGAGCAGACGATCTTTTTCATAATCGATGTGAGCGCTTCGCAAAATATCGGAAGTCCTGGTAAAACAAAAATGGACATCGGCATGGAGATTTGCGGCGTACTGGCACTGGCGGGGGCAAAGGAGTCCAGCCAGCTCGGACTCATCTGCTTTTCGGATACGCGGGAGAAATTTATCAAACCGGCCAAAGGAACCGTCCAGGCTTATCAGCTGATTTACTCCCTCGCCAAACTGGAACCGAAATCCCTGAAGACTAATTTGAATAAAGCCATATCCTTTGCGTTGAATTCAATACGACGTCGTGCCGTGATCATCATGATCTCCGATTTTATTGATGAAGGGTACCAGCACGGCCTCAAATCGTTAGCCCGCAGGCATGATTTGGTAATGATTCGCATCAGCGATAAGCGGGAGACACAACTGCCCAGGCTGGGCATCATACCCGTTCAGGATAAAGAAAGCAAAAAGACACTTTGGGTCAACACCTCATTTGGCGATTTCCGCAACCGCATCCGCGAGCATCATGGCCTCCGGGAAAAAGAATTGACGGATTTCAGCCGCAAGCATCAAATTAATTTTGTGACGATTGACACCGACGAAAATTATGTCCCCAAGCTCCTCAAATTATTTAAGGTGAGAAATAAAACGTTGAAAAGTGTTTAGCAGGGTTTCATTCTTACTTCTCGCCGGCATTTTGTTTTGCATCCGGGCGCCCGCCCAGCAGATCCTTGTTCGGGGGCGGTTTCAAAAAGACACCGTCAAGATCGGAGAACGGGTACCCTATTCGTTTTCAGTTCATCATCCATCTTCTCAATCCGTCGTGTTTCCCGACTCGACCTTCTCTTTTGCACCCTTTGAGCTCGAGAAGAAAACCTATTTCCCCACACACACGAACCATCAAGTCAGTGTGGATAGCGCCGTCTACTTCCTTTCCACCTACGAACTCGATAGTGTGCAATGGCTCGAATTGCCGGTGTTTGTTTTAAACCGGACCGATTGTACCGCAGTCTATGCCCCGCTCGACACCGTCTTTGTCAAAACGTCTGTGAAAATAATTCCGGAGTCGGTAGCGGCCAAAGACCTGCCCCTGAAATACAATGCAGATTACCTCCGCGTACGATGGCTTTTGAATTATCCGCTCTTCCTGCTGATCGGGGGCGGACTGATCCTTATTCTGATTGTTGTGGGAATTGTTTTTGGGAAAAAAATACGCCGATACTTTCTGTTGAGGCGCCTCAATAAAAATCACCTGGCTTTCCTGGAGCGATTCGCTCATCACATCGAAAAGTTGCGAAAGGAAAATACGTATACCGGGGCGGAATCCGCCCTGGTGGATTGGAAGAGATACATGGAAACCCTGGCAGGCAGACCGTACACCAAATTCACTACCCGGGAGATCTTGCAATTGGCTGCAGATGAAACGTTGGGGCAGGCCCTTCATGCCATCGACCGGATGGTCTATGCCCGCGACGGAAGTTTTTCACCCGAAGCATTTGAGCCGTTAAGGACCTTTTCACAAGACCAGTTCAACAGAAAAACGGGGGAGGTGAGGCATGGATAAGGCGATGGATCCGTGGTATTCAATGACCTGGTTTGATCCGGCTACCCTTTCGGGGTATACCTGGCAGAACCCTCTTTTCCTTTACGGCCTGATTTTGTTGCCCGTTGTTATCATCGTTCGCTGGATGATACGGTATCTTTTCAATCAGAAATTGCCTGTCGCCCTGGTCAAAAGCGAACTGAGGGAGACCCCGCTTACACTGCTCCGGTTCCTTCCGGAATTTATTTTAGCAGCGACGATGGCATTGATTTTAGTGGCCCTGGCCCGGCCGCAAAAAACAAACGAAAAGGTGGAGCAATGGACGGAGGGCATTGACATTATGCTGGCGATCGATATTTCGCAATCCATGCAGATCGAAGATTTTACCCCCAACCGGCTCGAGGCAGCTAAAAATGTCGCACGAGATTTTATTAAAGGCCGTCTTCAAGACCGCATCGGGATCGTTGTATTTTCAGGCGATGCGTTTTCGCTTGCGCCTTTGACGACCGACTACGCCTTGCTGAACTCCTATCTCAATGACATCAGCTTTGAAATGATTGAAAACCGGGGTACGGCCATCGGCAGCGCCCTGGCGGTGGTCACCAACCGCATGCGCGAGTCAGAATCAAAATCAAAGGTCTGCATCTTGCTGAGCGACGGGGATAATACCGCCGGAAATATTGATCCGATCACGGCTGCCGAACTGGCCGCGGCCTACACTATCAAGATTTATACCATCGTGGTTGGAAAAGAAGGACTCGTTCCTTTTGGCAAGGATTATTTTGGAAGGCCCAACATGGTGGAAAATACCGTCGACGAAACCACCATGCGTAAAATTGCAGACATCGGTTCGGGGGAATTCTTCCGTGTAACGGATAATGAGACCTTGAAGAACGTGTTTGCCAAAATCGATCAATACGAAAAAGCGGAAATCAAGGAAACCCGGTTCAAAGACACCTCGGATTATTATTTTATCTACCTGCAGTGGGCTATTCTCTTTTTTCTGGTTTGGCTGGGGCTAAAGTCCACATTCCTGATTAACGTCTTACAAGATTAATTGTGTTGCGGTGCTGAGGTGTTAAAGTGTTGATGTTGGGGTTCCACCACCTCAACACTTCAACACATCAACACCTCAACACTTCAACAACACTTCAGCACCTCAACACTTCAGCACTTCAACA
>Ga0193718_1000160_pt1 | contig 15827 bp, 15 predicted proteins | sample U2a1metaG_FD_144918 | JGI IMG/M metagenome (GOLD analysis project Ga0193718, IMG submission 144918) | Soil microbial communities from a riparian zone of the East river system, Colorado, United States - U2a1 | ecosystem: Environmental > Terrestrial > Soil > Riparian zone | place: USA: East River... | reverse complement strand
GTCCAATTATTTCCGTTCTGCGTCGAAACCAGATTCGTGCTGCCGTCCGTGGCGGCGTATTGCGACGCCTTCAACGCGGAGGCATCGAGCAGCGGCGCGTAACCGAAATTTCCACTGGCATCATTCGTGAGCACGCCGGCGCCGTTCGCGAGGGAGGTTAATTTTTTGTTCGCATCCGCGCTGAGCAACGTGCTCGCGGTGAGGGCGAGATTTGTAACCGCATTGGTTACAATGAGCGCCGACACGCGCGCCTGGCCGCCGATGCTCGCGGTGTTGGTCACTTTGAGAAAACCGACATTCGTCGCGCCGAAGCCGAGAAAATCCGCGTCCGCCGTGCGCGTGATGGCGAGCGTGCCGCTGGTGGTCAACGGCGAACCGGACACGGAAAATTCGCCGGGCGCGGTCAACGCCACGCTCGTGACCGTGCCGCCGCCGCCGGTGGTGGCGGAAATCGTGCCATCGGCCGCGACCGTGATGGTGGAATTATCCACCTTCACCAGGCCGCGCGCGGAAGCGGTCGCGGCGTTCGTGGCGGCGAACGTGTTCGTGCCGCGGAACGCCGCGAGACCGCTCGCGAGCGAGAGCCCGTTCGTCGCCGCGAGCGCCGCGCCCGCCGGATCGTAGAGCACGCCCCAGGGATAACCATTGGTGGCGGCGGTCGCGCGACCGGCGCCATCGAAGGAATTGGTTGCGCGAAAAGCCGACAGTCCGCTCGCGAGAGAAATTCCATTCGTCGCCGCAAGTGCGGCGCCGGCTGAATCATAAAGCGCGCCCCACGGCCAGCCGTTGGTCGCGGCAGTTGCGGAACCGGCCGCATCGAAAAGCGGCGTCCAGGGATAACCATTCGTCGCCGCTTGCGCCGCGCCCGCCGGATCGTAAAGCACGCCCCAGGGATAACCGTTCGTGGCGGCCGTCGCGCGACCGGCGGCGTCGAAAGAATTGGTGGAACGAAACGCCGCGAGACCGGTGGCGAGAGAAATTCCGTTGGTCGCCGCAAGCGCGGCGCCGGCTGAATCATAAAGCACGCCCCACGGATAACCGTTCGTCTGCGACACGCCCGAGATGGTGTAAATCAAATCCGTCAGGTTCGTCGCGATGGTGATGAGGTTATTGCCCGCCTGCGTCTGGTAGGCATTCGTCGCCGAACCGCCGCTGCCGGTGGCATTGACCGTCACCACGCCTTTGCCGTTGCCCGGCGAGACCGTGATGTTGTTCCCGGCAATGATCTGCTTCACGACGCCGGAATTATCGGTGAACAGGTAAGTGGTCAGGTTGCCGATCTCCGCCGCGTTCAATGTGACGTTGGTGTCGCTCACCGAAATTTTCCACGAGCCCGGCACGCCGGCGATCGTCACGTTGTAATCATTGGGAATGAGGTTCGTCGTCGCGGAACCATTTTTGGTGGGGAGCTGGATGCCCGCGACCGGCAGCCAATAAATCTGGCTGTTAAATTTCACCGGATTGTTCACCGGGCGAATAGTGATGGTGGTGTCATTCGTCGTGCCCGTCATCTGAGCCAGAGGAAAAAGGACGGCGGTTTGGGGGAAGGCAGAAGGAAGAATGCAGAATGCAGAAAAAAGGCAGAGGACAGCGGCCAGATGCCGGATGCCGGAGGTCCGATGTTCCGCATTCCGCATGGCCGGTGCCGCTGGCACTCCGTGTTCCGCGTTTAAAGTGGTTTTCATTTTGGATTCCATACGAGGTTTGAAAGGACGTAGAAGCTGCCGTTGGTTGTGCTCAGTAAAGATCCCGTCGGCAAATTGGTGAACGCCGCGCCCGGCACATCGTTCGTCTTGTAAGCGACCCACACGATGAAGCCGTTCGTCGCGAGATTCGCCGCGCCCGCGAGACTGCTGAGGCCGATGAAGCCGTCATTCGTGCGCGGCGTGTAATGCAGCGCGGCGATAACTCCCGCGGAACTATTCGTCGCCGGCGCGAACCCGAGCGATGCCGAAATGCCGCTGTAAGTGTTCGTGGCCGGCGTGTAACCGAGCGCGGAAACTACGCCCGCGATGGAATTTGTCGCGGGCGCAAACCCGAGTGCGTTGGTCACGCCGTTGTAATTATTCGTGGGCGGCGTGAACCCGAGCGCGAAAAGAATTCCGGAATTGCTGTTGGTCGCCGGCAGGTAACCGAGCGCGTTGGTCGAGCCGATAAAACTGTTCGTCGCGGGCGCAAATCCCAGCGCCGACACAATGCCAGCGTAAGAATTCGTGGCCGGAGCGAAGCCAAGGGCGAAGACCATGCCAACGTTGGAATTGGTGGCGGGCGCGAAACCCAGCGCATTGGTGAGCCCGGCGAAATTATTGGTCGCCGGCGCGAAGCCCAGGGAATTCGTGACGCCATTATAATTATTCGTGGCCGGCGTGAAGCCGAGCGCGAAGACAATTCCCGCGTTGCTGTTGGTCGCGGGCATGTAACCGAGCGCGTTCGTGCTGCCGGCGAAGGAATTCGTCGCGGGCGCGAACCCGAGCCAGTTGGTCACGATGCCGAAACTGTTCAAGCCCACGCCGGCAAACCCGGGCAGGTTCGTGGTGTAATTCGCGATGCTGACAAAATTCGTCGTGTCGGGAATCACCGCGACGAACGCGGCGTTGAGGTTCGTGAGGTAGAACCGATAGACGCCCGGGTAAAGCCAGTTGCTCGCGTAACCGTTGTTGTTCGGTGCGATGGTGACGATGTTGCCGCCGTAAATAATATTCGTGCCGTAAGTGGTGAAGGGGCTATCGCTCGGCGGCCAGGCCGACACGCCGATCGGGCTTGTGTTGGGCGCGCCGTCGGATTGGAATAGTTGCACGAAGAAGGGAGTGGCGGAGCAATGCAAGACTCCGGGAATTAAAGTCCAAAGTCCAATGGCCAATGTCCAAAGTCTTAAAGACTGCGCGCGGGCAATCCTCGATCGCTGGATAGTGCCGAATGACCTTGGACTTTGGGCTTTAGACTTTGGACTGATTTTTGTGTTCATGTGATAGTGGAAATGGCGAACGTGTAACGAATCCCCATATGCGCGCCGGAATGGTGCGCGTCGAAGAGGCGTTGGACGCCGCGCAGGATGGCGCTGGCAAAGGTGAGCGTGATCGCGCCCTCGGTCAGCACGAGTGAGCCCTGCTGATTGAGCCGGCCGTATTCGGTGAGAAATTGCGCGAAGGTGTCGTGATAACTCGCGTAACTTTTCGAGCTGCGAAAAATCAATTCCCCGCCCACATTCCCGCGCGCGAACATCGCCTGGTGCGCCCCGCCCGCGAGCGCTTCCACCTGCGCGAGGGACGCCCCGCCGAGTTGCTCCACGACAATCGCGAACCTGTTCGCATCGTCCCCGAGCGTGACGGGTATCAGGCCGGCGTTGGGTGTGAATTGGATTTTCACTTTGGTAGTGGCACGGGCGTCCTCGCCCGTGCGTTTCAATGGTGGTTAAATGTTGCGCGGCGCAATTTCGGAACTGACGGGCGAGACGCCCGTGCCACTAATGGATCGCGGCTGTGTCGAAGACCAGCCACAGCGCCTGGGCGAACCCAAGAGACTTCCGATAATCTAACGCGTGCCGGGCGCGATCCCGCTGCGGCTGGTGCTCCGCACTCAGCCGCGGTCCTTAAGGACGAATCGATGCGAAAAGCGTTCATCAGGGTTTCGGTTTGGTGATAAGAAATGAACTACGCCACGCTTGCCACCGCATTCGGCGCGCCCGCGGTAAACCCGCGCGTGGTCGTCCACGTGATTTCTCCCTGGCGCAACGGCTCGATGCCGAAGGCGTAACCATGCTCCGTGATGCCCGCGCTCTTGAGTGTGATGACCGGGCTGCCGCCGTTGCCCGTGAGTGTGAGATCCGCGACGTTGTTGCTCAGCAACGTGCCGAGCGGCACGCCTTGCGCGGCGACCTGCGCTTCGAGTTGCGCGATCGTTGGTTGAATCGGGATGCACCGGCACGCGCCTTGCAAAACATTTTCGCCAATCGTGAAATCCACCGTGCCGAGGCCGTCGCACGTGAGCGGCCGCGCGTCGAGTTCCCAGCTGATTTGAAAACCGCGTTGCGGAATCACCGCCGTGAAACCCGCCAGTGCGCCCCACGCGCCCGTGAACCGCACGCGTTTGTAATTCGTTTTCGCGAACGCGCCGTCGGCGTAGCTTTGGCCCGTGGCGGTGGTGTAATACGCGTTGGCATCCTCCGGATTGTGCAGCGTGGTGCCGGAAGAATTGCCGATGATGCACGTGAACTCCACATCCGCCGCGAACAAATCGGCATCCACGCCCAGGAACAGATTCGCGAGCTTCGTGATTTGGGCGTTCGCATAAGTGATCTGGTCGCCGTTTCGCGCGAGAATCACGAGAGGCGTGGCCGTCGCCCCGAAAATGCTCGCGCCCGGCTGCGGCGCCAGCGCGTAACCCGGGAAGAGCACCGACAAATGTTCCCACGCGCCCCAAAGCCGCAGCGCCACTTTATAGACGCGATCTGCCAGGACCTTGTCCACCTGGCCATACATCGAGGTGTTGACCGGATTCCACACCGGGCCGAACCGCGAGAGAATGTCAGCGTTGGTGTAAAATGTTTGGCCGCCGTAAGTGACGATGGCTGGACCGCGGGAGAGTTGGGATTTATCGAGTGCCATAAATTAGTTGTTTGTTGAAATATTTTTATCGCAGAGACGCAGAGGCGTGGCGAAAAGCTTCAAGCACCAACATCCAAGCTCCAGAGAAGAACCAAGCACCAAATCCCAAATCGTGGTGCGGGATTGGTGATTGGTGATTGGTGCTTGGAATTTCTCTGGATGTTGGAGCTTGGAATTTGGTGCTTTCTTCCTGCTCCTTCGTGTCCCTCTGGTTAATAAAAGTTTTCATTAAAAATTGATGGTCGCCTGGTCCACATCGCTGGGGAGAATCGCGGGATTCCACGCGAGGCAACGCACGACTGTTCCCGTTGCCACCGCGAACGGCGCGGAATAAACCTTCGTCGCGCCGCTGCCGCTGGTGTCGCCGGGTTGCGGCATGGAGCTGTCGAGCGTGTAATAAATTCCCGCGTTACCATCGCTGCACGCGAGCGTTACGTTGCCGGCGTTGTCGTCGGCGATGGTTGGCTGCGCGGTGCGGCCGGGAAAATCCTGCGGCAATTGCCCGCGCAACACCGTGTCGTAAACCAGGAAACCGGGGTAATCATAATTCGGCTTGAGCACCGGCCCTTCCGTGCTCGGATAAATCGCGAGCAACCCCGCGATGATGAGCCCATCGCCGAACCAATGCAGATTCGCGAGCGCGACATCCTCGGCGGTGAGATTCGTGTTATTGATTTTCGGATCTTCGAACGTGCGAATGACCAATTCCACCGAGCCTTGCACGCCCGGCACATTAGGGTCCTCCACGAAAAAGCTCGGCATGAGCACGAGGCAATACACGCCGATTTTTCCCGGCACACGCACGTTCCAACCGGCGAGCGCCTGCTTCACCGCGCCATCAATCGCCTGCCGGCGAAAACTTTCGTAACCGACGACCGCCGTGGCCGGATTGCCGAGCAAGTAGGACACGGCGTCTTCCTGGAGTTGTTGGAGAGGGTTCATTATTTGAGTGGCACGGGCGTCTCGCCCGTGCGTTTCTGCGAGAGTTTGATTCGCACGGGCAAGATGCCCGTGCCACTAGCGGGATTGCCGAGCAAGTAAGACACGGCGTCTTCCTGGAGTTGTTGGAGAGGGTTCATCAGTTTCTTTCAACGCAAAGGCGCAAAGGTGCAAAGACGCAGAGAGACGGATGTCTGAGGCCAGAGGTCGGAAGTCCGACATCCGACATCCGGCATCTGGCTTCTGTTTTCAATTTTATTTTCATCTTCGCGCCTTTGCTCCTTTGCGTCTTTGCGTTAAATTTTTAGCCATCCTGCGTGCAGTCCGTGAAATGTCTTGGCGGCAAGTCCACGCCGCGTTTGCCGAAAACGGGCGTGGCAGTTTTTCCAATTTTCACGGAAGCAATTTGCGTGAGAAAATTCACCGCCTCGGTGTTGGCGAGTTGACGCGACTTGGTTTGCAACGCGTCATTTTCCGGCACGCCCTCGCTCACGAAACGCCAGGTGGCCATCGCGATGGCGCGCGATTTCAATCCATCGGGAATCGTCCCATCTGCGCCGAGTTCGCGATTGCTGAAAATGTAAGCCTGGCGAATCTGCCCGGTGACCTGCGCGCAAATGTCCGGCAAATCATCCTTGCCGCGAATCGCCGCGATGCTCTGGCGTTCCTTGACATTCGCGCCAAAAACTTCGTCGTCAGTAAAATAGGACCAAGGCTCATTCATGAGAGTTTGTGAGTTAGGGAGTTAAAGAGTGATTTCGCGCCGCGCGAAAAGCTCAAAATCCAAGCTCCAACATCCAGAGAAATTCCAATAACCAAGTTCCAAATTCGCCCGGGACAACCCGCGATTGGTAGGGACGGCGCGCCTGCGCCGTCACCGCCCGCGTAGTAGCGGGCGGAACCGGTCACTCCTTTCGCGTAATTGACACCTTTCGCACAGTTCAAGCCCCACGTTGCGCCGCTAAGCGGCGCGGACAGCGCAGGCGCGCTGTCCCTACCAGCGCAGCGAACGCGCCAGTTGGAGCTTGGTCCTTGGTGCTTCTCTGGAGCTTGGATGTTGGTGCTTGGAGCTTTCATTTGTGTTTCTTCATTCTGCATTCTTCCTTCTTCCTTCTTCATTCAAGGAGAGAGGCCCGGCGGGGACGGAGGAACATTCCGCGCCGGGCCTGCGCGCTAAGGATTCGGCCGGGTGAAGACGATGCCTTTGTTCGTCAACGTGCCGCCGTTTTGGTTGGTGAGCGCGCCGATCTTGAGCGAGGTGTAGCCGCGCAATTGGTTCGCGCTCCAATTGGTCGTGGCCACCTGGTCGGTCGCGCCGTTCGCCGGGCGAACAAGCTGCCACGGCACACTGTCGTAATTGACCTTGTCCACGGAGGGATAGACGAACAGCACCGCGTTCGAAGTGCCGGCGCTGACGTTGAATTTCCAACTCAACGCGAGGCCGGAGTTGTTGTGCAGATCCACATAGCTGGTGGTGTTTGCCTGGGTGGCTGGCGCAACCGTCGCGGGCAGGTTGGTGACCGTGCCGAGCGTGGTGGAAGTAATTTGCGCGGAAGCATTCAACGCATCCGCCGTCGCCAAGGCTATGGCGGACAAGAAGACGCAGCGACGCAAAGGCGCGAGGAGAAACGTAATTTTATTTTTCATTCGATGTTTGATGTTTGGAATTTCTCTGGATGTTGGATGTTGGGATTTGGATGTTGTCAGCCCCTCATCGCTCTCCGTTCCCGGTTGGAAGGGAGAGGCAATGAGGGCTTGATTTAACTGATGGATAATCTCCGCATCGCCAGCGCGCTCGTCTGTTTGATATCGCGCGACCAATCGATGAGATGGCCTTCCCACAATCCGTTCGGCGCCTGGTAGGAACGCACGCCGCTGAACGGCGAGCCCATGCCGACCGTGAACGTCTTGAACGGACTCGGGTCATACAACGTCGCGTTCGGCACGCTGTAATGCAGCAGCGCCTCGGACGCGATCACGCGTTCCTTGTTCGGCGCGAGACCGAACCCGGCGGTGTCCTTCACCAGGCTCGCGATGAACACATCCACGGGGAACAGCAACAACCCCGCGAGTTGGTCGCGCGTGATGCCGCCGACCTGCACACCGACGGAGCGCAGCTTCACCTTGGGATGACTCCGCAACGCGCTCCACGCGCCGACATCGATCGTCAGCTTGATGTTCGTCGCTGACCCGCAATCGTGCGAGAGCGCGAGGAGTTGGCTGTCGAGTTGATCGATCGGATCAACGTCCGGATCCGACCAAACGCCCTGGCCCGCTTGCGGCGTGACCGCGGCGAGAACGGCGGTGACGACTTGAACGCTGTGGCTGAGCGCGGCCTTGTTGAGCAGCGCGGCAACTTTGCCTTCGCGCAACAATTGCTGGCCGAGCGCGCCCGCGCCGGAACCGGCGGCGTCAATTTCCGCCTGGTCCACGCGGACTTCGAGCGCCTGCGGTTTGCACGAATACGTGTCGTCGCTGGCGGACGTGGCGATCAATTTCGGATCGCCGCCGAGCGCGCGCGAAGTGTCCTCCGGCAGGAAGGAGTTTTTGTCATTGAACTTTTTGAACTGGCCCGTCGAGCCCGGGACCGGCGTGGACGGCGCGAGCCGTTCGGCCAATGCCCGCGCATCGGCAAGGTCGTTCATGTGGCCTTGCGCAAAGGTGGTCAGTTGATAATTCAGTGTAGCTGAGCTTTCGATACCCATAGGTTTTAAATGTGAGGTAAAAGGTGAGAGGTGAGAGGTGAGATTAAGAACGCGCAATCGGCGTGTGTGTGACGGCGTCAAAGAGTTGGCCCGTGACGGCGGCTTCGAGCGCCACGCCCACGATGAGGCGCGCGCCGGCGCCGGCGTCGGTGAGCACGGTGCCATCGGTGTTTTGTTGCACCTCGGCGCCCTTGGCGATGGTGCCGCCCGCGCGCAATCGCACCGGCGCGGCAATGCCGCCGAGGACACCGATGCTCGAAACGCCGGTGGTGGGTTGGCCTTCCAGGATCACGCCCTTGGCGGGAACACTGGCGGAAGAACTGATCGTCGCGATGTTGCCGGCGAGATCAACGAGATAACCTTCCATGTCCTCATGCGAGGCCGAAGGTGTGAAGGGAACAATGGCGTTCCCACGTGCATATAATGAACTCATGAATTTAGTGTTGGTTGGTTGATGTTGATGTGAAATTGTGGTGATGTTTGATTGGGAATTAGGCGTTTTGAAAAAAGCTCCAAGGACCAACATCCAAGCTCCAGAGAAGCACGAATAACCAAATTCCAAAGTTGCGTGCGCAAGGTAGGTAGGGACGGCGCGCCTGCGCCGTCACCGCCCGTAGAGCGGGCGGAATGAATCACGCCCTTCGCGCAATTCACGCGCAACGTTGCGCCGCTAAGCGGCGCGGACAGCGCAAGCGCGCTGTCCCTACCATCGCCGCGAATGCGCAAGTTAGTGCTTGGAGCTTGGAGCTTGGAATTTGGATGTTTCATTTAGGTGCTTTCATTTCTTCTCGAGCCCGAACAATTCCGGCTTCGCCACACGCACCGCATTGCGCGCCTCGGCGTAAGTGCAGCGATTGCGAATTTTGTAATCGCCGATCTCCGCCTCCGCGCGTTGCGCGAGCGCCTGTTCGTTCAGGTGCAAAATCTCCGGACGCGGCTGGCGGCCATCGTTGCGATTCAGCAATCGCGGCGGCAGACGATCCGCCGATGCCTGGCGGCGTTCCTCCGGCTTGAAACCGAAATCGACCAGGGCGGCCGCGCGTTCCTCGCGGTTTTTCAAACCCATCAGCACGGGCTTGAGCCGATTGCGAATTTTCTCGTCCCGCACGCCGTGCAAATCGAGCAATGTGTGCACCTGTTCGCCGTCGATGACGCCGAGGCGATCGCGCAGCGATTTATTTTCCTCCTCGTGCGGAATCATATCCGTCACGCGATTGAGCAGCCGGGTCACTTCCGCCAGGATGATTTCTTCCGAAACCTCCGCGGCCAGGCCGAGCTTGATGGCAACTGTGTTCATGTGTTTTTTTTGGTTTGGATTAGTGGCACGGGCGTCTCGCCCGAGAGTTTCTGTTTCGAGCCGCACGGGCGAGACGCCCGTGCCACTTTCACCGCGATTAGTAATTGGTTTTTGCCCGCGATTATTATTCATGTTCGTGAGCGTGAGCCCCGCGAGGCGGAGGGGACGCACGTGGGGCATTTCCGCCTCCTTAGTGGCACGGGCATCTTGCCCGTGCGTTTCTGCTTTGAGCCGCACGGGCGAAACGCCCGTGCCACTATTTCCGCAATCGACGCAGTCCTTCGCCTCATATTCCGTCGAGAAAAACCGGTAATCCCCGCCATCCACCGCCTCCTTGCCCGTCTTGCTCCAGCGCACGCGGCCATAAATGCCATCCGCGCGATCTCGCAATTCCGTGAGCCACCCGTAAGCGCGCGTTTCCTTGTCCGGTTGATCGCTGAAATGTTCGTGATCAATCAGCAGCTCGTTTCCGTGCCGCAATTTTCCCGCCGCGGCATCTTCATTGAAACGATTCACGATGGACCTGGCCGCCTCGTCATCAATCACCTGGACAACGCCCGCCGCGCGATTGGGATGCTCGCCCTTCGGCTCGATTTGATACCAGCCATCCGCTGGATGCGAAAAATCGCGATTGAGAATGGGAGAGTTCATTGAACCGCTCCTTCCTGGCGAATCGCATTCTTTTTCGTCCTCGTCCTCGCTCTCGTCCTCGAATTATTTTCGAGGGACGACGACGACAACGAGGACGAGGACGATTTCTCTCCCCCAAACTTGTATCCCGTCGCCTCGCTCAGCCAATTGACATCCACTTCGTAACCCGCCGATGCCAGCGACGCGACATCCGTGACCAACTGCGCCACATCCAACCGATCCGTCGCGGCTAATTCGAAATACGCCAGCGCAGGTTGCCCCGGAAATTCCGCGGCGAGTTCCAGGCGATCGAAATCATTTTGCAAAACGGAATTAATTTTGCGCGCATCGGCCTGCGCGATTTCATCGAATGCCGCCGCATGTTCGAGCGCGGGACCATTGCCCAGGCCGCCCTTATCCGCCGTCAGCATCGCCAGCCGCCCGCCCGTGCCGGCGAGCACCACATCGACATCCTGCGCGTCGCAAAAATTCTTGAACGGCGCCTCGCCGCGCACGCCCGCCGTGGGGAATTTGATATCGCTGCCGTTCGGCAATGCCCCACTCACGCCATCGGCCACGCGCTCGGCCGCCACGCGATATTCATCCTCCATGCCCGGCGGAATATTCGCCGGCATGATCGCCACGCCGTTGGGCAGCCCGAAAATTTCCGTGAACGCCGCCCAATCCTTCCGCCCCATGACCCAATTCACGAACGCAATCAGCGCGATCTCGTACAGCGGCGAATCCACCTCTCGAATGACAAAATCCTCGCGCGGCAATTGCACGCCGCCGACGCGATTCGCCTCGCCGAGAATCGTCGTGCACGAATCGAGGCCGATGCCGAAGTTCGAATTCTGGTTGTAATAAAGATCGCCGAACTGGCCGTTGCGACTGAATTGATCCTGCGGCAACCAATGGAGTTCGCGCACCGCGCCGTCGAATTTCCCGCCATCATTGAAACGATGTTTTTGCAAAATGGCGTAACCGCGAAATTCCGCCGTGACCAGGAAGCCGATCGCCTCCGTGAGATTTGAGACGAGCTCATAACGGCTGCGGAGAAATTTCTGTTGCGCCCCGGCCTCGGCGCGCGTCGAGCCCTCGGGCAATTCATCCACCACCTTGATTTCCCAATCGAGTTTTTCCAGCGCCGCGAGGCGACGCGCCTTGAGCCCCTTAAGCGCTGGAAAACGTCGCTCGACTTTGCGCATCACGAGTTGGAGCTCCGCGAAATCGCCGCGATCCGCCGCTTCGAGAATTAACATCGCGCGCCCGATGACCAGGCCGCGAAAGGGATTATAATTATCGCGCCAGCGATTGGATTGCCGCACGAGTTCCGCCGCGGATTTTCCGCCGCCCGCGGAGGGAAGTGACGCGGGACGAGTGGCGAGTGACGAGTGGTCCGCGGGCCGGCCTTGGACTTTGGACTTTGGACTTTGGACTAAATCAGTCATGCAACCTCCGGGTTGAAGCGAGCGGCAAGATGAGAGGGGAGAAGTGAGAAGTGCGACCCGCGCGCCGGCTGGTGCCTTTACGTAATACGCAAAACGCAGCACGCCCCTTCTGGTAGTGGGTGGGGCGAGACTCCCGGCGAGCCTCGGCGCGCGCAATCCGCAAGGGTTGGCTCGCGAGGACGCTCGCCCCACCCGCTGCTGTCGGTGAGCGCAGCGCACTGCTTTTTTTCCGCCCTCCCGTTTTCACTCGCACTTCCTTTTTCATTTCGTCCGCGCATCTAATCACCTTTTTAAAAATGAAAAAAACTTACGGTAATCTTTTAGTAGGAACTGATTATTGGGCAGCCACTTCCACTTCAAAAAATCGCGAAAACAGCTCGAAAATGAGCAGAAAAACGGGTTGCGAATAGACGACTGTGAGATGCAAAAAGTGAAAAATCGCCAATGGCTACCGAGAGAAAGTGAGTATTTAAGGATTTTTCGAGCGGCGGCGGAAATGTGAATTTTCGCTCGCGCAAGGATCGCGGCTGTGTCGCAGACCAGCCGCAGCGGGTGAGATCGAATGAACACGCAAAAATATTCCTACGCCCTCGTTGCAACACGCGCGCTGCGGCTAGGCTTCGCCATAGCCGCGGTCCGCCCCTGTTCCGGAGGAACAATTGATAATAGCCCGGCATTTCAATGCCGGGTAAAAGTGGAAAGAATCCGAGTCCCGGAGGGACGATTGAATCCGCGGAAAGTTTGGCTCGGCCGTCCCTGCGGGACTTGGAAATTCCGCCGCCTAACCCGGCATTGAAATGCCGGGCTATTTTCGGGAGTCCCTTCGGGACAAAGGAACGCCGCAATCGCGCGTCTTGGTAGGGATGGCGCGCCTGCGCCGTCCGCGCCGCTTAGCGGCGCAACGTTGCGCGAGAATTGCGCCGTGGGCGTGCCCGTTCCGCCCGCTCTACGGGCGGTGACGCCGCAGCGCGGCGTCCCTACCGCGGGAACTGAAACCGTTTTGCTCTGTAGAAAACTCGTTATTAGCACATCACGGAGTTGAATTGCGCAGCGCCGACTTGGAAGTCGGCGATACAGCAGGCTTGGAAGCCCGCGCTACAAACTGCACGGATTGCGCGACCTGGCATTACCGTATTTCCGATCTTTTCTACAGGGCAAAACCGTTTTCGCATTTCTCGTTTGTCCATTGTCCGAATTCCTCTCGTAGGGTAAAATGCCTTCGACGCAAGGGAACGATTTTAAAAACCAGATGGAAGCGCAAAACAGTTCCGCAGAAAGGAAAATAAAAATGAAAACAACCGGAGTTCCCGAAGGTTGTCACGCCGTGACGCCTTATCTCACCGTAGCCGATGCCGCGCGCTTGATTGATTTTTTGAAACGCGCTTTTGGCGCCACCGAACGCGCCCGGATTCCCCGCCCGGATGGCTCAGTGATGCACGCGCAGGTCTATGTGGGCGATTCGCTGTTGATGATCGGCGAGCCGCAAGACCCGTGGAAGCCGCGGCCTTCGATGCTTTACCATTACGTCGCGGATGTGGACGCGGTTTACCAGCAGGCGTTGGCGGCGGGCGGCACTTCGGTTGTCCCGCCCACCAACATGTTCTATGGCGACCGCTCGGCGTGCGTGAAGGACACAGGGGAGAATGATTGGTGGATTGCCACGCGCCTCGAAGACGCGAGTCTTGAAGAAATAAAAAAGCGCACGGTCGATTTTTTTAAAAACAAGGCGAAAGCGGCGGATTAAATGCGCGGCGTTTTGGGTAAAAAGCTCCAAATTCCAAGCTCCAACATCCAGAGAAGCTCCAAGCTCCAAATCGGCGTGCGCAAGTTGGTGTTTGATGTTTGGAATTTCTCTGGAGCTTGGATGTTGGTCCTTGGAACTTTTCCCGACGAATGTTGGAATTTCGTGCTTTTCGCCGCGCGTCTCCCGAACCCCACCTCGTCTCAGGTCTCGCGTGGCGCGCGATTAGGGTTTTACCAACTTGACTTAAAATCGCCCGAGTGGAAGATGGATTCAGCTCTCAATTATTGGCCTGTGGGCGGAAAGATTTTATATGGTTGAGCGGAAAACAGTGCTGGTAGCGGACGACGACTTGAACGACATCAGCTTGCTCAAGCGAGCTTTTCTCAAGGCGGGCATTGATGTCTCCCTGAACGTGGTGCGGGACGGTGCCGAGGCCATTCAATACCTGGATGGCGACAATGCCTTTGCCGATCGCAATACCTTTCCGATGCCCATGTTGCTCTTGTTGGACCTGAAAATGCCCCGCACGAACGGTTTTGAAGTGCTCAAATGGGTGCGCAGCCAGGACGGATTGCGTCGCCTGCTCGTGGTGGTGATGACCAACTCCGACGAACCGCGGGACATCGATCGCGCGTACGACCTGGGCGCCAACTCATTTTTGAAAAAGCCCGACGACTTTTCGGATCTCCTTAAGATGAGCGAGAAGCTGCACGAATATTGGATTGAAACGAACCTCTGCCCGACGTGCATTTCGGGCCGGCGTCAATCGTAACCCATTCTCCCGCTGGAATTTGTTGAAATGCGAAACCGTTTCGCATTTCTCCCGGGTAGGGGGAAACCCGATACATCGCGACGTCATCCTGCCAACGCGTTTTCGTGCACCAACATCCAAGCATCCCGCGAAAAGCTCCAAGCACCAACCGCCAACATCCAGAGAAGCTCGAAGGACCAAGCTCCAATTCTGCAGCGCGGATTGATGTTTGGAGGTCGGAATTTCTCTGGAGCTTGGAGCTTGGATGTTGGTGCTTGCGCGGGAGCGCCCAATCAAAGCTCTTTTTTCCCGCCGTCCATCGGTTTGGCCGAACCGCCCGCGTCATTGTTGGAAGTTTTTGGCGGGCGAGATGTCTCCGGTGTTTTGCTCGCTTTGAGCCAGAAATCCGAGATCAAACGGCTCAACTGCGTGAAATCCTGGAAATCCAGCGGCTTCACCAGGAACGAATTCGCGCCCAACCGATAAGCCTCATTCACATCGCGCAACTGCTCCGAGGAAGTCAGCACCAACACCCGCAGCGGCGCCAGGCCCGGTTGTGCGCGGATCCATTTCAGCACTTCGAAACCGTTGACCCGCGGCATCTTGAGATCCAGCAGCATCAAATCAGGCAGGGGATATTCGTCGCGATTGGAATATTTTCCTTCGCCCTTCAGGTAAGCGATCGCCTCCTGGCCATTCCAAACCACGTGCAATGGGTTCGGAATATTTGCCTGGGAAAAAGCGTGCCGAATCAGAAGCACATAATCTTCTTCATCTTCCGCCAATAATATAACTGCATGTTCAGCCATAGGCTCACTACCGTTACGGGTCGGGCAAATCTGAGCGCGAGCCGTGCTATGGCAGACCCTACGCCCCCTCCGCATTAACGCTATGGGGCTATCACCCTATATATCGAAATGAAATGATGAATTGAAATTAATGGCCCGGGAGTCGCGCCACCTGACATTCCGTCTGTTGCATTTTTGCAATTCCATGATAAAATACCGGCGTGCCAGTGACCACTACCACCACCTGGCGGGTTTTGCTCGTAGATGACGATTCCCTCGTCCGCGATTCCGTCCGTCGAATGCTGGAATTCGATCACCACAAAGTGACGACGGCGGCCAGCGCCGCGGAAGCCCTGGCCATCTGCGATAACGAGACCTTCGATCTCGTCCTCCTTGATTACCTGATGCCCGTAACGAAAGGCGATGAACTCGCCCGCTTGCTCAAGGAACGTTTTCCACGCCTGCCCATCATCATGATCACCGCCGACGCGGAAAAGGTGGAATCCACGGAAGAGCTTCCCGTCGGAGTGAATTTCATGATGGCCAAGCCATTTCAATTTTCCGACCTGCGCGACGCCATCAACAAGATGATGATGAAGGCGTGAACAAGCGCGGCAGCGTCAATTTATGGAACGCGACGCCACATCAATTATTATCCTCGCCATTGCGGGAACTATCTTGGCCGTCATCGGTGTCGCGTGGGTGACAATTTTATGCGTCTCCCTTTCGCGCAGCCGCCGCATGCGCCGTGGGGAGAAGGGCGTGCCCGGCGGATGGTTCGGAATTTTCGAAACGCCCGATACCTCGGACTCATCTTCGCACACTCACGGTCATCATCACCACCATCACCATCATCACGGAAACAGTGGCGGTGGCCATCACGGTGGCTTTGACGGCGGTGGAGGACATCATGGGGGC
>Ga0193718_1000159_pt1 | contig 15829 bp, 21 predicted proteins | sample U2a1metaG_FD_144918 | JGI IMG/M metagenome (GOLD analysis project Ga0193718, IMG submission 144918) | Soil microbial communities from a riparian zone of the East river system, Colorado, United States - U2a1 | ecosystem: Environmental > Terrestrial > Soil > Riparian zone | place: USA: East River... | reverse complement strand
GGGGGGGTGGGTTCGATAACTTTGGTTCTTGAAGTATCAAGGATTATTTTATCATCTACATTTTCGTCCTGTTTAAAACAGTCGGGGCAATAATGTTTTCCCAAATGATCTTTGTCGGTATCTCCGCAATACCATTCCCCTTCGCTTTGCATTTGCTCTTTAACGTCAGATTCCAATGGGAACATAGAGTATTCACCATCGTTAAATATCTCGCCACAGTTATCGCATGAGGCGCAAAAGCATTCTTCTTTGTGTATCATAGTTTTATTTTTTAGATTTATCTTCTAACTCCCAAATGATTGAAACAAAGTCCTCAATGTTGATTAACCCTTGATAATTCCTGTCGCCCATCCTTAATTTGAAGGCTTCCCAATCAGCTTTATCAAAGACTATTTTACCCTCTCCTTGCCCTTCCTGTACTACAGGGGCGTAAATATCTTCACACTCTTTACAACAAAACATCTTTCCATTAGACGGAGCTTCGCAATTCAAACAAAAATTATTTTTCTGTACAGGGGTGGGTTGATCGGCTGCAAAGTCTTTAAGCATATCCAGTACATTAACTGTTGCTGCTTCAGTCCCCTCCTTTCCTTTTGATTTCATCCAGTTATGAAACCATTGTTCTATTTTTGCTGTATCTGTGTTCATAATTTCGGTGGTTTTATTGATTGATAACATGGGCGGTTTGCATAGTATTCAGTCACATGGGAGATGTCTAAGAAAAAATCCGCCCAAGTTGAATCATGTTTAACCATTAAAACGCCCTTGATTTTGCGTTTGTTTATAAAGTACTTATTGAGGCAGTCCTCCGCTTTTATAAAATTTCCAAATACGGGAATCATTCTCCTAATCATCCAATCGCTACAACCCCCGTGAAACTTTCCTAATGTATAAGCAAACGGGATGCGAACAGAAATCCAGAAAAAAAGAAAATGTTTTTTTATAACAAAGCCTGAATTAGTGCGAATTATTTTAAATCTATTTCGTTTTTCACTTTCCATTAGTTGATTGGTTTAATTTGTTAGTGTTATTGATTAGAGGGGTTGAAAAAATATTGGTGGCTTTCGGTTCTGTAATGGGTAGGGAGATTGTTGCTCAACGAGGACTCGGCAAAATATATCCCATCACGCCCGTACGTCACCACCAACACAAAGTTTAATACTGCCAAGTAGCTGCTTTAACGCCCCACATTTGACCTTCTTGAATTTTACGGATAGCCAAAGTAAACTGTGCTACTTTTTCTCCGTTTTGTAAATCATTCGGGTTGCCGATTTTTTGGTTATTCAATTCATCAATAAGGGCGGCGGATAATTCCTTAATCCTGTTGACCTGTTGTGAACCGCCGGGGTTAAAGGTTATTCCTACTGCCTTTTGACCGAATGATAATGGTTCTGGATTTTCTGATTGAGTTGTTGGCTGAACGCCTGATGTTAATTCACTCATAATTGGTATTTGTTTTTAATTGTTACAAAAATATTTTTTGCTGTCAAACTCTTTTCCATTAGATAGATGGGTTTAATTGTTATTAAAATATTTCATCGTACCCCATCCATTCCCTAAGGCAGCCAACAAGGAAAAAGAGAATAATTATTGCAAGTATTATAAATATTATAGCAGTTCCCATCATAATATTAAACCCAATAAAGGAATTAACCTTATGATAGAATGTGCCCTTCCCTATTATTCTGTAATCTTGCGTAAAGCCAGCGCCTATTGAATCAAAATATCTTTTTAAATGAATAATAGAAAACTGGCTGTAGGTATATTCATAATTCTTTACAGTTGCCCTTGTTTCATTTTTAAAGTTGCTGTCAACTTGCATCACCAAACCAATAGATGTATTTCCATAGCCATCTTGACTGCTGACGATATCATATTTTTCTATATTATTTTGTTGATTCGCCTTTGCATTATTTATGTATTTAGGTTCGGACATATAAAATATCCAACAAACAAAAGAAATCATTGATAATAGAATTGCGGCGAAAATCGCAGCTTTAATTTTAGGTTTTGAATTTTTCATAACTATTCACTGTTTTAATGGTTTTGAATATGGGTGTTAGTAGTCATTTATGGGATTAGGTTATTGTCTTGTTGAGGTATTGTTTCTGTAACCGTACAAGTGAAGTTTCCATTGTTTATTACTATTGGTAATTCTATTGGTTGAATTGGGGTAAAAAGTCCTCTTTTACAATCTGCACTATTTGGTCAAGTTCTGTTTGTGTTGGGTATTGTATAGAACTGACGGCTGAATACAAACGAAGGTATTGTTGCCCATTCTTATTATCTATCGGAGGGTTATGCCAACTTATGTTGTCGGGGTTATTGTTGTCGTTATCCATAAAAATTATATACTCTGTTCTGTGTGATTAAAATCTGGAAAATCTGTTTCAGGATTCATTAGTGTTTTATTTTAATCTGTAACTATGCTATTGAACAATCTGTAAATACCATGACTTTAATTTTCCGTTTCTTTTACTTCCGACAATAAGAGTGTTCTTTTCCAGTTGAACAAGAACGGCTGAAACAACGCTACTTTTTAATTTAACCAAAGAAGCTATTTCTTTTGTTAGCATCGGGGTACGACTCATAACTCCAACTATCTTCTTTTGTTGGGGCGGCAATATACCCACCGATATTTGATAGGTTAATCTTTGCGCCAAATGATGCCCATTTCCCCGATACCTTTTATCGTGTTCCATTCCCTCGCATTCTCCAATAATAGAGGCATAAATAGCATTTTCAATTAATTGTTTTTTCTTTGCCATGTTACTGTATATATATTTTAGATTGGTTGTGAACTCTTTTTTAAAAAATGGTTGTCGCCTTTACTTTGCCCTTTCATCGGACTTGGGATATTTCGCAACAACCGGACACAAAAATATGTAAACATTTGGTATTTCCAAATAAAAATGTGTACTTTTGAGAAAATATTTTTTTATGGCACTTAAAAAGGACACGACAGACCTACTAACTTTCAGGGTAGATAAGAAGCTAAAGAAGAAGTTGAAAAAGAAGTATGGGCGCAAACTTTCTGAAAAAGTTATTCCACATTTAGAAGCATTAACAGCATGAGTTATATTCCATCATCAAAATTCGGTTCATGTACTCAATGTGGTGCTAAGTCAGTACCATGTGTGAAAATAGGGAAGGTATTGATATGCTGTGTATGCAATAGAAACAATAAAAACGGGGTTCAAATATCCAAAGCTAAAAAAAGAGATGCAGAACGGGAGAATGCAATTAAGAATTTAAAACCCAAAGAAAAACGCACCCTAAAAAGGCAAATAAAGAATACAGTAAGAGGGCTTGGCGGGGAAACAAATAACCGTTCAATGCTATTACAAAGGGCTGATAAGGTCTTTGGAGATTTTATTAAAAGAAGGGATGCGGATGCTAATGGATTTATTACTGATCCCTGCAACGGACAAAAATACCACTTAGATGCAGTAGATGATAATGGAGATAAAATAGTAAACGTATTGCATTATGTGGAACGTGGCTGCTATGCTTTAAGATTTGACGAAGATAATTGCCATGCCGGTTCATCATTTTCAAACCTGTCAATGCACTTACATAAGGGAGGGGAGGCAGAACAAAACTATCGTAAATTCTTAGTAAATAAATTAGGGGAAGTAGCGGTACTTGAAATGGAGGCACAAAAAAGGCGGTTGCATAAACTGGATAATTCACAACTCAAATTAATTATAGAACACTATTCACAAACAAACTGAAATGATTTCAAATTATTTTTTAGAGGACAAGATACTTAACGTTAAGAAACGAATAAAACAGTTTACTGATAGAAAAATATCTTTGCAAAATAGTTTAGGCATATGTAAAGAAAAGGATTTACGAGAAACGTATATAACGGAAATGAGAATGGTAGATAAGGCTCTTTCTGATTTAAAAATAGAAAAATCTGACCTTCATAGAGAATTGGACTCACAGGTAAATGTTGTTTTTAAGAATATTTTCAACGATATATTCACTAAGGAACAGATGAACGAAATAAGATTAGAAGCAGAAAGTAGAGTGTTTGGTAATCCGCCAACAGGTCTAAGTTTTAATATTAAAGATTGTGGTGAAATAAAATCTGAATTAACATTGGTTAAAAAACAATTAAAGGAATACGTTGATAAACTAATAAACACAAGGGCTATTCTAACGGGTATCGTTCAAGATGGATGTAAAGAGTTTGATGAGGCTAAGTTTCTGAAAGTTATATCCCCGTTAAACCGAACCATTCTCCCACTTGACTACATAACAGAAATAAAAAAACGTCATTTTATAAAATAATTCTTTGCACATTAACCCAAATAATATATTACCTTAGCAGTAGATAACGTTCGCTAGGATTTTTGCCATTTAGCGTAGCGGCAAAAATCCTTATCAGGACAGCCTTGTATTTCAAAGATAATTATAAAAACATTAAAAATGAAAAACGCCTATAATGTATGTACGTTATGTTAAGGAAGGTTTGCAGGCGTTAGGAGAAATAAAAAATGGAAAAAGCTGCGGAGCATTTCGGCAACGCCGAAAATCATTCTGATTCGTATAAAAGCCTGAATGAAAATCAAAAAGAAGCTGCTGATACTATCTTAGGTTATCTCAACGGGCATAATACAAGGTCTGTAGAGGTAATTCTGCTTACTCTACTGCAAGAAATTAAATACTATTCCAAAATAGAATCTTAGTTACTCTTTAGCAATTCAAAGGTATTCTCGTTAATTGCTTTTCGTGTGTCCTTCAATTCTTCTTCTAATTTTTTTATTTCTGCTTTTAGCTGGTTTATGCAAGCCATTAGCTCGTATATAACCGTTTCATCAACTGACATATTCTGGTTTGTTTAATTCGCTTTAATCTTTGCTATGATACGTTCGCTCGTGGCGATGGCTTTCCATTTTTTATTTCTCCGCGCATGTGCTGATGGTTTTGTGCGCCTCCTTAGCATAACGCTTAATTATAGGCTTTTTTATTTTTAATGTTTACCATGCTGTCCTGAATAAAACACTTACTGGTTTGTCGTGAAAGGAGCGCAAGGGCTGTGCGGTGGGTGGGGCTTTCTTATGGGGATCAAAAATAAATTTGCAAATCCAATATAGTAATATTACTTTCACACCGCAATGCGAAGCGGAGTTAATAAATATTCAACAACTTTTTACGGTAGCCATCAACGGGGGGATAACTTCGCTTCGCAGCACTTCTATTCCCTGCGGCTATCGTATTTTTAACCCAACTATACAACTATGAGTGAAGTAATAGAGCGTTATGAATTGTGGCTTAAACGGGGTTATACTGAAACACCATATTGGAAAAACGAAATGGAATGGAGAAAAGAGGTTTTAGAAAAGATAGAAGAACTGACTAAAAATAACTAAATGAGTGAACCAATAGAAATATGCCCTTGTTGTAAATCTGGCGCTGCTTTTATTTTTAATAAAAATAATTGTATATATTATGAATGCACTAACTGCAAAACTATATTTGTGCCAAAAGGAATAGATCAAAGAGATATGGTCGGCGGGGGGTTTGAGCTGGAAAGAAATACAACCCAAAACAAAGAAAGGATAAACAGAATAGTTTGGCTAATTGGTGTTGAGGGTAAAATACTTGACTTTGGTTGTGGGCATGGACTTTTGGTAAAAGATTGTATTGATATGGGATTGAACTGTGATGGGTACGATAAATTCAATCCTGACTTCAACACTATTAAAGAAAAAAAGTACGATTTAATTTCAATGGTGGAAGTAATTGAACATACATATTCACCTTTTGAAGAATTGGATATTATAAGAGAAAAACTAACTGATAATGGCATACTTTACATTGAAACAAGTTTTACAGATGTTGCATTAGAAGAAGGTATCGTATTGGAGGACTTTTTTTATATTAATCCTGATGTTGGGCATTGCACAATATTTAGTCATATTGGACTTGACTTATTAATGAAGTCAAAAGAATTTATTCCATTAGTACCCATAAACAGGAACGTAAGATTATATCAAAAAGCTATAAAATGAGTAAAGGGATTACACTTTTGACTATGGGCGCAGGGAATATATTGGTTCTAAAGGAAACATTAAAAAGTTTTGTTGGAAGCGGAATATGCAATGAGGTTATTTATGGTGATATGCTTTTATTTCCAGATGATAGAGAGGTAGTTAAAACCTATGAAAAAGAATTTAACTTAAAAAGTATTAAACTACCGTTCGATTATATTTTTAAAAATGGGTTTTCATCAATACTTAATTTACTGGCAGACCATGCGATAAATGATTTGGTAATTTATATGAATACCAGCGAGATTATAGGAGTAGATAACGACATGGAACAAATAATAAATGATAATCCAGATTGTAATACTTTTTATTTTGGACATAGCCAAGAAATTCACCGCTGGTTTAGGTGCTATAACAGGAATGAATTAAAGTGGTCAGGAAGAATACACGAAGAATTACAAGGGGAATACCGCCCTTACCATAAGCCAATATTCATCATGGAGGATTTGGAAAAAGATATGGGTGATTCACTAAAAGCTAAAATTCTTAATGATTGCAAAGAAATTGTTTATTTCCAACAGTATATATCAATAGTTGATAACCCTAAATTATTGGCAGGTACAAATGTCGGATGGCTTACCTTTTCAATAGACGGATACGAAAGTTTTAAATACCGACTTGACAAAAAGGGGAAAAGATATGAGGCATTTTTGGAAGGAGATTTAGAAAAGTATATGAATGATGTAATGACTAATCCAGAATTTGAAAAAGAAATGTTTGAATCTAATTTTATGATAGCCTTTCAAGGCGATAAAATACATTTATTATAATGGAGTTTACAATTATTTTGCCCCACTACCGAAACGGAAAAATGTCTACTTATACTTTAGCACAGTTATTAAAATATAAAGGCAGCCACACATTAGAGATTATTATTGTGGACAATAACCCTTTAGATGGTAGTGTAGAATATTTTAAACCATTTGAAAATGATATTAGATATTACCCTTATCAAAAAGACAGGATTCAATCTCACGGATGCGCTTTCGACTATATTTTACCATTAATTACAACACCGTATTTCGTAACCATTGAGAGTGATAGCTACCCTACAAATGATAAATGGTTAGACTACTTAGAAGAATTAATCCAACAAGGGTATGATTGCGCCGGAAGTTTATTGCCTTTAAGTGGTGGTACTTACACTCATCCGGCAGGAACATTGTATAGAAAATCAGTATGGGAAGAAGCTAAAAAATATTGTGATGAAATTGAATATTCTTACTTTCCTAATATGAGTTCAAAAGAAGGGTTTGATTGTCATTTAATGATACATAATAGCATATTGGATACGGTACTTGAAAATCCCAATGATTATATAGAACTTGCAAAAGGATATGTAGGACTTAGTAAAGAAGAAATGATTGCAAAAAGAGATTATTACAGTCCAGTAGTAAACCCTTTTCATAATGGCATGGGAACATTACAGGAATCAATAAAAACATTTGGTCAAAGAAATACTGATAGCGAAGTAAATAATATGCTATTAAACAACCGATCAAAATTAATAAATAGGATAGGCATGGAACCGGGCCAATGGTTTTGTTATTGGCAACTGGCAATGGGTAAGAAAGTTGCCGTTATTCCTACACAGACAAAGTGGATGCACAATAGAGAAAATCAACAACAGGAATATACCCTTATGGAAAACGGATTTCGCCACGAATGGGCAGGATCCGCTTATTTAGGAATGAAAGGAACTGAGCTTAATGATGTGTATGAATTTAAAAATAATCGAATAAACAAACTTTACGAATCATTACCTGAACATCAAAAAATAAATAAATAAATAAAATGGAAACAAAATCTTTTCTTCACGATGGCACAATAGGAGATGTATGGGCCGCTATCCCTGCAATAAAGGAATATTGCAGACAAATGGATAAAAAGGCTATTATTTATTTAACTAACGGGCAAAAAGCAACGTATTACGATGGCGCAACTCATCCCACGAGGGATTCGGAAAATAACATGGTAATGCTAAATGAGCAGGTTATTAATATGATGATCCCATTATTAAAAGCACAGCCATATATTAAAGATGCTAAAATACATAATGAAGAACTTATTGACGTTGACCTAAATGCTATAAGGCATACGTTTGTTAACATACCATTCGGTATGTTAAGTCGCTGGTATTTTTATAAATTCCCTGAATTGGTGTGCAATTTAGCCGAAGAATATATTTTTGTTCCTGACGCAGAAAAGGATTTTGCTAAAGATAAAATAATTGTTGCAAGAACAGAAAGGTACTTGAACGATTTTATCAGCTATTCATTCCTTAAAGAATATGAAGATGATTTGGTTTTTGTTGGAACCATGCGGGAGTACAATAATTTTTGTATGACTTTCGATTTGAATATCCGTAAAATGGTAATAAGTAATTTTCTTGAATTAGCACAAGCGTTGAAACAATCAAAAGGATTGATCTCAAATCAAACCCAAATATTTCAAATAGCAGAAGGATTAAAAATACCAAGAATAGTTGAACTGTGTGCTTTTGCACCAAATGTAGTTCCTATTGGAGATAATGCTTTTGATTTTTATGGTCAACAAGGGTTAGAGATATATTTCCATAGGATAAATGGTACAACAGAACAGTATATCCACAAACTAAAAAACCCCGCTATTAAAAGCGAGGTTTAAATAAATTCTGTTTAGTATTACCCTATTAAAACTAAAAGTTGGGCGAAGGTTTCACGGCAGTAATATTTATTTCCTGTAGCTGCAACTTGCGCCATAGAATAAACATTTACACCAGTGCTTAATGATCTTTGTGGCGAACCAGAAATATCAAAAGCCAAAACCCCCGATACTGGCAACCCAATAGCCGTAACCTGATTAAGAGGTATTGGCGAACCTTGATTTAATTGATAAACGTTAACTGAAAATACATTTGCCATGACTTACATTTTAAATTATGAATAGGTAAATGTATTTTTACTTTTTGTTATTACACAGAAAAGAGTATCTTTATGGCATTTAACAGGCATCTTTATTTATGAAAAGATTCATAATGACCTTATCATTTGGATTATACACTAAAATAGTAAGGTATAAAAATGAGAACGATTTCCCTTCAATAAGAGCTACCATAAGATTCATTCTAAATCAATTTTTTAAAAATACAATATGACAAAAACTGTATTATTCGGGAAGGAGTCCAGAGAAAAAACGCTATTAGGAGTACAGAAAATTACTGATGCAGTAAGGGTAACTATGGGGGCTTGTGGAAAAAATGTATTAATTGGTAACGCTGTGTGGGGTAATGATGGGTTGGTGCAACTACCAACTTTGGTTACTAAGGATGGGTACGAAGTAACAAAACATTTTGAATTAGCCGATGCTGTAGAAAATAGGGGAGCAATGGCTATAAAGGAGGCCGCAAGGAAAACAGTAATAGAAGCAGGGGATAGCACTACCTGTACCTGTGTATTAGCTGAATCGCTTATTACAAACGGAATTAAACTTATTGATGAAGGAGCAAATTCACAGCAATTAAAAAAAGGAATGGATAAGTCTTTGGAATATGTTATTTCTGAACTTGAAAAAATATCAACGCCTATTAAGGGAGATATTGAAAAGATAAGACAAGTTGCTACGGTAAGCGCAAATAACGATTCCTCTATTGGAGATTTAATTGCAAAAGCGTATTCAAAAATTGGCGACACTGGAATTATTGAAGTAGAAACAGGGAATGGTATTGAAACCGGGATAAAAATTTCGGAAGGATATACGATTGATCGTGGATGGGAAAGTGCATTATTTGTAAATAATCCTGCCAAAGAGATTTGTGAATTTGAAAACCCACTTATCCTGCTTTACGATAAAAAGATTATTCATCATACCCAAGTTGAAAACGCTATTATAATATCTAACCAACAACAAAGGCCATTACTCATTATATGCGATGGATTAGAGGAAGAAGGGTTGGCATATTTGGCTATAAATAATTTCAGAAAAACAATTAGGTGCTGTGTTATTAAATCTCCTTTTGGGCTATCAAAAACAGACGATATGCAGGATTTAGCTTTACTTACAGGAGGAGATTATGTAAGTGATCTAAGGGCTATTGATATTAAAGAAGTTGAATTTGAAAACTTTGGGCAGGCAGAAAAGGTTGTCGTTTCAAAAACGGAAACCACAATACGTGGAGGAAATAAGGATAATGAAAAGTTTGATGAATTTATTGCTGATCTAAAAATGAACTTAGCGCAAGAAAAAACGGAAGAAGAAAAATATCCGATAGAAAAAAGGATAGCCAAATTGTCAGGTAAAGTGGCTGTAATACAAATAGGAGCAGCAACAGAAACGGAATTGAATGAAAAATTATTTAGGGTTGATGATTCAGTCCGGGCTACAAGGGCAGCTATTTCAGAAGGGTTTGTGGCAGGCGGTGGTACTGCTTTTTTAAGAATACCGCCGCTGCAATTTACTTTTGGTAAAGATACAAGCGATTATGATAAAGGAAGATTACTGGTAATGGATGCATTGCAAGTGCCATTAAAACAGATATGTGAAAATGCCGGTATAAATTCAGATGAGATATATCTAAAGGTATCCAGCGAAATAGGTAATATGGGCTATAATGCTCTTACCGGAAAAATTGAGGATATAGTAGAATCAGGTATAATTGACAGCACCAAAGCCCTTAGATGCGCCTTAATCAACGCAGTGTCGGTAGCGGGGATGGTTATTACCAGTGAGTGCAGTATAATTACAGTATCTTAAAATAATATAACATGATGTCAGAGGTGATTCAAAAACGTGGAACATTAAGGGGTAGGGATATTGATAACTATGATAAATTAATCTAATGGCAATTCCTAAAGCAACCAATAACTATGTATTCATAATAAGGGATGCAGTAGAAAAAGAAAAGGATGGTATTATCATACCCGGTAAAGAAAGGGTAAAGCCAAGTAGAGGTGAGATATTCTCAATAGGAGGCAAAGTAACTGATCCCGATATTCGGAAAGGGAAAGGAATGAAAGGGTTATTTCATAAGGGAGTTGGACAAAATATAGAAGTGGATGAAGTAGAATATCTTGTATTGAATGAGTCTGAAATTATTGGGATAATTTGAAAACGGTAAATAATAAAATTCTTGTTCGGGTAAACATGGAGCAAAAAGACACCATGTTAGTTGGGGGGGTGCTTATGAAAACAGCATTGCTTTTTGAAAAAAACTATCGGGAAAAATCTCCAACTATAGCCAAAATTGTAAGCGGTAATAAATACTTAAAAGAAGGGGATATTATCCTTTGCCACCACAATCATTTTTACGATCCATCCCCTTATTTTATGCAAGATGATTTGTACTCAATACCTTTCAATAAGACAATTTTTGCAAAAGTTAGTATAGAAGGTAAGTTAACCCCTATTTGCGGTAATTTGTTAGGAGAACGGATACCCATAAAAACATTCCTTCCTGTTCCTAAAGAGGAAGAAAAAACATATATTGACAGACTATTAGTAACTCATAAGGGTTGGACAAAGTTTAAAAAAAACACAATAATTTTACATAAACCCAACGCCGGATATGATATAGTTTACAATTTTAATGGCATAGAAAATAGGGTTACTAAAGTGTCGGAAGATATGGTAATTGGTTTTTTGGAATAAAATTATTTATATTTACTGTCAAATATCTACAAATGGCAGATCAAAATATACCGCAACCTTTCACCGATCCATTACTCCAAAGATTTTTTGATTCCCCAATAGACAGGCAAAATAAAGAAAAAGGGAAGACTATTCTAAAGGCTTTTTATACACAACAGACGAGTAACGGAACAAGCCTTAATTATTATCAAGCACGAAAGGTAAGGCAGGAAGAACTGTTGTTATGGGCTAAAGGTTCACAAAATATGCGGGAGTTTTTAGACTACATGAATGTATCTGACGCAGATAAAGCATGGGTAAATATTGATACAACTCCACAAAGATTAGGTACTGCTATTTTAGGAACAGTTATAGAGGCAATGGCTAAGAATAAAAGTTATCCATGCGTAACCGCAATTGATGATGGGTCAATGGATGAAAAATCCAATAGAATGTTTGAGGCATTATTCAGAATGCATGAAGTAGAAACTATTAAAGAAGTTCAACAGCAGGCCGGAATACAACTTGAACCAACAAATGCGTATGTTCCCAATGATGAACTTTCGGCAAAGGTATATTTCAAATTAGAAGATAGGCTACCGAAAGAAATACGATTTGAAGAAATGCTGGAATTGGTACAGGATAATATAAAGTTTGAGGAAATACTAAACAGGAAAACACTTTATGATTTAACTGTACTTAACACCGGAGCGACAAGGATTGAAAAATTAGGCCCAAAAGAATATACAGTAAGGAAATGTATATCCAATAATATGATATGGAATTTCTTTATGAATGATAACGGGGAACTGGAAATAACAATGATTGGAGAGTTCTATAATTTAAAAGTAAAGGACTATAGGGCAAAATTTGGTAAATCAGCAGATATGCCAAATGGGTTGACAGAGAAGGAAATTTACGACCTTGCTAAAATGTCAACCAATAAAAATATCGGTACATTCAATTATACGTGGAGTGACACGTATTCTATAAATACATACGTGGGTAACAGACCTTATGATGATTGTTCAATTTTAGTAATGGACTGTTCAATTAATTGCGGTGAAGATGTTTATTATGTTTCAAAAACTGACAATTTTGGAAAAGAAAATATCACAGTTAAAAAGGGTATTCCTTATGCCCCGCAAAAGAAGAGAGACGGAACCGTAATTGAATATAGCAAGCCGGATGATGTAGAAATAATTAAGAAGCAAAAAAAACAATGGATGCGTGGTGTTTACGCTCCGTTTGGAGATAAAATGCTTTATTGGGGGGATGATGATTTTATAATAAACCAATATACAGATAGCGCAAATACACTTTGCCCTTACTCTATCCAAATTCCAAATAATGATGGCAATTATGTTCCTTCTTTATTTGAAAGGATTATGGAACCATTGAGAGAATATTGCATAGTTAAACTTAAAAGGAAACAACTTATTGCAAACTTAGAACCAGACGGATACAGCATAGATATTGAAACTGCAAGAAATATAGATTTAGGTAATGGAGATACTATTCCGTGGGAGGAAATTATTCGGATAAAAAGACAAACTGGTATTCAGGTTTGGTCAAGTAAAGGACTTGATCCATTGCAGCAGGAAAGACAACCCATAAGCGCATCACCACATTCAGAAGCCGTAAATAAAATAATTGAACTTACAAATGTATTGGATAGCATAAGGGCGGAAGTGAGGATGCTTATTGGATCATCAGTTTATTTAGAAGGAGGGGATGTAGGCGATAGAACAGCGGCGCAGTTAGCGGAAAACCAAGTTGCGCAAGCATCTAACGTTTACGGATATGTATTAAACTCAAATAATCAACTTTGGGAAGAAACATTTTATAAACTAAGTTTACTGAATTGGAATGATGTTGTAAAAGAAGAGCCGGAATCAAAGGAAGATTTATTGAATACCAGATTTAAGGTATCAGTAAAAATAAAATCTACAGAATATGAAAAAGCACTTATAGAAAAAGATATTGACAGGTATAGCCAAGTGCCAGATGCAATGGGCAACCCTTCCCTGACATTAAAGGACGCAATGTTTATCCGAGAAATAGAAGATGGCAAATTGGCTCTTTGGTATCTTACAAAAATGTATGAAGAAAACAGGAGAAAAGCAAGACAAGAATCGGATAGAAATATTCAATTAAATGCAAAAGCGCAGCAGAAAAGTTTAGAAGCAAAAGGCGAAATGGACGATGCTATGCAAACAAAAGAACTTGCAGCTAAGAAAGATGTGCTTGAATTTGAATCTACCAAAGCCAAAGAACTTGCGATGGTAAATGGTATGTGGATGGGGATTTCAAAAGGGGTTATTACGCCAGATATTGCAATGCCGGTACTCCAACAATTAATGCCAAACATAAAAATTCCTTTGATAATGGAGAATAAGCAAATGACAAATGCAGCAATAGCATCCCAAGAACCTCCCGCAGAACAAGGTCAGGATATGGGAGCAGAGCAACCACAAGAAGGAATGGAACAGCAACCACAAAGTCAACCTCAAATGGTACAATAATATGGCAGACGTACTCATACAGGGGATAGTCTGCCAATATAGGGATTTGGATAAAGGGGAGAATGTTCTATATGAAAATTTACCACAAGAAGAACAAGTATTTGTAAGAAAAGAATATCCATTTACCGATGATGAATTAGTGGCGATAGCCACCAAAGAACATACTTACTCAAAACTTCAATCAGAATGGGTAGATAAACAAAAGAAGCTATTTGATAGAGGCTTATACGCATATATAAATGGATCGCTTACTTTTATTCCGGGTGCGTATTGGTGCTATATAAACTACTGGACACTTGAACATGGAGAGAAACCAGAATACAGAGAGGATGATAGATTATTCTTTTTATTTCACGAATATTTAAGATTACAAACATTAGCACTTGGCGTAACCCGATTAAAGGGAAGGCGACAAGGGGCAACCTCTATTGCTATGTTCTTTATGTGGTTTGTGGCAGGTCGAGGGGAACATAAACTTTGCGGTTTAACATCATTTAATGATGCAGCAGCCCAAGATGCTTTTCAGAAAATGTTTATGTATGGGTTTAAAGCTATGCTACCATGTTTCCAAGAAGACTTCGATAGCGAAAGTGAAAACTTTATAAGATTTGTTAAGCCTGTAGAAAAAAAGAAGAAAGGAGTATTAGCGGTTAAGCGTGAGGGTTTGAATAGCTATTGTGATTATAAATCAAATGTAATTAACAGCTACGATTCAGGTCGCCAAAGCTATAACGTTCCAGACGAAGGAGGAAAGAGAAATAAACTTAATATAAATTCTTATTGGTCACGTTTATACAAAACATTTCTTATTGGCTCTAATAAAGTTGGATTTGCGTACTTACCCACAACAGTAGGCGCAAAAACAGAAGGTGGAGAGAATTATAAATTATTTTTTAAAAATGCAAGCCAATATGAAGTAGATAAAGAAACCGGAAACACCGTTGGGATTAATACAGTAAATAGAGTGGTACAATATTTTGTACCTGCTACTCATTGCTATGCAGGTCATATAGATAAATTTGGCAATAGTGTTGTAGAAGACCCTGTTATCCCTATAATGAGTAATGAGGGTAAACTAATAACAGAAGGATCAAAAACAATTATACTTCGGGAAAGGGCAAGGTTGGAGGGGGAGCAGCTAATGGAACATAGAAGGGATTATCCATTAGATATACATGATGCGTTTGCATTTGAAACTGGACAATGCGAATTTAACGAAGAAAGAATAATTGAACAACTAAGATGGTTAGACGAAAACCCTGTCTATTTAAGAAAGTGTAGGATGTACAGAGAGCAAGTCAAGAAACATAATATGTTTACTAACAAAGACGAAGTATGGGATGAAATAAGATTTATGGATGATGATGCAGGGGAATGGCTTTTGTATAAAATTCCAGAAAAAGAAAACTATTATGACCACAAAGGTGCATTTCAAGCAATGAATACTATGAGGTATTCTATTGGGGTAGATACCATAAAATCAGGGTTTACTATCGGTGGGTCAACGGCAACTATTTGCGTGTTTAAAAAATCTCATATAGTTGAAGGGGAAGAAAAAGGGCTGTATCCAGTTGCTTTATATATGGGTAAGCCAAGATTAATGAATCATCTTTATGAGCAGGTTTTAATGGCCTGTAT
>Ga0193718_1000158_pt1 | contig 15869 bp, 14 predicted proteins | sample U2a1metaG_FD_144918 | JGI IMG/M metagenome (GOLD analysis project Ga0193718, IMG submission 144918) | Soil microbial communities from a riparian zone of the East river system, Colorado, United States - U2a1 | ecosystem: Environmental > Terrestrial > Soil > Riparian zone | place: USA: East River... | reverse complement strand
CCTGGCGTGGAGTATAACTTCGGGCGCCTGAAAAAAATACGAATCCCCTGCGCCCCCCGGGCCGACGGGATTGCGTTGCCGTTCTATATCCAGCGGTTGCCATTGTCACCGAATTGCGTTTTTTTCTGCGCAGGGCATCATGCCTCGCATGCGGCAGCGGCCTGTTTTCCTGCCCCCACAGCAGGTCGACGCTCATTGGTGGTCACGTTGGATGGTGTTGGGGAGGGGATATCCGCTGCCATTTGGAAGTCGGAAAATGCAAAGCTGGCACTTTTGCATTCGTATGGGAGATATGGATCGATCGGTTGGTTTTTCTCCAACGTGACGGAGGCTTTGGGATGGCGTCATGGAAGTGATGAATGGAAGGTCATGGGCTTGGCCGCCTATGGCACCCCGCAGCCTAAAGTTTTGGAGGGATTCCATCCGCAATATGAAAACGGAAAATTGATTCGCAAACATGATTACCCAAGTTTTAACACTTGGGATGAACATGGCGATCGGCATTACCACAGCAGCGATACCGATGCCATTGCAAGAATAGCGACAAGAATGGGCAGAGAAAACCTTGCGGCCGAAGCTCAGCGCGTCGTCGAGGAACAGGTATCTCGCCTGATTTTTCCCTGGTTGAAAAGGGAAAAAACAGGCTCGTTGTTTGCGGCCGGTGGCGTGTTCTTAAATGTAAAAATGAATCAAATGCTTTGGCAAAGTGGGAATCTTTCCGATTTTTGGATTTACCCAAACCCCGGCGATTCCGGACTTGCCGCCGGAGCCGCGCTTTTGGCTCATACAACCTTGTGTCCCGAGATTAGCTGCGAACCTCTTCAACAATTCTCATTAGGACCCGAGTTTTCAAACAAAGATATCAGGACAATTCTAAAGGAACGCGGTCTATTGTTTCGGGAAGTTTCCAACCCGGCCGAGGCTGCCTTGCCATATCTACTGCAAAATCGTGTCGTTGCCTGGTTTCAAGGCAGGGCTGAATCGGGGCCTCGCGCGCTTGGCCATCGATCCATTTTGATGGACCCGCGTCACGCAAATAATAAGGATTTAATCAACGCAAAGATCAAGTTTCGGGAGGCATTCCGCCCTTTCTGCCCTTCCATTTTAGCGCCAAAAAAAGATGAATATTTGATAAATACCCGCGATGACCGCTTTATGATGTCCAGTTTTCAAGTCAGAGAAGAGTATCGAGTTAAAATGCCGGCAGTCGTTCATGTTGACGGAAGCGTTCGCCCTCAATTTGTTCATCGGAACGAGGATCCCCTCTATTATGAGTTGATCAAACGTTTCGGGGACAGCACAGGCATTTATGCGTTGCTTAATACGTCCTTCAACATAAAAGGAGAACCCATTGTTTGTTCACCGCGAGACGCATTGCGCACCTTCTTTGATACAGGAATTGATATCCTTATAATAGGGAATTTTGTTATACAGAAACCAGGACTCGAGGAACGAACCCACCCCTAATGCTCTCGTCGGTAATCAGGCCCTTTAAATAATCTTCCCTGCATCGGGCAATTGAATCGAAACGCTGTCCATCTTAAGCAGGCGCGATACTTTCGTGGCATCACCTATCCGCATGCGTAGACACCCTTCTCGCAGTGCACAAGGGTAATAAACGACTGAGGCTTTGTGCGTCCGCAGCCGGGCGATCGTTGGCACCATGGTCGGACTCAACCGACGGTTGGCGCAATGAAGCTCAATCAAATGCCCGCCTTTTGGCATCCAATGTCCGTGGACGAATGCCGCTCCGTGTTGTGCGATTAGAGTATCCGCCTGCATGAAAAGAGAGAACTGCTCTGCAAAAGTCAGTGTTTCCAAAGCGACAATCACGGTATCCGGGCGCCGCTCCATGACGCGTTGAACAAGTTTTTCAAAGCCTGTTTCGATCAGACGCCGGTCCGCTCCACTGGTTAGGAATTGGCCTCTGACGGGATATTTTTCCCGGTTGAGGACACGCTTCACGATAACGACGCCGCATTTCTGAGGCGTTAAAGGCAGTACATTTTTAAGATAATCGACAAAATTTTCGATGTCCTCGGGGGAGTTTTCCCACGGTCTTCGACGCAATCGCAGGGGTGGCTGGGTGAATTTATTCACGTAATCAACCTGGATATTGGGGAATATTTCGCGAACTACGGAAAATAACGGCCCGATTCGGAAGTGGAATTTATCTTCCAGTTCAATGCTAAGCGGGGTGCCTTTGACAAGATACTCTTCCCGCTGAGTCCTTCTAAGCAAAGAAAAAAATGGAATTAAAAAATCACTGACGAAATGGGCGAAGTGAGAAAAATTCCCCCCGGCCGGGCGATCAAGACTGATGGCTAGATGAGTTGGTGGCTGCACAATTGAACCCTTTCTACTTAAGTCGAAATTTGAGAAAAAATCCGGAGACTTGCAGATTTACTGTCAAAACCGATTCACCGAGCAAAATCATTTCGAATTGGTTCACCTCGCTATTCGCACTCCTCAAATTCATACTTAAACATTTCAATATCCCTCGAGAATCGCTCCCTCACCCATTGTATGGATTCGCGATCGTAAAATTTACTATAGTGGTCGCTCCGCCGGGACCGGAAAACATGGGGTAACTCTATGCGGCATTCAAACCCCAGCTTCCTGCAAATCTCCGCGAAATCACCTTTGAGATTCTCAAAGCGGCCTACAAAATCCATACACGACTTCTCGGCTTTGTCAACCAGATAGTCTGCCTGGCAGGCGCTTAAGTCTTGGGCCCAGATGGTGGCTTTCGTGGTACATAAAATGCGCAATTGCTCTTTGATTGTCTTGTTGGCAAACATGGCTGCCTTGGCCGTGTTGCGAAGGTATTCCAGTTGCGAGATGGCTCTATCCCAGGGATTTCTCACAAAAGCAAACTTGAAATACTCTTTCAGATCGAAGTCTTTTTCAAAATGTCTAAGCTTACTATGTTGAAGGCCGTGTTTGCCCGGTAACCAAAAACGCAACCGCTCCGCATCTGAGAGCTGCTTCCAGTCATCGTGAGGGGTGGCAAACGGCATTAGAGCTGTTTCGATGCTTGTTCCGGCGCATTTCGGAATGTGAACAAAAATAAATGGCTTCGGATTCCAAGCGATCATAAATGCTGGACTCGATCAGCGTTTTGTTCCGCGCTTTTTTGAGAGTCAACTCGTTTTCTGTATTCGGCCATCACCTGCCGCCGGGGATGATTCCAACCACCGATATAGCGTGCTGTAAAGCCATTTTTCGTTCCAAAATCACATATTTGCTTCCGCGTGTAACTGAAATGCGCCCCGTTCGCCTTCAATATCGCAGGAACACGCGCTGACACGTGAAAAGACGCGTAAAAAACGCCGTCATCCTTCAAAATCGGGCGCAATTTTACAAAGCAAAGCGTTATCTGATCCTGAGGCAAATGTGTAAACAGTGAATGCGCTATCGCAAAATCCGGACGGCGATCAAGTTTTTCAAACTCAAAACCGCTCGATATTAAAAAGGTTGGTCTTTTTTGTCTTATTAGCTCCAGTGACATTTCCTTGCGCAAACCGCTGCTGATTAATCCCATCTCTTTGTCGATGCCAAAATAATGACCGTAATCAAGGTATGGAATAGCCTTTACCCCTAAGCGCAAAGATCCGCAGCCGATATCAAGTAGATAATCGCTAGCCTTGAGACCGCGATTCAAAAGAAACTGAAATTGCAATTGCCCGATTTGCTCCCAGAGGCCACCTATGTAGTGGCGGTGGCTTTTGCCTTTGATAAAGCGGGGATCGGGTGTGAAGGCCCGCAAGAACTCATATTCGTTTTGTTGTGCCATTTCGTGATCGTCAACCTTTAAAATTTCCGCATCTATCCAGGCACAAAAATGGGACTTTTGTCAAGTGACAGAAATGTTGCAATGGAAGTGAATGTTGCGGTTAAAGCATTCTCAAAACCGATGCAAAATAAAATTAGGGAAAAATTCCAATTTTATTGACGAACATATGAGTGCAAGATATCATTTCAAGAACAGTATAATCTGTTGTCTAGATTTAATTTCAAAAAATTATAAATAGACGAACTTGGAGCCTCTGCGGGGTTTGAAACGATCAACAAGTTTTGTCAAGTATTCGGCATTTTTAAAATGGCTGGGATCGTAAGGCGTATCGATTTGTCAAATTGGCTTGTGAAGATCGGAATAGATTAATTCGTCAATTGAAGTGGATTTTGGGGATAAACTTAATCAAACACGTGCCGTGTTTGACCTAAATTATGGAAATGCTGCACTCTCTCCGGAGCGAGAAACTGGGAGGAATAAGTAACTACGATGAGAAGGCGGTTTCCTCCTCGCCTCTTTCGCCACTGCAGAATATGTTTGACGAGGTATGGGTCATCAGTCTGAGCCGTCGTGCTGATCGCCTTGCGCGTTTTTGGAAGGAGATTAATAAATCCAATTGGCCCTTTCGTCGGCCCGCAGTTTTCAGTGCGATTGATGGAGATAGAGTGGGGGTTCCCAAGTTTTGGCAAACGGGCGGTGGAAGCTACGGTTGTTTGCGATCACACTTGGTATTATTGGAGCGCGCAATTCAGAATGGATTATCTTCCATGCTTGTTGTGGAAGACGATGCGGTGTTCATGCCAACATTTGAAAATGACGTCCGAAATTTCTTTGCAAATGTTCCTAGCGATTGGGAATGCCTTATGTTGGGCGGGCAGCACGTGGATTCGAAGCCGACGCAGGTAAAACCAGGAGTCGTTCGGGCGGGTGGTGGGGGAGGAATCCAACGTACGCATTGCTATGCATTACGCGGATCGAAGGCAATGAAAGCTCTTTATCTCACTTGGGCCAACGCCGCAGTTCACTGTGATTGGGTAATGGGGCCTTGCATGTCTAAGTTCAATACCTATGCGCCTGATCCTTTCTTAGTTGGACAATCAGATGGGACGAGCGATATTTCTGGGGCTCAAAATCCCACCAAATTTTGGCGCCCTCCGACCGGCTTTGAACCTGTGGTCATTTTGCGATCTCCTCGTTCAGTTCTGGAGGAGTTGCGGCAGAAAGGCTGGCATAGCGGCTATACCCGAGATCCTGCCACGGGCATTGACGTTGGGCTGCGCGATATTTTTGCTGATACTGCCCTTTCTTTTTCTGACCGCAATAAGAAGTTTAAAGCCTGGATAAATATGATCCAATGGGAGGCCAATTCGCTAGCGGAACCCGCAATCTGTACCATTTGGCATCCAGACATTAACAAGAGCGAGGTGCAATCGGTTGTCGAGGGTAAAGTGATAGAAGTAAATGCACAAACGGCGAGTGACGCTATCAAGCAACTTCCACCGGATATTCACATTCCTGTCCAAAACCGACAAAAAGTGATCTGGTTGCGCGCTCCTAGGGAGGTGCTTGAATCTTTGAGAGCCCAAGGCTTACATGCTGGATATTGGAGAGACGAAATTACGGGTGAAGATAACGGCGTACGCAAGCTGATGGCTGAAACGAAAGATAAGGGGCAAAGGATTGAAGGTCTGCGCCAGACCGTAAAAATACTTCAAGAAGAAGCGCGAACTATCCAGTTTGGGATTCCCACGTTATGGCACAATGAAATTACTGCTGACATGCTGGCCCCGCTTGATTTTGAAATAATTGAAATCGAAGCCAACACAGTAGAAGAAGCTATGGAAAGCGTGTTAAAAATAAGAAATGAAACAGCCTAAAAAAGAAGAACCGCTTCAAGGGCCTTGGATGGTAACTTTAGCTCAAGCCAGTCTTGATGAAATGGCGGGGGCATGTAATGAATTACAGCGATTAGGCCGATCTATTCACTTTATTGTGCCGATTGCTAAAAACGAAGATCACACGGCAAGAGAAAGAATCACATCGCATATTGCAATATTCACTTTACCAAGTGGAAAAAGCATTGAGTCCAGTGAGTAAGTTTCTCAATATCCAAATGAGCAACTCCTCATTACAATGCCAAATGACTCTGCTGTAGCCGCGGAAGACTCCGGATAAAGGCGCCAAATTCCTTATATAAGGCTCGGTTGGAATTGGCGAATCTGATGTGATCTTCAATGAACCGTATATTTTTGCAGAGCCGTATGGGAAAGCGCCCCCATCTAATTAGCGACTCTATTTCGCGCAAATTCCCAGGTAGTGGGACAAAAGGAATGTCCGCTAAAATTGCGGCATAGATTCCGTGGCATTGCCCTGTAATGTACAAGCGGGCGCGGCGGAGATTTGCTACACAATCTTCGAAAGGCAAGTCAAGATACTGGCGAGGATGATTTTTAGACCGGGCAATTTCGTTTAATCCCGACATAAACTTATTAGCAGCTCTCCCGACGACAATCTTATTTCTAAAATGCTTTGAAGGCGCAGTATTCGCAAAGTCTCCGTTGAGGACGAGATCAGGAAACAATGAGGCATTAGCCCCAGTCGCCGCGGCGGCGATGTGGCTGTACGGATCACGAACAGTGAAAACGCTCAATTTTTTGAATACATCCGAATGGATTGATGCTCCCATCTCAAATACGGAATTGACGAGAAGACACTTCTTTTCTTGCTGACTCGCCTTCTCCAATATTCGAATTATGAACTTAGATCGAGCTGAATTGTGCGACATGGATCCTTCTCCGTTGACTAAAACAACGTCGCTTTTGTCGATGGCAGTTTCCCAATCGCAGCCAGATGGCTTGTCCTGCATTGAGCACACATTTACGACCTCGTGCCCCGCTATCAAGGCATATAGTGAACGCATAACGGCCTGACCTCCGGAGTGAACTGAAGCCGTGTCGTTAACAACAAAGATTTTGTACCTTTTCCGTTTCGGTTGAGAAACCGAACGGAGCGAGGTTGAGGGAGTCGTTCTCAACGTCCATTCCAACGGCAACAGTTGAGAGGCCTGCCCCCAGGCAACTCCTTGATTAGCGATAACTTTATTTTGGCGAAGATTATCGTGCATTTGTGAGAGGTTCGTTGCGTTATGAAAATCGTATTCGCCTTCAGAAAAGCCTGTATATTTCATTTTTAACGCTCGCGAATTCTGAAGCGCGTGACCAATCCTTTTGTCTTTTACGTGAAGAAAGTTAAGCCCATATGCACTAGACCGTCGGATTAAATCAACATCCTGGCCTCCCATTGGCAAAAAGGATTCATCGTACCCTCCCAAAAGGTTAAAGTTGCGCTTGGAAAGCGCTATTCTGCCGTAAGTGCCATCCCCGAATTTACCGCTGTGCAAATGAAGGCAAGTTTCCGTGCTGCTATTGAACGCTTCATTGATTACCGCTATGGATTCACCAATGAAATTGTCGGCATCTAAGTTAACTAACACATCGCCTGTGGCCAATCGATGAGCTTGGTTTTTTGCCTTCGAACTATGAAAGCGCGTTGGTTCGGGGTTCAAACGGTAAATAATGCGTCCGCAGGTAACGTATTTTTTCATGACGTCTTGCATCCAGGTGTGGAGCTCGTCAGGGGAGTTGTAATTTAGTACCACAAACTCCACATCGGGCCACGAGCTGGATTGCTCTAAATTAATGGGCAATGTTTGCTGCAACTGGAACAAACGTCCCATGCAGGTTATGCAAAAAGAAATCTTCACTTCTAAGTTTCTATATTAGAGAAGGGTGCGTCTTCAACCATTTTCTATTTCAGGGGCGCCTTCCGTTTCGGCTGCGTGAACGCAAGCATGTCAACTGGTGTTGATCAAACCGCGGACGAGTTCGATAAAATCTTCATGCTCTCGAATCCTATTTCGGAGTAGTTGCAATTCGCAGTGGCTAAGTTTGAGGGAACGTGGAATTTATTTGATTTAGGCGGTGTTGAACGCTTTGAGAATTCCAGTTTGTTTGGATTCCGGACTGGAGTGATAATAATTCAGTTCTTGATGGCGAGCCCTGGAATAATGACGTGGTCCGATTTTTCTTGCAACTCCCTGAAAAAGTGATATTTAGCATAAGCTTGTGTATGTTTTAGGGTGTAATTTTTACTGTAAACTGGAAAATTAAGAGGCATTTTATGGGATCCGACTCTTCAAGTTCGTCGTTTAACCCACCCAGCTCGGGCAATCCGCCTAGCTCGGGCAATCCGCCTAGCTCGGGCAATCCGCCTAGCTCAGGCAACCCGCCCAGTTCGGGAAATCCCTCCAGCTCATCAGGCAATCCGCCTAGCTCAGGCAATCCGCCTAGCTCAGGCAATCCGCCTAGCTCAGGCAATCCGCCCAGTTCGGGCAATCCGCCTAGTTCAGGCAACCCGCCCAGTTCGGGGAACCCATCCAGCTCATCAGGCAACCCATCCAGCTCAGGAAGCCTCTCTAATTCGAGCACTTCCTCCAGCTCTGGCAGTAAGTCTAGTTCGTCTAGCAGTGCGGCTTCCTCCAGCTCGTCTAGTCCATTTCCGTTGACAAGCACCAGTATGAGTTTCCCCTTCCTGTCGGCTTCTGTCTCGTCGTCCGCCAGTTCATCGGGTTCAAAAAGTCAGAGCCAGAGTGGTAGTGGTGTGCTCAGCAACTCTTCCACCAATGCGGGCAGCTCTTCGAGTTCCGAAGCGGTAACAGTGACGTTCTCTCCGGATCCCGTGATTACCGGGTACAGTGTGCCGGCAGGCAGCTCTACAATTAAACGCTCGGTAGTTGCGACTGTGAAGCCGAAGTCGGCGACGGATTCGATTACCATTGTGACTTCTGGGGAAGACCGGGTTGACATCGTGAACGTGCACGCGGACTCGTCGAGTGGAAAAATAACTTTTGACGTTAAAGGTAAGAGCGCAACCCCGAGTAACCAGCCTTCTGGCGATACCACAATACAAGCGAAATCGAATGGTACCGTGGTTGGTTCTGTCAATGCGATTGTTATTGTTCCAAGTACTCAGCAACATGAGCTTGTTGGACAACCTAAAGTAACAAACGAAGCTGCACTGGCACCAAACGGTCAGTCAACAGCTTTGAGGTCGACAGGCGACCAAAATGTGAAAATCACGATTTTTGATCAATTTGGTAAGGCGCTAGACTCAATCTATGATGGCAGCAAAGTGGTTGTTGAAACATGGACGGGCAAGGACGAGCAGCCGGCTGGAATTCTGCTGGACGGACCCATCGAACATCCAACCGGAAACTTAAATTCAGGGGTCATCTTAGATGAGACGCAGGTTTCGGTAAACTTTAATTATAAAATTGTAATGACTCCGGCGGAAATAGTGGAGTGGAGAAACTTCACGTACTTTATCCCCGGTATACACATAAACAACTTGGTGGCCAATCCCAATCTCAAAAAAATATTCGCAAAGGGAGTGCAACATCTAACTGTGCAGGGCCACTCGGTAACACCTTCGTTTTTGCGAGATATGGAGACCGCGAAAATCAATGTTCCTCCGAGTTGGTACACCGTTACTGACACAGCGCAATAAATGTATATGAAAACACTATTGGTTTCGATCAGCATAATATCGTGTGCAGGGCAGACCTTTTCACAAACGGCGCCGGTTCTTCGCACAACAAATTCAAACTCAAGTGATGCCAAAATTCACTTTTCACAAATTGTATCAGATTTTTCCAAAGCCTATGGACTGACGGTTTGTATCGAAGATACTTCGGAAAAAAATGCTTTTTCACTAAATGATGTTCAGATAACCCCCAGCGAGGCTGATTTTTCAAGAATTAGATTCGGAGAATCCCTGAAGCTGTTACAAGATCATGGGGTGTCATACATATTAAGTTCAAATTTCATGGTTTTTCGATCGAAAGATTTGGATCCTCAAAAAACCCCGCTTGTGAGCGAGGTGCAGCCATTTTCGTTCAAGGGTAATGTAGAAGGCTTGTTTGAATACATTGCAACCCACGTATCTGGTGTATCTTTTTACAAGGTAAGTGCCAACGGAGGGGAAGAGAGATGCCGAGACATTGATGTAAAATTTGATTCGAAGGTTACTATTGAAGGTATTTTAAATCGCTTAGCCAAAGATTATAAAATCATTTGGACCGTAGCGGTGAGCCCAAAAGATGAAAACCAGCCCGCAACGCTGTTAGTCTCTTTTAATTCCGCTTACATTTCTGGTGACAAAAAGCTTGAGCCCCGGCTTTAATATGATGCTGTCCTGGTGACGGGTTCATTAATTATTCCGATAGCGATAAATTTCACGATATGTTTCTTTCTCCTTTTGATTAATGCTTTTTATTTGTTTTTCCCTCTGATTTTAAATGCCGAATCAATTTGGCGGCGGTCCGATCGCTCGTCTAACAAAATTTCCGTGGGACACGACCATCAATCGGGTGATGAGACATGTTGGGGTAAAGGGAACCCACGAAATCGAAGTCCAGGATGCCGATGGCGAAAAGGACAAGGCAATCCTGGAAATAAAACACGAGACGATACGGGTTCTGCCGCCTATTGGAAAACAGCCTGCCTATCCGGAATTGGAACTGACGGTCATTCAAGCCAGAGAGACATCCAAGCCGCGTCGGCGAGAGCGAATCGCATCGAAACTTCTGACCAACCTGCCCGTTCAGACGTTGGAGGACACCCTGGAGAAAATCCGATGGTATGTACTACGGTGGAAGATCGAAATGTTTCACACAATTCTCAAAACGGGTTGCCGCGCCGAACAAGCCAAGCTTCGAACCTCCGAGCGTTTGAGCAGGTTGATTGCGGTTTTCTGCATTCTGAGTTGGCGAGTATTTTGGATGACAATGGTCCAAAGAGCGGACCCTGAGATTGCGGCGAGTGCGGCCATCACGGCGCAAGAGCAGACGATTTTCGACAAGTTATTCGGAATCTGATTCGATCCAACGATTTGCCCGATGCTGTTGGTGGTCTCGGCCATGAAAACACTCTGACCGCTTGCTCGATCAAAGTAACGTGCCATGACGGTTGTGGCGTGCGACGGACGTATATCAGGCCAGACACATTGAAAAACTGAATCGCCGCGACCGTGAGATTGACATGACAATCAAAATCTCCGAAGTGGAGGAAAGCTATCGCGACCCGTTGGAAATCGTGCGGATCGCCGCGCCTTTGGAACGAATGCGTACACCGGAACAGGAGCGGCCTTTGAAAGCGTCGGATACTCAAAGACGTGAATCAGTTCCGAGTTTACAGCGTTGCGAGCGAATCAACTTAATGTTTCATCGGGAAAAGCTTTTTCCACGTCCTCGCCCCACTGTTTCAAAATTGGCGTTAAGTCTCCGAATTTATTCAAACCAAGTTTCTCAAAAACTTTCGAGGCCACGTAACCGCCGTGCTCTGGAACTTCCACGGCGGCTTTGTTGAGCGTCGAGATCGTTCGCTTGGCATCCTCCGAGAGGTTACCAAAATCCCATTCGCTGGAATGTTTCCAGTGGTTCGCGGCAGCATTGACGACTGCCGCGCAAGAAATCTCGGAATTAACCCGTGGTCCCAGCGCATATGCTTTGTGTTTTTGCTTTTCCATCCGCAGGACCCGGCAACTGACGGAAAGATATTTTTGCGCCGTCACAAACCCGATGGCATGGAGAAATTCCCAATCCTCCACAATTGGCGAATCTCCTTCGTTTTCAAAGTCTTCGCTCAAGTACTTCCCCACAAGTTCGCATTGTGAATCAAGGAGGCTGAACTGACTCCGCATGAAGTCTCTGTCCAGGTCGAGAATTTGTTGCGCTAAGGTCATAGGGCTACGGAAACGCACAAATGCGCTTGCATATTGCTTCTGTGAACATACCAATCTCCTGACGAGCCATCAACAGCCCCTGCATCATTCGATCACAATCTGTGTGAATGGCAGTCGCCGGTTTTTCCACCCATCGAGTCTGCATTGCCCTTTATAGCATTCGCGCCGAGTTTTTGAAATGCTTTCTAATTGGATGTAAATTATGTACAAGTTACATTCATCGGATGCGGCAGGATAGTGAACACACAACCCTCGGCTTTTATCTGCCGGGATTTTTTCACTTGGAACTCGCTACGGCCGAAGATTTGAATGATTTTAATCGGCTGGCGGAGAACGGCGCATCGGCGGAGTTGATCTCCACGTTTTTGCACGAATACATTCATTTTCTTCAGGACACGACTTCAACGCATGGACTCGTGAATTTCATTTACTATATCGAATATCTGAAAAACGCGAACAAACAAGTGCGGGAGAATCCTCACGCAGAGTTTGCAACGCCATTGAAGATCACCAATACGTTCGAGCACTTTACCAACACCACGCTTGGAAAAATATATTACGGCAATCCGCGCCAGAAAGCCGAGAGTATTTCCTATTCAGGATATTTCGCCGATGACGTGAGAATAACGACAAATGGCGGCAAGGCGATCCGTTTTCCCAATTACAAAATACGCTATTATGACAACGGCGCACAGACAACGGAAACGTGCCATTTCGGATCGCTCCATATAAAGGAATACATGGCGCATGCAATTCAGAAGCAATTCACCCCAAACCGAAATCATTCTGAAATCCCATACGTACTCGTCGAGTTGCTCGTTGAAAAAGAATATCCACCGCTGGCCGCCGACAAATCACTAATCATTGCGTTGTGTGACGCCGCTTTAATGGAATATCATCCGGCACGGTTGTTTTTTGATGCGCTCGAAAGAATGAAGCGGGCTAAGTGGATACCGGCAGGTGTTGATTCGGTCTATGCTTTCGTCTTTGACGGTCTGAAATTAAACTGGGAAAACCAAACTGAAACATTTGATTCATTGCACGAAAAGACGGCTTCATCGGCGATTGAACATTTTCGCGACGCTCTCAAAGCTGACATCTACACTGAGAACGTCCAGTGGTTTGAGCACGTAATCAGGGAAGCTCGGAATTTGCGAATCAACCATCAAGGGTTCTTTACCAGGCTTGTCCAATCACCACGGACTCTTTCGCGGCTTTTTTATCAGATCATTGATATGTTGGGTATTCCGTTTATGACCAATGCCTTGGCAAAAGGATATTTTCTTCCACCTAAAAACCTCAAAAGCCTGAACATCCAACCGTACTTTCCCAAAGTATTTCAAGCGATTTACACGACCTACCAGGGGAAAGACGACTGTCTGTTGCACTCATTTTGTCGGGCAAGGTCGGACAAAAACGTTACTGACGACCATTGCTTAAAGAGTCCTTGGGAGAGGGTAAATTTCCCAGAATTGTGCCCCTATGCGCAAATGTGGAAGACTTGGGGGTTGACTGGCAAGAAACCTGTCTCGGCGCGCACCAATTACTGAATTCTGATTTCCGCTTTGAGCCTCACATCCGCGTTTCAAAGGGTTGCCTTCACAACAAAAATGATTTGCGTGGTAGCATCTATATCCATCGGCGGCCTTGACTGTTGAGTTCTTCCCCTTTGCCCTTTCTGAACTGAACAGACAAAGCCGCCTTTTCCATGCACCTATCCGGAGCCGCACTCAACGAGCCTTCCAGAAACCACGCTCCAACCGATATACGCTTTCAATTTGGTTCCGCTCGGGTTTCTGGAACGCTCGTTCAGTGCTCAAGTGCGAATACTCGCCAACATCAAACATTGCAGTGCGATAAATACATTCGAGTAACAACGCTTGCGGATCAATTTTGAGCCAATGATTTTGCATTCTATACGAATGCTTATAGGTTGACGCCCTACCCCTACGCAAAAGCGTAGGATTTTTCGGCTATGCGCCGTGTGAGCAAAAATTAATGTTGAAAAGCATTGAAGGGCGTTGACAGATTCAACGCTATTCAGCAGGTTTCAACACTGCGATTCAACGCAGTTCAACGCCTTTCAACGGCGATTTGGCGGCGAAATAAGGTACAAGGGCTTAACTCGCCAAGAACTTGGGATAACTCGCCCACTACTCGTTAACGGTTTTAAATCATCCTCGCGTAATGTGTTCGTGATGGATTCGGAAACCAAAAATAGTCGAAGTGGAAAGCGCGGCGGTGGACGAGCGTATCGCAGCTTCCTTGAGCCATTCGTTGATTTCATCCGCGCACAGCGCCAGCAGCGCCGGACGTGGCAGGAAATCGCAGAATTGCTTCGCACTGAAAAAGGTTGTGCCATCACGTTTCAAGGATTGCACCAGTTTTACCGGCGCTATGTGAAACGCCAGGCGCGGCCTCATTGGGAGGACGGCAGCAAGCCGGAGGTACTCTCACCCGCCCACCCTAATGTTCCGGCCATTCGGCCAGAATCAAATCGGCCAATGCTGGCCGCAGTTCCGGTGATTCGCCCATTCCGGCGACCGAATCCAAACAACATTAAACTCAATGACCCAACTGAAGTATGAACACAATCACACGACGTATTCACTTGAATCCACAATCCAAAGGCAATCTCGGCAAGAGCTTTGAAGCTGAATTCCGCACCGCATGGCTCGACAGTCTCGCGGTCCCGTGGAACGGCTCAGACCTCGACGACCGGCACCACACATTTGCCAACCGGCATCCACAGGCCGTGCGGTCATACCAACTTGGCAATGAACACGAGAGCAAAACGGCTTTGCTCAGTTTGTTCCGGCGAGTTCTGAAAGACACCGCGCCGGTTCACATCATTGACACTCGCGCTCAGGCGGATGCGCTCATCCTGGGCGCAATCGAGGAATTGCAAGTGCTGGACGTATGCGCCGAACAGAATGTGAAAATGACATTCTTTTTGTTTCCAACGGACGACACGGAGAGCATGACCAATCTTGGACGCCTATTTTTCTACGCGGGTGATCGTGTGGATTACGTAATTGTTGAAAATCCCGCCAAGGCTCGCGGCGATTTGTTCAAAGGCTCGCAACTGGAAAAGCAGTTGCGGGACTTTGGCGCGAAATCCATCACGCTGCCGGCCATCACGCCGACCACCTTGCTCGCCATCGAAAAAGCCGAAGCCATCGCCAAGCGCGGCCTGAGTTTCGCGGAACTGTCGCATGTCGAGGCGAAACACTTGGAGCGGTTGCTTGCCGGTGAGATTCAATGGGCCATGCAACGGATGTTCAGCCATTACAATGCCATCGCGGAACTGCTTTTGCCGACCGAATTCGTTCCGAAGGAAAAGCCCACCACCAAAACCAAGGAGGTAAAGGCAGCGCCAGAAGCACAACTGAACTTTGGAGAATAAGATTATGCAAGACACGGATACTGATTTGCTGTTTGAGGAACTTCCACCAGAGGAAGCCAAGCGAATGCGTGGAATCTTGGCTGAATGGCGCATCGGCGATGAACATTCGTTCCCGGTGCAGCTTGCGCTTTTGACGCGGGCACAGTGGAAGGCGGCTGCGAAAACGCCGGTATTGCTCAAGCAATCGCTTGAACTGCTCGACAAGAAACTTGGCGAGTATCGGCAGCAGACGGCCAACATGCTAAAGGACTTCAATGCTGCAGCTGATACCAAGGTGCAGGACATTCAGGAACTCATCGCCGACCACAAGGAAGTGGCCAACGTTGCTTTGGCTGATCTGCGCGGCCACACAGCCACTGCCAAGAGATTGCTGAACGAAATTGATCGTGAGTTGACGAAGGGCACGGACGAATTGAAACGCTATCGAGATCAGTTCATTGAGGAGCGCCACCGATTGGAGCAAGCCCGGGCTGATTGTGAAAACCAGAAAGATTGGCGCGATTGGGTGGTCTTTGGAATTCTCCTTTTGACGATGGTAACGATTGGCGTTTTCATCGGCTGGAACGGGCACTTCTAAACGTAACCAAGGTCCGTCTATTTCGGCTTAGCGATTGCAGTTTCATGGGTATGGTTTCCTCGCTTTCTGGATTTGATATTCGACTGCGACACTAAATTATTATGTCGAAACGATAAAACACCCGTCCACCAAACCGGTCAATACAAAGTTAAGCCCCCGGCTCGGGCTTCCCAACCGGAAATGTATTTCTGGAGCGATGCCAAGGCGTCAGTCTGAAATGCGGAAATCACCGCAGCGGGGTTAGCGAAAAGAGCCTTCGGCAAACCTCGGTAGCAAAAAGTATAGCTTAG
>Ga0193718_1000157_pt1 | contig 15902 bp, 14 predicted proteins | sample U2a1metaG_FD_144918 | JGI IMG/M metagenome (GOLD analysis project Ga0193718, IMG submission 144918) | Soil microbial communities from a riparian zone of the East river system, Colorado, United States - U2a1 | ecosystem: Environmental > Terrestrial > Soil > Riparian zone | place: USA: East River... | reverse complement strand
CTTTCATCCCCAGCTTATTGCCGGGATGTCTTTACTTTGTACAGACCTTTTTCAAAAAAAGTTAATAACAGGCTCTAGTGCGAATAGGTCTTTCGGCTTCATGGTTTAATTTTCAATTCAGCTTCCAGTGCGGCGATGCGCTCTCGAAGTGGACGAACGGCTTTTTCGACTTCGGCGACGGTGTAACGCGGAGTGATATATTTCTGGCAGTTCCAATCAAATGAGACGACCTCGATAAGGAATATCCGCTCAACGATTGAATGGATGTCAGGTGCGGAAAATCTCGCGACCAATTCTGAATGTTCGCGCGCGTCCTCAACCCGCGCATGTCCGAGAATTTTAAGACGCGCCCGGTTCGGATAATCCATCAGGAACAGAGAGACACGATCATTCACCGCGAGATTCCCGGTGGAGAGCATCTGGCGATTTCCCCGATAGTCAGCAAACGCCAGCGACATCGTATTGACGACGTGGAGGAAGCCCGGCTTGCCACCGCGATGCTGCATGTAGGGCCAACCCGATTCACTTACGGTTGCCAGATAGAAACTATCGCGCAGACCGATGAAATCAATTTCGTCATTTGTGAGTGCGTCGCGCTCCGCCGCGCTATGGACGCGTTCGGAATGCCCGAAGTAGTGCTCCTGCGCTCTTAGGACCGAATCAGTGACGGCAATTTCAAGAAATTTCTCAGCCATGACATTTGATTCATGATCATTGCTGAATCAGCATGGAACATCATTATCAACTTCGGTGATCATAGTAGTTCAAGAAAAACTTCACCGTAACCGGGCAACGACCGGATTGGTCTGACCGTTGGGCCTCATTTTGTTATCGGTTCTTTCTAGGTGCCGACCTAAAGATTGCGCGCTTGGGTTGAGCTTTTGTCCTTTATTATGCATTGTAGCCGCCGTCGACATTGAGCACGGCGCCAGTGACGTAAGACGCGGCGGGACTGGCGAGGAAAACTACTCCAGCTGCGACCTCTTCAAGTTGTGCGTATCGCTGGATTGCGAGGGTGGAGAATAACGTCTCAGCCACGCCGGCCTCGGCGGACATTTCTGTCTTCATCAATCCGGCGGCCACCACATTCACGGTGATTTTACGGGATGCGAGATCCCGTGCTGCTCCCTTTGAATAGCCGACCACCGCGGCTTTTGCGCCGGCATAATCGGCCGCACCGGCAAAACCGACGCGCGTCGCCAGACCTGAACTAATACTGATAATCCGTCCGCCCTCGGGTAAAACCTTTGCGGCGGCTCGTATATTCGCAATCACGCCGCTTGCGTTGATCGCCCACATCTGATCCATCTCGGAATTGTCAATGTCGGGATGGTCAATAGCCTTAGGCTGATAGGTAACTGCCGCGTTGTTGACGAGGATATCAAGTCTGCCGAAACGAGTAATGATCGCCTGGATGAGCGGAGCGGCTTTAGCGGGATCGCCTTGATCGGATTTGAAGGCCGCAGCGCGGATGCCTTTGGATTCCAGATCGCGTGCTACGGCTTCTGCTTTCTCCGCTGACGCAACATAGGTGATAGCGACATCGGCGCCTTCGTCGGCCAATGCGTGAGCGATGGCGACGCCTAACCCGCGTGAACCACCGGTAACTAGGGCAACTTTGCCCGCGAGTTTTTTTGTGTTCATATCTTTGTTAGTTAAGTTTTGTGAGTCTGATACTCACGTGAGTGAAGCGGTGGCCCGGATCTATGACTTGATGAATGCCAGCAACTCCTCGTTGACTTGGTGTTTGAGAGTTGTGCACATGCCGTGCGGCGCGCCTTTGTAAACTTTGAGCGTCGCGTTCTTGATCAGCTTGGCTGAAAGCGGTGCCGAGTCGGCAAACGGAACAATCTGGTCGTCGTCACCATGGAGAACGAGTGCTGGCACGTCGAACCGTTTCAGGTCATCGGTTAGGTCGGTCTCGGAAAATGCCTTGATGCAAAAATAGCTGGCAGGAAAGCCGGCCATCATGCTTTGAAGCCAGAAAGATTCTCGTACGCCTTCCGAAATCGTGGCGCCCGGACGGTTGTATCCGTAAAATGGCAGACTTAAATCTTTCCAGAACTGGGAGCGGTCGGTAATAACACCATCTCGGATTCGATCGAACACTTCTATCGGCAACCCTCCTGGATTCGCCGCGGTTTTGAGCATCAACGGTGGTATTGCGCCAATCAACACCGCCTTGGCCACTCGTTTCGTGCCGTGACGTCCGATGTAACGGGCAACTTCTCCGCCCCCTGTGGAGTGACCGACGTGAATCGCATTTTTTAGATCGAGAGCTTCCACTAATTCCGCTAAATCATCGGCGTAAGTGTTGAGATCGTTTCCGTGCCACGGCTGGCTTGAGCGACCATGGCCTCGGCGGTCGTGGGCAATGCACCGATACCCGCGCGAAGCCAGAAAAAACATTTGGTCCTCAAAAGCGTCTGCCGACAGTGGCCAACCGTGACTGAAGACAATGGGCTGTCCCGTTCCCCAATCCTTGAAATAGATCTGCGTTCCGTCTTTGGTCGTGATTGTGTTCATGTGATGTTTTCCTTCATTTTCGTTTTGGTTGTGAATTTTCAGTGCGGGAGATTCCAGGGGGGATTCGGCCGACAACAATCCCATTGGCAAAACGGCGACAACTGCGAATCCCGCGCTGTTAACAAGAAATGTTCGACGCGACACTCCGCCCACAGTCATCCGATCATTTTTGACGAAATTGACTTTAATTATTTTGGTCGGCTTGGTGTTCATGGTGGAGTTTGGTCAATACGTCTCGTTTGTTTTGGATTTCAAAATCCCCTTTGCAAGAGTTGGGCCAATCTTAAAAGCGCGCGTGAAAGCCGGGGGCTGCGGTAAAACAAAGGGATTCGGCGAAAACAAATCTTCGAGAATTACGAAGCCTCAAAAAACGGTGTCAGAATTTTGACGCGCGTCCAATGGACGTCACTAAGTGGCCTGGTCCGGCTCATGGCAATCCGTCAGTGCAGTCGATTGTTCAATTCACAAATCAACAATGCTTCCGATTTCGAGCATATGAAGGCTCATGCCGGCTTCGGAAAAATATTCAACAGTTTTCGAGTGATCGATTTTTATAAAATCGAAGGTATCATAGTGAACGCCAACCACCTTCCGCACCCCGACCAAGCGGGCAGCCTTGATTGCGTCTTCTGCTCCCATCGTTAAACCGCCGCCCACAGGCAAAACCGCGAAATCAAGTTTCGTCCATTCGGCAACCAGTTTCATGTCCAGAGTGAGCCCGGTGTCGCCGCTGTAGTAAAAGCTGCCGGTTGCGGTCTGAAAAGCGAAGCCACACGCAACGCCGCCATAACTGCCGTCGGGCAGGCTGCTCGAGTGTTGCGCCGCGAAACATTTCACAGTTCCAAAATCAAAAGTATATTGTCCTCCCGGGTTGATCGGATGCGTGTTTTGAAGGTCGCTTTTGTTGAACCAAAGATATAGCTCCCAGTTTCCCAGCACCTTGGCGCCCGTTCTTTGGGCGATGCGCAGCACATCGGTCATATGATCGAAATGGGCATGTGAAACAAAAATATAATTCGCCTCGATCTCATCCACGTTTACGGCGCTCGCCAGTCTGTTGGCTGTCACAAAGGGATCGAATAATAATGTTTTGCCGCCCACAACCACCGAGAAGCAGGAATGCCCATAGTAGGTAAATTTCATAACTCAATTTGTATTCTGAAATGCTCTGGCCGAAAATGGCCGACGGCTCTTCAGTGGAATCATTTCCAACACCAGCTAGCGCAAGAGTTGAGCCAAGGCTGGGAAAACGGTTTTGGGTTCATTGGCGACGAAGTGAGGCCGCTATCGGTTGTGCAGACTCGTTTGGAAAACTTCAATCTTTCAGACAATTCGCGTCGTGAGTTGGACGCGCGTCTGTCGGACGTCACTCAGCAATGAAGGAAGTCGATGTTTATGCGAGCCGCCATTTCCAATATTTTCTATCGTTAATCGTTGATCCAAAGCTTTTCTGTGCGCATGCCTGGAGCCCTCTTTTCACATTGGCATGGAGTCTGCAAAGGTCTGTGAAGAATGAATCAACAACCACATAACTTCCGCGCAAATAAGAGATGTTATGCAACATAAAACTGCCAGCCTCGCGCTTTCTGAAAAAGGATTGCTCACTCCGAACAACTGCGGTCTGATTGATCTCCAACCCCAGATGCTCTTTGACGTCTCGAATTTTGATCGTCAAAGCATTATCGGCGTGAATGTCGCCCTCGGGAAAGTGGGGCGTGTTTTCGACGTCCGGAGGCACATTGACGGGGCCAGTGAAGCCCCTTTTTTGTGGTTCGCATCGCTTTCTAGGAGGACTTCAGAATGAACATTCCCGGCTACAATCAACCGCTTTACATCCTGCCTTTCGATCATCGCGCCTCGTTTGAGACCAAGCTGTTCGGGTGGCGTGGTGCTTTAAAGCCCGCGCAAACGGCTGAAATCGCCGCGGCAAAACAGGTCGTTTATGAGGGCTTCAAAACCGCGATTGCAGCGGGGGTACCTAAAGAAAAAGCGGGCATTCTGGTGGATGAACAATTCGGTGCGGCCATTTTACGCGACGCATCGGCAAATGGTTACACCACGGCTTGCCCCGCCGAGAAGAGCGGTCAGGAAGAGTTCGACTTCGAATACGGTGAGGACTTTGCCGAACACATCGAGGCCATTCATCCGACGTTTTGCAAAGTGCTCGTGCGTTACAACCCGGACGGTGACGCCATGCTTAACGAGCGACAATCGGTGCGACTCAAACGGCTTTCCGAGTATCTCCGGTCCAAAAGCCAAAGCCGATTCATGTTTGAGCTGCTCGTGCCAGCGGAAAAGGCGCAGCTCGAGCGACTTAAAGGCAATAAGGAAGTCTATGATCGGGAGGTGCGTCCGGGGTTGACGGCGAGGACGATCAAACAACTCCAGGGCGCGGGCGTTGAACCTGACGTATGGAAATGCGAGGGCCTTGATCGCCGTGAGGATTGCGAACGGATCGTATCAATTGCCCGCCGTGGTGGACGTGACCAGGTGGGTTGCATCATTCTTGGTCGAGGTGAAGATGGCGGTAAGGTGAGCCAATGGTTGACGACTGCGGCCAGCGTCCCGGGGTTCGTCGGATTCGCCGTGGGGCGTACCGATTTCTGGCAGCCGCTCGTGGAATTGCGCGCAAATCGGATCTCACGCGAAGCTGCCATCGCCGAGATTGCACAGCGGTACCGAAAATTCGTCAGCATCTTCGAAAGTGGATCGATCCAGCAGAACCAGGGACAGCCCCAGAAAATCAACGCTCTAAGCCTATGATTAAGATTCGACCTGCCAACGAACGAGGTCACTCCAAACACGGATGACGCGAAATGAGTGCGCAACCAATCACGCAGCCGAACTGAAACATCATTTGAATTTCTGCGCCTGTGTGCGGAAGATGCCGAGCTTATGCATCTTAGCGATCAAGGTTGTGCGCGCCAATCCGAGTCTGGCGCCGGCACCCGAAGGTCCGCCGAGCACCCAGTTGCTGGCGGCCAACGCTTGCATAATGTGCCCGCGTTCCAAATCTTTGAGTGTGGTCCAATCATTGCTCTTGTTTCCCGAAACCAGAGTGCAGGAGGGACGCAGATCTTCGACTGGCAGCTGCAGCACCGTCCCCTCCGAAAGGATCACCGCCCGTTCGATGATGTTTTGCAATTCACGAACGTTGCCTGGCCAGCAATACCGCGACAAAATCTCCTTCATTTCTGGAGTAATCTCACGCACAGATTTATTCATTCGTCTGGCGTAAAAATCCACAAAGTGTTGCGCCAACAAAAGAACGTCGCCTGGCCGTTCCCGCAGTGCCGGCACGCGCAATGGAAAAACATTCAGGCGATAATAAAGATCGGCCCGAAATTCTCTCGAATTGACCATCTCCGGCAAATCACGACTTGTGGCCGCGACGACTCTCACGTCGACCTGTATTGTCCGAGTGCTGCCGATGCGTTCAAATTGTTGCTGCTGGAGCACACGCAATAGTTTGGGCTGCAATTCAAGGGGAATGTCTCCGATTTCATCCAGGAGAAGTGTGCCACCATTAGCCATCTCAAAGCGCCCCGTTCGACGCTCAACCGCACCGGTGAAGGCGCCGCGTTCATGACCGAATAACTCGCTTTCAATCAATCCGGCAGGAATTGCGGCGCAATTCACTTTGATAAAGGGACGATCGCGACGAGGGCTTAGGTTGTGGATCGCCTGTGCGATCAGTTCTTTCCCGGTACCTGTTTCACCTAAAATGAGAACCGTGGAATTAGTGGGGGCGACGACTTTAATTTGATTGCACAAAGCACCGATGGCGTTACTGCGTCCAATGATGCCCTCAAAATCTGTTTGCGGTGATGTGCCGACATCCGAATATGCCCTTTCAGTGGTGGAATTTTCACTGGCCTCCGTCGTGCTTTGCGTTAGGCCATTGTTTTTAGTCCTGCCTGCCATGATTGCCAGGCCGCGTTCCGCGAAATCGGGGTTAAATTGAACCAATGATTCTCTCTTTGTGCTGGCCAATCCAAGGATTGCCATGGGACGACCAGCAAGAATCAAAGGAAGAGCACAAAAATATTTTATACCCCAATCCCGCAACGAACGCGCAAATTCGGGAAAGCGAGTGTCCGCTGCGCCAGTTACGATCAAAGGACTTTGATGCTTCCAAACCCAACTGGCGATCGTGTCATCCAAAGGAAGTTCCATGCCTTCTCGAAGCTTGGCGGGAAGGTCGGCCACCAACATTTGCAGAGGAATCGAATTACTCTCTGGTCCGTAAGACCAGACCCGGAGAGCCTGTATGTCAGCCGATTCGGGAACACCGACCGCCAATTCGAAGAGTAACGTCAGCAGAGTTCGATCAATAGGCTCCCCGCTGCGCCAGTGTTCATGGCGCCGATCAGGCTTTTCATTAGGCTCGCGTTCATCGGATCCGAAAGCCGGGAAATCCTGCCTATTGCCAGCCAAGTTCGGCAAACGCGTTAGATTTTCAATATATGTCTCCATACTTTTTCTTCTTCGTTGTTGTTGGTCACTGGTCAAGGCGCTGTTCCAAGAAGAATCGGACAATTTCTTTTGACGATTTTTGAACCAAGCTGAGGCGGGCTCTGAGAGGGGGCCAAGAAAGATGCTGACCGGAGGACGGGGCGAATCGGTTAGGAATTCTTGATTTCGTTGAAAATCCAGGTGCGGGCGAACATCCAATGATTTTTCACCGTGCCTATAGAAACACCCAGGACTTGGGCAGTTTCCTGGTTCGTCATACCCACAAAATAACGTAACTTGACCACTTCAGCTTCAATTGGGTGATCTTTAGCGAGATCGTCCAGAACTTCATGGACAGCTAAAAGTTGCGCATCGGCTTCCGGGGCAGCCAGTTCCTTCCCCATCAGGTCGACGCGTTCAAAACTTCCGCCGTGACGCAACCTCAGTTTGCGGCGTGCACGATCGATTAAAATACGGCGCATTGCCTCGGCCGCCGCTGCAAAGAAATGAGCGCGGTTTTCGAATTTGGGATTTTTGGCGCCAACTAATTTTAACCAAGCTTCGTGAACCAACGCCGTCGGCTGAAGTGTTTGTCCGGGTGATTCGCGCGCCATTTTGCTCTTCGCGAGACGACGCAGTTCGTCATAAAGCACATCGAGCAGCTTTTCAGTTGCGTTCGGATGCCCTTGCTCCACCGCATTTAACAATAGCGTAACGTCGCTCATGCTCTGACGCACAGGCTGCCATGGTGAGGAGGGTATCATTGAAGTGCTCGATAACTATTCTTTTCGAATCTGTTGTTAGGGCGGGCTCGAGTTGTTTTCACTCATGTGTTCAGACTCGATCAGTTTAGCCGCCTCGTCCAACTGAATGCGTGCGTAAAGCCAGCCTTGCCATTCGTTTGTGGGATCCACGGCGATACTTGCCGGCATGAAGCGGGGTGCAAATGAATTAGCCTTCGCGAGCATCGCCCGCGCCTGCTCTTTTTGGCCAAGCTGCCAATAAGCCATGGCGAGCACGGCATAGGCGTGTCCGTATAAATGGAGACCGGAAATTTTGATTGGTTTCAGCGCCCATTCCACGGCTTCTGCGTAATGTCCCTGCCGATATTCGAAAAGAGCCTTGCAGTCCTGGAAATAGGGGATTGCGTTCCCATCGCCGGCGCCCTTGCTCACTGTCGCATCAACCAACTGGCCAAGTGCCTTTAGATCCAATGCGGAAGAAGGCAGAAAGAGACACGATTTCGCCACCTGATCGGCAGCGTAAATATCCGATGTATTGGCATACATGCTTAGAATCTTTTTGCAAAACTGTTCATAGCCAGAGCGGTTTTGAGTTCTGGCGAAAAGTCCGGCCAGAATTGGAAAACGCCAATAATTCTGGGGCTCATGTTGAAATGCGATTGCGGCATCCGCTGCCGCATCCTGCCACCGAGCGGCTCGCGCCCGAAGGTCAACTCTGAGGTTCAGCAGTATAACGTTGGCGGGTTGCTTGATGATCGCGGGGGTGAGTGCTACATCCAGCATTCGTTCTGCGTCGGTAAATTTTTTCTCCGCCACCAGTACACGGGTAAGACTTTCCAATTCAGACCACGGCGGAAGCCGGTCTTTGTTCGTTCCTTTCTGCCATGCAGCTATCGCTTCACGGTGCACCTGCTCCGCTTCGGTGAGTTTTCCTTGGGCTTCGAGCGCCAATCCCAAACGGTTCAGCGTGTATAGGGTTTGCGGATCTTCATTTCCCAGCCGTTTGCGCCACAAGGCCAACGTTTGGCGGTGTAAGGTTTCCGCCTCGGACCATTTACCGGCGGCTTCCAGAGCCTCAGCCAGGTTGCGCGTTGCATACAATGCTTCCGGATCGTCGTTACTCACGCGTTTATGCCATAAGTCCAATGCTTCGCGATGAATCGCTATTGCTTCCGGCCATTTGTGCTGCGCCTGAAGCGATAAACCCAGCGTATGCATCGTGTATAATGCTTCCGGATCTTCGTCTCCACCTCGCTTGCGCCAAACGTTCAATGCTTCGCGATGCAAGGTTTCGGCTTCCGTCCATTTGCCTTGTCCTTCCAGCGCCGAGGCCAAGTCGCGTAATGCAAACGACGTTTGGGGATCGTCGTTGCCTGCCCGTTTGCGCCATGCGGCCAATGCATCGCGAAAAAGTGCTTCCGCTTCCGACCATTTGTTTTCAGCCTCGAGCGTCAATCCCATACTTTTCATGGTGCCGAGAGCAGCGGGATCATCGTCCCCTAGCAACTTGCGCTGGATCGAAAGTGCGGCTCTCAAGACTGAATGGGCCTCGTTCAGATTCCCTCGTTTCCGCATGGTGTCCCCGATGAGATTGAGCGAATTGGCGACTTCAGGATGCTCCTCAGGCAGAAGTTTCCGGCGCATCACCAGCGCCTCCCGTTCCAAGCTTTCGGCTTCATCTAATTTTCCTTGAGCACTGGCGGCCCAGGCAACGTCGTTGAGCGCGGACGCCACCCATGGATGTTCGGTACCCAGTAGATTTCGCCGTATCGCCAACACTTCCTTGGCCATCGTTTCTGATTCGCTCCACTTGCCTTCGTCCCCGAGAATGATGCTGAGATTGCGGAGTGAATCCGCAACTTCCAGCCGATCTTTTCCGAATAATTTTTCCCTCATTGCCAGGGCTTGGCGTGCCATCGGTTCCGCTTCGCTGAGCCTTCCTTCATCCCGATACACCGCGCTCAAATCATTTAGGGAAGTAGCCGTCTCCGCATTTTCGTCGCCAAAAAGCCTTCTTCGGATCGCGAGGGCTTCCGTGTCAACTGCTTCCGCCTCGGGGAGCTTGCGCTCCGCGATCAGCGCCAAGCCGAGGCAATTGAGTGAAGCAGCTGTCTCAGCGCTTTCCGTACCGAATAATTTCCGACGTATCACTAACGCCGCTCGATGCATTTCCTCTGCCCGACTGTATTTTCCGATTTGCTCATAGAGTGTGCCGATCAGGCTGCGTAATTCGGCTTCGACTGCTGGTTGATTGGTCATCTCCCTCCCGACACGCTCGGCGGTCTGATCGAGAACTTCCCGCAACATCGCGGTATCCCTTCCACGAGCCGCGGCTGGTCCGACGCTTTGGAGCATATCCTGGAGAAACTTGGTGACTTGCTGGCTTTTGATCGTTTCGGTTTGAGCGTTTGCTTTTTCGGCTTCTGCTTGCCTGGCCGCCGCATCCGCTTCACGCCGCGATCGGCGTTCCTTCGCAAGAGACGTGGAAACAACGATCAGTCCCACGATTAGAAGCAGCGCGATCAGGCTAACGCCAGTGAACAAAAGCTTATTTCGCAGCACCGCCTTTTGAAATTTGTAAAATTTGCTGGGAGGCCGGGCAGAAATGGGCTCCCCGGCCAGATAACGTTGGACATCGGAGGCAAGTCCATTGGCGGTTTCGTACCGCCGCGCGCGATCCTTTTCCAACGCTTTCATCGCAATCCAGTCCAGATCTCCGCGGACTGCCCGAATCAATGTGGGCGGGTCGGACTTGCGGTACCGGGCCAAGGTGGTCAAATCAGCGCCCTCCAACTTGCTCAAACGAGTAGACGGACGCACAGGCTCTTGTTCGCGGACTACACGGCGAATCTCGTCGAGCCCTGACTCCATTAATTCGCCGGTGTCAAACGGGGTTGAGCCGGCGAGCAGTTCGTACAGCAATACTCCCAAACTGTAAATATCGGTGCGCGTGTCCACATCCGCGCCCTTCAGTGCTGCCTGCTCGGGACTCATATACGCGGGCGTGCCAATGAGCATTTCGAATGCAGTGAATAGGGTTTTGTCAGTCAACCGTTGGTTTGAAGTTGCTTTGGCAATTCCAAAATCAATCACCACCGGTAAGGCAGCGCCCTCCAAGGTTGTAGTTACCAAAATATTGGAAGGCTTTATGTCCCGATGAATGATTCCTTTTTGATGAGCATGTTGAACCGCTTGGCAAACCTGGACAAAAAGTTTCAGTCGTTCTTCAGTGGTCAGAGAATGTTGATCGCAGTATTCCGTGATTTTTATCCCACGAATAAGTTCCATGACAAAATACGGACGTCCGGAGGTGGTCGCGCCGGCATCGAATATTTTGGCGATGTTTGGATGGTCCATTAACGCGAGCGCCTGTCGCTCTGCCTCGAACCTGGCGATTACGGTTTTGGTATCCATGCCCGGTTTGATTATCTTCAAGGCAACCTGGCGACGAACCGGTTCTTCCTGTTCGGCCATGAAGACGACCCCGCAGCCACCCTCACCGATTTGCTGCAATAATTTGAAGCGTCCTATGTAATCTCCCGGCTGTTCACCAACGGGAGCGTCGGACCTCGCCTCCATTGAGGCCTCTTGTGGAGAATGTTCCAGGAAATCACCAATCTCACCGCTAACTTCGAGCAGCACCTCGACTTTTCGGCGCAGCTCAGCGTCACCGGCGCAAGCACGCTCTAAATACGCAGCGCGTTCTCCGACTGGCAATTTTAGCGCTTCCGTAAAAATTGCGGCGTCGCGATTGGGGACATCGTTCATTAAATCATGAAAAGTAAATATTATAGGCCACGGAAATTCACTAACTGGCTGTTAAATGGGACTTCGCCGCAACATTTGTCGCTAACAGCCACAAACACAAGGCGAGATTTAATGCTCAAAAGGCAAAAAGGAAACGAAATATTTTTAAGGCCGGAAAATCTGTCGGACTCGGGAAATTTGAAGTCAATTCGTGGGTGTCGTTCGAGCACCACGCGTCCGCCGGACGACGCAATCCATCATGTAATTGATTCAAGACCCGGACGGGCATTTTGCGAATTAAACCAGTCTAAAGCACTGGCAGGCGTGCGTTTTGGCCAAGCGTATTGCGCTCAAAGTCTGTTTGGCATGAAGGCTGCAAGGCGAAGGTGAAAGAACCCATGAATGAATAGAACATATATGAAAACAAAAAATCTCATTTTCCACACTGCCGTTGCGGCAATTGCTCTGGCAGCTTTCAGCACTCAATTGCGAGCAGCAGATGAAGCAGAAGCGGTGGCCGTCTCAGGACATTCAACCTTATACAAAACAATCAAGGTGAATGGTCTCGATATTTTCTACCGGGAAGCGGGGCCCGCGAACGCCCCTACGTTGATTTTACTTCACGGGTTCCCGACTTCCTCTCACATGTTTCGCAACCTCATACCAGCCTTGGCAGATAAATATCACCTGATTGCGCCGGACTATCCTGGTTACGGCCACAGTTCCATGCCCACGGTGAACGAATTCAATTACACGTTCGATAACCTCGCCGATGTCATCGACAGCTTCATTCAACAAATAGGCATCCAAAAGTACAGCCTCTACGTGATGGATTATGGGGCGCCTGTCGGTTTTCGGATTGCTGTGCGGCATCCGGAGCGCGTGCAGTCATTTATTGTCCAAAATGGAAATGCCTACGATGAGGGGTTACTCGATTTCTGGAAGCCATTCCGGGCCTATTGGAGTGACCGTTCCGAAACCAATGCGGCGGTGATGAAGAACTCATTGCTCACGCTGGACGCGACCCACTGGCAATATACTAATGGCGTTCAACGGCTGGAAACCATTAACCCGGAAAATTGGCTGGTCGACCAGGCGTTGATGGATCGTCCCGGCAACAAAGATATCCAACTCGCGTTGTTCTATTCTTACGGCTCGAATCCGCCCTTGTATCCAAAATGGCAGGAATATTTCCGCAAGTATCAACCACCCATGCTGATCGTATGGGGAAAGAACGATTATATTTTCCCGTCCGAAGGTGCTTATCCATATCGCCGCGATTTGAAGAATGTTGATTTTCACATCCTCAATACTGGGCATTTTGCGCTCGAGGAAGATGGGGACGCCATTGCGGCACTCATGCGGAACTTTCTGGCGAAGCAGAAACTTTAGTCCCTGGATATCAACCAATCGAAGAAAGCCTCGTACAGCCGTTATGTCAAAACTGCTTCCTATTCAGTCTTCTCCCAGAGGAGATCATTCAATGGCCACCCGGGTCGCAAAACAGTTCGTTGAATCTTACCATTCAGCGCACTCCGATGACGTGATGGAAACGCTTGATCTGTGGCAGACGAAACTTCCGGAATTCGACGGTTCAACGCTTGAAGCCAAATATGCCATTTTAAACGGACTGCCGCACACTCAAGAACAACTCGGCGCCTGGCAGGCGATCACCAAAATCGCTAACCACTTTATGGCCGCGGATAAATTCCTTGTCTCTCTGGCGAGCATCAGCGCGAAGGACGAGACCGTGGCTGTGGGTATTCGTAAGGCACAGGAAATAGCCCTTCGGTTTTGAATCAGCATTAAAAACTCCGGAACAACTATGAAAATTTATCGTTCTGAATCGTTTATCGCCTTTTTGGTTATGACAACACTCTGTTTTCTCTCTGGCAATTCCCGCGCGGCAGAAACAAACACCGCCCCTAAACCTACCATTGTGCTCGTGCATGGAGCCTTCGCCGAATCCTCCGGCTGGAACGCTGTCGTGGCACGATTGCTCGCCCGCGGATACCCGGTGGTGGCCACGGCAAATCCATTGCGGGGATTGAAAAGTGATGCCGACTATCTTGCGACAATTTTTCACAACATCCACGGACCAATTATAGCGGCGGGACATTCTTATGCCGGTTCCGTCATCGCCGACGCTTCGGTTGGAAATCCGAATATTAAAGCGCTTGTTTTCGTTGCTGGTTTGGCTCCCGAGCAGGGGGAGAGCGCCGCTGATATTTCCGATCACTTTCCGGGAAGCACTTTAGGGCCAACCCTCGCGCCTCCCGTATTGCTGTCCGATGGCGGCAAGGATCTATATATTCAACAGGACAAATTCCCCGCGCAGTTTGCCGCTGATGTTCCGGAAGCCGACGCGAAACTCATGGCCGCCACCCAGCGCCCGGTGACCGAATCGGCGCTTCATGATCCGTCAGGACCGCCAGCTTGGAAGACAATCCCTTCGTGGTTCGTTTTCGGATCGTTGGACAAGAACATAACAGAAGCGGCTCATTTGTTCATGGCCCGACGGGCTAATGCAAAAGAGATCGTGGATATCAAAGGTGCGTCACACGTCGTAATGATCTCTCACCCCGATGAAGTCGCTCAAATTATCGAGCATGCGTCGCAATCCCTTTTGAAAGAACGTTCTTCGACAGAAGATGTCTCGACGCCCGCGAAGCCAGTCGCCGGCGTTCCATTGGAAACCGCGGGCTTTAATCCAGCGCCGGTTGTTCCAATTCCTTCCGAAGTTCCGGCGCGACTTATAGTCGATTCGCCGCTTCCCGCACAATTGGCAACAGGCTATGTCGTTATACGTTATCGGGTGGAGAACCTGAGAATTATGCCGGTCTACGGCCCTTCCGCGCTCGGAGTTTCCCCCCGAATCGGACACTTGCATATTACCGTTGATGATCTGCCTTGGCATTGGCTCGACGCCAGTGGGGAGCCTCTCAGTATTAATGGGCTCCTTCCAGGACCGCACACTGTTTTGATCGAACTCGAGGATCCAACCCACAAGGCTATCGACCGCGCGAGCATCAAATTCGAAATTCCGCAGCGGCCAGAGGCTCACGCGGAGGAAGCAATTGGTCAACTTCGCTGCTGACTGATCAAAAACCAAACAATATGGCGGAACGACTCAATTGATCCGCCGTGAAAAATCCAACCTCAACAAATAAATGCAGATCATGAAAACAAAATTCAATCAACGAACCTATCTCTCTGTAATTCTCGGCCTCGCATTCCTAATTCCGACGCTCGCTCATGCGGGTGGTAACACCGGCCAGATGATTGCAAAATTCGAACCCGTGAAATCCGACCAGCAAGTGGCGGATCTCAAGCCGGGTGATACGATTGTTAAAGTTTGCCGTAGCTGTAATCGCGTTACCCTGATTCGTGTCGATAAGCCCGGCAAAGGCGTTTACGACTATGTTGCAAAGAAGTGCGAGGATTGTGGTTCGGATGACACCTACATCGCGGTCTCGAAACAGGTGATTCCCTTTAAGGAACGAGTCAAACGGTAAAAATCCTGGGCATCGAGCCACTTACGTTTGAGTTCGCCAGAATAAAATCAAGAAGTGGCACGTGATATTAACATCTCAAAGAAATTTCAAATTGAAATTGAGCGGATTCTTAAAGTTTTAACCCGAAAGGAGAGAACCCCGGTTATGAATGAAATCTTGATGGATTTGATTTTCGTTGTCATTGCGGCAGCCTTTGTTCTTGGCGCGGCATGGCATGATTACGAATGAATCGAAAGAACCTTCAAGACGTTCGAAGTCCATTACAAAGGGAGGGTGCCTTATGGAGTTGAACCAATCTTGCTCTGCGCTTTCCGCTTCAATCCCTCGAAAGGATTGGAGCCCTTGCCCGAGCGGAAGAGTTACGTTTTGATCGAGCGATCGGTGTATGCGTGCCCGAGCGAACGGGTATTGCCTTCAACTCAAGCAAGTCCTTTGTGACATGGTGGTGTGCGAAGCCAGTGCAGGTTTGTTCGCGACGTTTCAGGTCAGTCGCAGTGCCACACCAAATATTGCCCAGCAGAACTAATAGTCATGCTCAGAGAAGAAACTCGGTATTTCCGAGTCACCCTTTTGGCGTGATAGTGTAAGGGCATGACAGAGACAAAAGAGAAAACTTTGACGAAGCCGGATATTACCAGAGCGACGTTTCAGCTTGGGGTGGATAGCTTTGCGGCGCGGTCGGTAAGCGACAGCACGGATCCTGGGATCAGCGGGTCGGAGAGCGTCCACAATCTAGTCCAGCGCATCGAACTCGCGGACCAGGCGGGCTTGGATGTGTTTGGAGTGGGAGAACATCATCGGCAGGAATATCTCGATTCCGCACCGGCGGTAATTCTCGGTGCGGCAGCGGCGCGGACACAACGCATTCGCCTCACCAGCGCCGTCACGGTGTTGAGCGCTGCAGATCCGGTGCGTG
>Ga0193718_1000156_pt1 | contig 15903 bp, 11 predicted proteins | sample U2a1metaG_FD_144918 | JGI IMG/M metagenome (GOLD analysis project Ga0193718, IMG submission 144918) | Soil microbial communities from a riparian zone of the East river system, Colorado, United States - U2a1 | ecosystem: Environmental > Terrestrial > Soil > Riparian zone | place: USA: East River... | reverse complement strand
TATCGGCCGATGAAGTAACCAAGGAGCCCTCCGAGAGCAACCCCGGTCGAGCTTCCGTTCGCAGCGGATTCCAAGACAAAAATCGATTGGTCAGTAAGGAGCAATTGGCCCGTCTTGGCCACGGAATCAATCTTTATTCTACCAGGTGTGATGAGGTGCATAGGGGTTGCGTTCTTGTTGCCTACGATGAAGATCACCGACCGCGGCTGGAGACGGGCACTGGCAGCGAATCCAGCGTCCAAAGAACCCGGAGCACCGGAACTGACACGCTTGGCGGCGGTTCGTGTGCATCGACTTGTTAGGCGCATTGTTATTCATAAATCTTGGGGAAACCCTGTGGGTTAAACTCGAGACTACACCAGACATACCAATGACCACCAATTGGCTTGAAGCCATTTAACATTAGTGCGGGAAAATGGTTTGTCGTTGGATTGTAGGCGACGCCTGCATAGTCATGATGCCAGCCGGGGTTGGAAAGCACATAAAGAATCCCGTCATACGTCAGTGCTTGGAACTGCTGACCTTTATATCGGGTCCAAGGGAGGTCGTGAATGTAATGAGGCTGTAAATCTTCCCAGCGTTCTAAATCCTGATCGTTTGTGGATGAGTTCCATCCATAAGTGGCAATGAAAGCCGAAACACCTGCCATCGCATTCGTGCCTCGCATGTAACGACCAGGCTTGCTGTCCCAGCGATTGCATCCAACCATCAAAGTGGCGATGGCCAAAATTGCAAAGCAGCGCGGAATCATAAAATGCGCCTAACTTTTGTTATACGACTGGCTGTTCATGATCGGCTGCCTGATTCTGCTCAAGCGTCGTCCCCATCAGTTTTGCCCAGGCAAAATAGACGATGAATATGATACCCACACTGGCCAATGTTGTTTCGGCCAGGCCTGGATAGAGTATGCGTGAAGAGTTTTTTCCTGAAGCTCCGCCGTTGTAAACCGTTTGCCAGAATGGAAATAGACCATGCTGTATCTTGTGAGGCGAGTCGTCATGCCAGCTTTCGGATCCGACTGCGAATAGGGCCACAATGGCGACAATGCCGAGCGATGCGATTAATATAAATATCAGTAAGCGCGACATCTTCAATGGGCTGATGCTTAGCTTTTGTTATACGACTGACGGTTCGTGTATTGGAAGGTAAATTTAACCGATCCTTTAAGTCGTAACTCGCCGGCGAGACGCCCGACTTCGCTAAAGCTACGACGGACAGGCCGGCGCTCCCAGGGTTTCGTCCCGCGCTGTGCGCGCGGGACGGATTATGGGGCGGACCGGCAGGTCCGCCCTACCGTGGAAAGGAATTCGCACGGGCGGGACGCCCGTGCCACTAAGTCAAACTCCGCCGATCCATTTGCGGTCTTCCCAGACGGCTTTGATGGAGGTCAGGTTGCGGCGGTCGAAAATATTTTTTGCGGCGGCGCCGAGCTTCCCTTTTTTCACGTTGTTGTAGGCGTCGCTGGCGCTGATGGCGACGAATTGGAGGACGCTGGGGTCGCGGTAGCAATCGATCATGCAGCGGGTGCAACCGTCGCGGATGAGCTTCGATTGGTCGAACTCGTAAATATTGCACATGGGTTTTTCCCAGAAATGGCAACGATACATGTTGAGGTTCCAATCGAGATAAAAATATTTGTGTCCACCGAGGCAGCCGAATTTTTCTTTTTCGCCACGGAGGTGGCGCTGCATTTCGTGGAGCGATTCGGTCGGGTTCACGACCGGAAATTCGCTGCGCAGCTTCATATTTTTGATTTTGCCGAACAGCTCGATGAGTTCGTCCTTGGAATAATTCACGAGGCCGCTGTCGCTGAAGCTGAGATAGCTGCTGGCGAGCGAGGTGAGCGGATAGCTGAAGGTGCAGCTTTTGAACCCGAGCGTTTCCAGGAAGTCAGGCAGTTTGTCGTAATCGTCGATGAGGCGGCTGGCGGTGATGCTGGCGGTGGTCTGAATACCGACGGAATGGAAAAATTCGTTGGCGCGCTTGATTTTTTTGCAGACATCCGGCAGGCCGCGATTTTTCTCGTGCTTGGAAACGTCGTGGGCATCAATGGACATGATGACGCTGCTGAGGCCATCGCTGGCGAGGCCGCGCATGTTGTCCTCGGTCCACAGGCCGCCGTTGGTGCAGATCATCGGGTGAATGCCACGCTCGGCTGCGTAGCGGGTCATGGCGCGGAGATCCCGATGGACCATGGGTTCACCGCCGACGAAAAGCAGGTAGCCGATGTGATTCTTCAGGGCGATATCAATGACATCCTGGGCTTCCTTCAAGGTGACGCTGCGGCGGGCTTTGGGATCGAATTTCGAGCGGGCGAAACCGCAGAAACCGCAATCGGCATTGCAGAGGTTGGTGATGGCGAATTGAAGATAGCCGGGTCCGCCGTGTTCGAGGACTTCGCCGACGAGTTTAAAAATGCTTTTTTTCGGCCGGACCACGGGCTTGGAAAAATCGGTGCTCGTCGCTTGTGCGACGGGCTTCTCGGGCGAAATCAGACTGGCTGTATTCATTTGGTAAACTCGTGCATTTTGACTGGAATGCCAGTTGGGAGCAATCCTTTTGATTTTTAAATTGGGTGGGACTATTTCAACGACGGATGGACACGGATAAGGCGGGCAAAGGAAAAGGATCGAGGGTTCAGGGTGTTTGGGCTTGTCAGGTGGGCAAACAGGAGTTTTGCTCGGCGAATGGAAAACGAAGCCGCCTCTACTAATAAAGGCACCAAAGCGCTAAAAAGTTTAATGGATGCCAAAACCGTCGCGTATCTTCTGGCCCCATGCATCCTTTTTACGTGTATGGCGTGTTTCGCTGTTATCGACGGAACCGATTATGCGAACATGCCGAAAGCCAAGTATGTGCTCGAACGTCAAAGCAAGGATGCTGAACTAAGAAAAATCGTCTCCGCCAACATCGCCACAGGTAACCCAATCCCGAGCCGGGAAACGATGCTTGAGGAGTTGGACGTCCGCGATAAGAGGACGAAGGCATGGGAAAACTTCGCCGTGGTCTGCGCTAAAGAGATGCGGAAGATTGGGCTTTGTGTTCTCTTGGGCGTCGCTGTGCAGTTCTACGTGGTCTTCAAACTTAGGGCGCATATCAAAAAGCTCCAGCGAGAGGAGCTTGATTGCGCCCTCTCCCCAAAGATAGGGTGAAACTTTATTACCCATCGGACATTCGCAATTTTTGGGCTTCTGCCTGGTTCCCATCCGTGTTTATCCGTGTCCATCCGTGGTTAAATCTTCCGAGAAAAGGTTTGTCTCTTTGGGCGTGAGAAGGTTTTATACTGGGAGCATGGCGCGCAATATCGTCTATTTTGATTTGGAAACGCAAAAATCCGCGGAGGATGTGGGCGGGTGGGATAAAATCAGCGCGATGAAGATGAGCGTGGGCGTGACGTATAACACGGCCACGGAAGGCTACAAAATTTACGGCGAGAAACAGGTGGATGAGTTGATCAAGGAGTTGCAACGCGCGGATTTGGTGGTGGGATTTAATAATCTGCGGTTCGATTACGAGGTGTTGCACGGTTATACGGCGTTTGATTTGCGCCAATTGCCGACGCTCGACATGCTGGTGGAGTTGCAGAATAAATTGCAGCATCGGCTTTCATTGGATTCGATTGCGACGGCGACGTTCGGGGTGGAGAAAACGGCGGAGGGTTTGCAGGCGATTGAATGGTTTCGCCAAGGGAAGATGTTGGATATCGCGGAGTATTGTTGTTACGACGTGAAGATTACGAAGTTGGTTCATGAGTTTGGTGTGAATCACAAGCAACTGCATTATCACAATCGGTTTGGGAAGAAATTGACGGTGCCGGTGAGTTGGTGAATTTGGGAGTTTAAGAGTTGAGGGGTTGAAGGGTTGGAACACGGAGTTGTTTCGCCCTTACAGGGCGATGGATTTTTTTGTAATTTACCCAGGGCGCGCTTTGCTTGCCCTGGGCTGTATTCTTTCGGGCCTTCAGCCCGAGGAAAGCGGAGTGAAAATGAATATGGGGGCGGCGCGGCAGCGCACGCCAGCCAATCGAATTACACCACGCGCATCTGGACGGCGTCCACGATTTGTTCGCCGACGAGGATGGAGCCGATGACGACGACGGTGGCGCCTTTGTGGAGGCGGCCTTGCTCGACCAAACTTTTCAGCGCGGCTTCAATGGTGTTCTCGGGATTGATCATGTCGAAGGGGACGACGAACGGGGTGACGCCCCAATTCAAGGCCAATCCGCACGCGATGTCATTGAAGGCGGTCATCGCGTAAACGGGCGAATATTTGGGGCGCAGCCAGCCGGTGTGCCGCGCCATGTGTCCGTGGCGGGTGAAAACGAGAATGGCTTCGGCTTTGAGTTCGTTGGCCATGACGACGGCGCTCTTGACCAATTTCTGGCGCGGGGTGGTCATGACGGCGTTTTCGAAAAAGTTCGCGCCGCCACTGCGTTCAATGCGGGTGGCGATGCGGTCAAAGACTTCGATGCAGCGCAAGGGATGTTTGCCCACGGTGGTTTCGCCGCTGAGCATGATGGCATCGGCCTGCTCGTAAATGGCGTTGGCGACATCGGTGACTTCGGCGCGCGTGGGCATGGGAGATTCGATCATGCTTTCGAGCATGTGCGTGGCGACGATGACCGGTTTGCCTTCGCGCAGGCAGGTTTTGACGATGCGCCGTTGGACGATGGGAAGTTCTTCGTAAGGAATCTCGATGCCGAGATCGCCGCGCGCGACCATGACGCCGTCGGCTTCGCGGACGATGGCGTCGAGATTCGCCACGGCTTGCTGGTCTTCAATTTTGGCGATGACCAGGGGCTTTTTCTGGCTGTCACGGAACAACTCCCGCAACTGGAGCAAATCGCGGGCTTCGCGCACGAAGGAGAGCGCGATGAAATCCACTTCGAGTTCCAGGCCGAGCTTGGTGTCGCTGATGTCCTTGGCGGTGAGGGCGGGGAGGCTGACTTTGACGCCGGGGAGATTGATGTGGCGGCGGCTGCCGAGTTTGCCCTGGGTGAGGACTTCGCACTCAACTTTGTTGCCGGACTTGGCGAGCACTTTCATTTCGATAGTGCCGTTGTCGAAAAGAACGACGTCGCCGATATTGATGTCATTGACGAAATCGGCGTAATTGACGTCCACGGAGCGTTCTTCCTCGCTGCGTTCGCCGCGGACGGTGAGGGTAAATTTCTCGCCGGGCTGCAAATCGAACGGGACACTGAGTTCGCCGGTGCGAATGGCGGGGCCCTGGGTATCCATCATGATGCCGGCATGTAGCCCGGCGGCAGCGCTGGCGGCGCGGATGTCCTTGACGACGCGGCGGACCCAATCGTGCGGGGCGTGGGACATGTTGAGACGGAAGACGTTCACGCCGGCCTTCAGCAATTTGGCGATCATCTCGGCGGAATCGGTGGCGGGGCCGAGAGTGGCAATAATTTTCGTTTTGCGCTGGGCGCTGGGTTGCATCACGGGAGAATAGTTGCGGGAAGGCGGATGAAAAGGATTTTTGTTTTGCGCGGGTAAATGGCCGGCGGGTAGAAGTCCATTTGCGGCGGGAAATGGGACTTGCCATCAAACCGGAGCCCCGTCATATTGCGTGACCTAAAAAGGTTCATTTTATGGCTGATGTAGCAAATAAATATCCCGCGAATAACGAACGACGATGGCGGTTATTCGTTCGTTTACAAGCAACCTGAGAATCCGGACGAAGAAGCGCGTTGCAAGGAAGCGAAGGAAGGTTGTCCGGTCGAAGCGATTGGCGACAACGGCCCGTAGCTGAAGATTTTGGAGAATTCAGCCGCAGGTTTCGCCTGCGGCTTTTTTTTCGCACGGGCACGATGCCCGTGTCGCTAGGTCGTGGTGGTTTGGGTCTTGCCGGAGCGGACTTCGTAATGTGGCAATTTGCCGCCATCCAAACACAGCCGGATGGCCTTGAGCAGGGAGGGCAGGTCGTAGGGCTTGGGTAGAAAGTTGATTCCCTGGAGGAGGAGGGAATCCTGCTTCAAAATTTCAGGGCTATAACCGCTGGTATAGATGATTTTCAATTTCGGATTGCGTGCCACCAGCTCTTTTGCCAGTTCGCTGCCACTCATGCCGCCGGGCATGACCATATCGGTCAGCAGCAAATCAATCTGCGCCGGATTTTTTTCCCAGACCGCAATCGCTTCGGGTCCGTTGGCGGCGGAGAGCACCTGGTATCCACGTTTTCGCAAGGACAAGGAGGCTAAATCGCGCACGGAGATTTCATCGTCGACGACGAGGATCGTTTCGCCTTTGCCCGCATCCGGCGCGGGGGCCTTCTCGGTTGGCGCGGGATTGGCAGGCGTCAGGTCGCAGGCAGGCAGGAAAACTTTAAAGGTGGATCCTTTGCCGAGTTCGCTGGTAACTTCGACCCAGCCTTCGTGCTGTTTGACGATTCCGTGAATGGTTGAGAGTCCCAGGCCAGTGCCTTTGCCCACGTCTTTGGTGGTGAAAAAAGGATCGAAAATGCGCGACATGATTTGAGGTGACATCCCGGAGCCCGTGTCGGTGACTCGCAGGCAGGCGAATCGCCCGGCGCTCGCCTCGGTGTTTTTGGTCGCCGCGGCCTCGCTCAAGGTGACCAGCTCGGCGCTGATTTCCACGACTCCGCCGTCCGGCATGGCGTCCCGGGCGTTGAGGACAAAATTCATCAAGACCTGCTCGAGGCCGCCTTCATCGGCCCGTACGGAAAGGGGATCGCTCTGGCAATGGATTTGGACGTCGAACTTTTCGCCGACGAGACGGTTCAGCATTTTTTTCATGCGCAACACGACCTCGGAAAGATTGAGAACGCGGGGCTGCAGCACCTGCTTGCGGCTGAACGCGAGCAACTGGCGGGTAAAAGTGGCGGCGCGCTGGCTGGCCTGCATGATTTGCTCCAGTAACGCCTGGCGATCGAGCTGGCTCGGATTGGCGGATTGCAACAGGCCGACGTCGCCTTGAATCACCGTCAGCAAATTATTGAATTCGTGGGCGATGCCGGCGGCCATGCGGCCGATGACTTCCATTTTCTGCGCCTGGCGAAGCTGGGCTTCGATTTTCAGGTCCTCGGTGATGTCCTCGGCGATCACGAGCAGGCACGGGATGGAGCCGAGCGAGAGCGGTTCGGTGGACAACATTACCTGGCGCATGGAGCCGTCGTGGCGACGGAGCGCGCAGGATTTATCGCGCAGCCGGATGGCCGAAGGGACGGGTTGGGAATTCGAGATGATAGCCCAGAGTTGCAAATCTTTGGCGGATTTCTGGAGCAGTTCCTCGGGCGAATGGCCGGTAAAGGTGCTGAAACTTTCGTTGGAATCCACCACGGCACCGTCGTCGCACCTGAAAATAGCGAGGGGAATGGGGCTGGCCTGGAAAGCTTTTGAAAAGCGTTCTTCGCTCGCGCGCAATTCGGCGGTGCGCTGGCGGACCATTTGGTCCAAATCATCCATCCGCAGTTTCGCCTGCCGGCCGAGGTTCCATTTCTGGGCGAGAGCGTGCGCCATTTGCAGGACCTCCACGGTTTCAAACGGTTTTTTGAGAATCAATAAATTGTCCGTGTGGCCAAACCGTTGCGTCATCTCATCCCACGAATAGTCGGAATAGGCGGTGCAGATGACGGCTTGCAGTTCCGGGGCGGATTTCCAGATATTTTCCAGGGTCTCGATTCCGTCCCAGCCCGGCGGCATCCGCACATCGACGAAGGCAATGAGATAAGGGTCTCCTTCCGCGACGGATTTCTTCACGAGTTCACACGCCTCCTGGCCCTGGTAAGCGGAATCAATGCGGAAGCCGCGGCGTTCAAGCGATATTTTGGCGCTGCCGAAAAGATCAGTCTCAACTTTTTCGAGGTGGGATTGGGCGGCGGTTTTGGCGCCGAGAATCTTGCGAAAATCTTCGTGGATGGAAGGGTTATCGTCAACGACGAGGACGCGCGCGGGACGTTCGGGGTGTGAATGAGTCATGGGGATGCCTGCGCGTGCGCGGTTGGTTGTTCCGGGAGCAGCAAAGTGAAGGTTGCGCCCGTGCCGAGGCCGTCGCTGTGAGCGGTGAGAGATCCGCCGAGTTCCTTGATGGCGATGGCGCTGCTGTGGAGGCCGAAGCCGTGTCCATCGCGCCGCGTGGTAAAGCCGTGCCCGAAAATGCGGGTAAGATTTTCCCGCGGGATGCCCACGCCGTTGTCGATGACTTCAATTTTGACGTGGTCTCCGCCGTTTTTTCCCAGTTTGATGGTGAGCACTTTGTCCGATCGCTTGGACTCGTCAAGAGCGTATTTGGCGTTGCGGATTAAATTGACGAGAATCTGGAGCACGCGATGTTTCTCCGTTTGAATCATCGGCACGGGAGCGAATTCGCAACGCACTTGCACATCATGCCGTGTCAGCGCCGCGCCATTGATGTGAACGGCGTCGTCAATGAGTTGGGTGGGATTGATGGTTTCGATGACGGCGGCGACCTTGGCGTAGCCCTGTTGCATGGCTACGATTTGCTTGATGTGCTCGATGTGCTTCAAGAGTTGCTCGAGTTCCTGCATCAAGGCGGACTGTTCCTGGCCGAAATGTTCCGCGAGCGCCGAGACATAAGCGGGAATTTGCCGGCCGCGCGGATCATGGGTCAAAAATTCCCCGAGACGCCCGTGGTTTTCCTCCAGCAGCGCGGCCGTTTTGGCGAGGTTGGAAACTTTCGAATTTTTCACGCGGTCGATGGTCAACGAGCAGGAAACATTGACGCTGTTCAGCACGTTGCCGACGTTGTGCAGGACGTCGGAGGCGACCTCGGCCATGCCGGCGAGCCGGGAGGTTTCCACAAGGCGCTGGTGCGCGGATTCGAGTTCCGCCTCCGCCTGCTTGAGGGCCGTAATGTCCTTGGAAACGCCAAACGTGCCGATGATCCGGTCGTCTTTATCGTGCCAGGGCATTTTCGTGGAAATGCACCAGGTGATTTTGCCATCCGCCTGCGGAGTGCGTTCGATTTTGGCAACAATGGGCTCGCCGGTGCGGATGATTTGCTGCTCATCGTTGTAGGCGGCGCGGGCGCGTTCCTCGGCGTAGGTGTCGAAGTCGGTTTTGCCAGTGAGCCATTCGCCGAAGGCTTCCACATTTTTAAGATGGGCGGGTATTTGATCCGCCGGCGCAGCGGGATGTTCCGCGTGAAATTGAGTGAGCACAATATTCATGGACGAGGCCACTTTGGAGCGGCTGATGCGGACGAACCGTGACTGGAGGTCCTTGAAGTAGATAGCGTCCGGGAAATTTTCGAGGAGGGCATGGAAGAGGTCGCGTTCATAGGCGAGCCTGGCCTCGGCTTCCTTGAGGGCGCTGATGTCCTTCGAGATGCCGAAGGTGCCGATGATATTTCCCGCAGTGTCGCGCCACGGCATTTTGGTGCTCAACGCGGTGGTGACCCGGCCGTCAGTGTGCCTCTCGTTTTCCAATTTTCCGATGAGAGGTTTGCCGGTGCGCATGATCTCTTGTTCATCCTGGTAAGCTTCCCGGGCGTGGTCGGTTTGGAAGAAGTCGAAATCGGTTTTTCCCTTGAGGCTTTTGACGTCGGACAGTTTGAATAATTTTTCGAACGCTTTGCTGTAGCGAACGAAGCGGCACTCGCGGTCCTTGAAATAAATACAGTCCGGGCTGTTGTCCAGGAGGGTCTCGAGCAGGTTGCTGGCTTCGGCGAGTTTGCTTTCGGCCATTTTGCGTTCGGTAATATCGACTGCGGTTCCGAGTATGGCAGGCTTCCCGTTGTATAGCCCCTGGCTGCCCATGACCTCGATATTGATGAGAAAACCGTCTTTGCGCACCGCTCTAAGTGTATAATGGGCGCTGGTGATTTCTCCGGACGCCCGCCGCTTGATCTGCTCTTCGACCATTGGCCAGTCGGCCTCCGCGACGGTTTGCTTGACGGCGAAGGAAGGCGCGGTGAATTCCTCGACGGAATAACCGTAGATCTCGGCCATACGCGGATTTGCGTAAACGAAACGCCCATCCTGAAGCACGTAAACCCCGACCAACGATTGTTCCACCAGCGAACGAAACTTGGTTTCACTTTGTTGCCAAATAGCCGTTTGCTCGGCCACTTTCCGGCGCAGGAGCAGCACCCAGAGCAAGGCCAGGCAGGCGATGAGCGCCAGCGCGCCAACGATCGGCATGGTGTGCTGCAAGGTCAACAGCGGCGGGTCATTGGCGACCCGCAGATTGCTGTCGGAGGGCAGGATGATTTGAAATGATCGGGGCGCGCGCAAGTCGTCCGTGAGCACCTGATAGACGCCGGTCAGATGGACGACGCTGCCCCGCTCGGGCAGGCGTTTGCCGGGTGTCAGCGATAGCAGGCGCGCTTTGAAAATCCGGTTGCCAATCTGGAGCGGCAGGAGAAATTCCGGATCGATTTCCGGGTCGCTGGTTAGCAGGGCGTCGGCCTCGACCCACAGGTTGTTCAATAGTGGATCCAGCGGCATTTCTTTGGTGAGCGGTTTCGTGGCGGGCAGCGGCCCATTCCCTTTGACGCGAACGACAGCGTCACGCAGCACGCTGCCATAGTCGCCGAAGGTCGGATAACCCGCCACTTCGACCCGGTCGCCATTTTTAACAGTCATTTTTTCCGTCGGGAAAACCTGTATTCCGTCGTCGGCGTCCTGAATGAAAAAAGATTTTCCCGGTTCACAGGCGGTAACGATGCCGGCGACTTTGGCGCGCCGTTGCAAGGCGGTGCGCGCATGCGATTGGCTGAGGCTGACAATGGCCTGGGCCGGGAGGCTGAACGGGTCCGCGACGGCAGGCTCCGTTATTTGAATTGAATCCAGCGACGATACCCACATCTCCACGCCGGTGATTTGTCGTTTGTTATTGAATTGAGACGCGCACACGCCGCGGACGCGAACTACCGAATCCACCAGATTAGTGGGAGCGGCATCGGACGCGAGGTTGGCAATGAAGGTTCCATCCCGGTCGCTCAATTTTATTTGGGAAGCGACCTTTGACTGGTGCAATCCCCGGACAACGGCGGAGACTTCCACCCATTGGCCGTCGCATTGGCCATTTGAAACAAGGAAACTTCCGGGGGATTCGGCAGCGGCGCGGTTCCGACCACGGTTATTTTCGTCGGCGCAATAATCGGCGCGAACCAGCCGGGGTTGCTGGCGCCTTCGATTTCGACGAGGTCACCGGGTTTAAGATCGACGCGAACCAGTCGAGAACGGACAAAAATTCCGGCGGTGGCATCCTGGATATAGAGGCGTTTTTGCTGGTAGGCCAGAGTGACCACGGCCCGCAACTTGATCGGATATTCCCAGCCCGCTTGAAGGGAGGATAGTTCACGAATTTGACTTACGTTGGTGAGCACGGGAAGAGTTGCGGGTTTTTGCGAGACCAGTCCGTTGGTATCGGCATTGTCGCCGGCGTCCGCCACGCGGATGATGGCTTGTTTAATGTAAACGCGATTTAAACTTTCTGAGACAACGCCCCAGACGTCCACCACGGTTTGCATTTTGACCACGGGTGTTTGGGGACTTACGGCCAAAATTGTGCCGGTCTCATCGCGGATCGCGAGATATTCGCCAACACGTTGATCCAAAATGGCGCCGCGCACGTGCACCAACTCATTGCTGGGAAGACTGCGGTTGCTCCATTCGTGCAGGAGGGAAGCGATGTTGCGCACGGGAACATTGGCTGGTTCGGTTACGGCAAGGGGCGTTGTGGCGGAGGCAGGAGGCGAGGATGTCGGTTGTCCGAAAAGGTTCAGACAACCAACTGCCAACGTCAACAACGCATAGAATTTTCCGGTTTGCTTCAAAGTCATAACTGACCTGACCCGTTCCTGAACTGGGGCGCTGCAAACGAGCCGGTGCCACGCGTTTGCTTTCTGTTCCGGTTCGCTCGGCTTTAACGAGTAAAATAGGTGAGCAGCTACTATGCCCCTTGGGGGATTATGGGGCTAAAATCGGAGCCCGGGGAGATGCCGAGCTCACAACGCGAAAGATTTACAAGGCAGCAGGGAAACCTGTCTTGTTTTCCTACAGTCGGCGCTCTCCCGGAAACGCCTTTGAGGTGGCAAATCATGCGGTTTAGAGCATTTTCAAAAATACTGTAGCCATTCGACACATCAGGACAAAGAGCGGTCTTTTTGGGTTCTGGCTTCCGCCTTCGCCAAAAGGCTATGGCGGACAGGTCGTTTCGGCTCAGTCACAGGGTTTCTTGAAACCTGCTCCTTCGCCAAAGCCTCGCCAGAACCCAAAAATCCACGCTCCGAATGGCTACAGTATTTTTTCAAACGCTCTGGCCGATTAGAGTGTCGAGTTCTTCCAAAGCCTGTTGTGACGTGAGTTCCTTAAAGGCGAGTCGTTCGCTGGGGTTAAAACGACGGAACACGCGCGTTTCCTTCGCGGAAGCGACACCGATGAAAACGGTGCCCACGGGCTTATCGGGCGTGCCGCCCCCGGGACCAGCGATGCCGGTGACTGCGATGGCATAATCGGTCCCGACGGCTCGCCGCGCGCCCTCGGCCATTTCGCGGGCGACGGCTTCGCTCACAGCGCCGTGTTGCGCGAGCGTTTCGGCGCGGACGGCGAGAAATTTTTGTTTCGCGTCGTTGCTGTAGGTGACGAGGCCGGCGGAAAAAATTACCGACGCGCCCGGCACATTGGTGAGGCGGTGGGAAATGTATCCGCCCGTGCAGGATTCCGCGACGGCGAGGGTTTGTTTTCGTTCGGTCAGCAGCCGGACGATTTTATTTTCCAATGGCTCGGTCATCGCGGAAATATTCCAACCGAATCACTGGGTTTGCGGCGGCGCGGGCGGACGTGGTTTTGGCGGGCTGGGTTTTCGGATCTCGGCCTGGAAAGTTCCGGCGGCCCAACTGTGAGAGGCGTCCGGCAGGCAAATGAAGATTTTTCCGGAGAGAGTATTGTTCGACACGGGGCCAAATTCGACTTTCATCGCATATCCCGAACGAAGGGTTTCTGATTTTCGCTTTTCGTCCGTCCAGCGCACAACCACGCGTGGCGCGGTGGCATCCGTGGGTTTGATTTCCGCGGGCTTGCCCCCCAGCTCGTCGGGTTGGCGGTTGAAAAACATGATGTTGAGGCCGAGTTCAACCGGGCCCGACCGACCGGCACGCAGCGTCAAGTTGCTGCCGACGAGAGTGGCGTGATCTAAAGTGAATGCTTTTTTGTGAAGCGCTCCGGCGGCGGGAGTCTCGGGAAACGTAATGTTCGAAAGATCCAGGGTCCAAAGATTTGTGCCGATGTATTCCGGCTCGGGTGGCGATTGGGGTTTTGTTTTTTCGCCGCCGCCATTGGCGACCTCTCCGGCCGGTGGTTTGGAATGGAAAATTTTTCCGCGCAACGCAAAAAGGGTGGCAAGGGCTCCGCAGGCAAACACGAGCAGGATAATCAATCCGACGGGGGCCCCGGTTTTGTCCGGCGCTTTTGGGAAGCCTTCGACCTGCGGACCGGGAGATTGCGGCCGTGGTTTGTTTACCTCGCTGGCGGACAGGACGAATTTGGGATCGTCGGTAGCGGGGGCCGACGGAACGACAATTTTTCGGAAACAAGTCGGACAGGGGATTTGCGAGCCCGTGTCTTTGGAATCAGCAGTGATGTGCTGGCCGCAGATGGGGCAGGCAAATTTGAATTCGCTCATGGCTCAGAATCCAAGTCAAGAGTCGGGATTCCCGGACGCAAAGTCGAGTCGAATTGTGCGTTTTCCAAGGGTTTCGACCGCTGGCACCCGGCAGGAAGGAGTTTCTGCTTGTGCATTGCCCCCATTTTTGTAAGTTCCAATGAGTCAGAGTGTTCTTAGCCTTAAGACGACCGTGATAGCCGAACATAATTCGACAACGACGGCCTCTTCGGAAGTAATCGATTCCGAACAGACTCCTGCCCCCAGACGCAAAGGCACGATGCTGATTGTGGACGATGAAGAAGGTCCGCGGCAGTCGTTGCGTGTAATTTTCAAGGACGATTACGAACTCCTCATGGCCAATGACGGCGCGTCCGCCATTGAAATTGCCCAAAAGTGTAAAATTGATGTGGCGGTGTGCGATATCCGCATGGCCGGCATGTCGGGCATCGAAGTTTTGGAGCGGTTGAAATACGTGGACCCGGCGATCGAAGTGATCATGATGACGGCATTCGAGACCACGGACACGATGCGGCAGGCGCTGCGATTGCGGGCGTGCGATTACATCAACAAACCGTTTGATATTTCGACGATGCGCGCGGCGGTGTCAAATGCGATGCAACGCCGCACGCTGGAGAGCGAGATTCACAACAACGCGGAACAGCTCCAGGGGATGCTGGTCGAGTTGCAGAACCAGAAGATTGAAGAGCAAATCGCCAACACCCGCGGTGAAATTTACGCGAGCATCATTCACGATATCAATGGACCGCTGACGGTGATTTCCGGTTTTGTGCAATTGATGAACCAGCGTTTTGGGAATGCGAATCGCATGGGGGTCGAGGACCTGGAGTTCATCAAGGACCGGCTCAAGATCATCACGCGGCAGGTGACGAATTGCATCGAGATTTCGCGGCGGTATCTTGGTTTTCTGCGGCGGCAGGCGGACGAGGCGCCGCGCGTTCCGGTGAACCAGCTTTTGACGGATTTGCATCAGCTCGTGAATGTGCATCCGAGTTTGTTGAACAATGAGTTTGTGGTGCATCCGTTGGGCCAAGAAGTTGGTGTGCGCATCAATGGCACCGACCTGATTCAGATTCTGCTCAACCTGACCGTGAACGCCTTCCAGTGTTCGCCGCAAAATCATTTGGTGGAAATCGAGGGAATCCTATTGCGCGAGCCGCTCGACCTGACTGCGTTCAAAGACTGCGTGGAAACGCGTTTTCTCAACGTGGAGAATTTCGATAACACCGCCCCAGTGCTGCAACTTTCCATTCGTGATGACGGGCCGGGCATTCCGCCGGAAGTGCTGCCGAAAATTTTCCAGCCGTATTTCACCACCAAAAGCGCGCGTCAGGGAACCGGCCTGGGATTGAACATCGTGCAACGCCTCATCAAGGAAGCGAAGGGGGCTTTGCGTGTGCAAACGCGCATGGGTGAGGGGACGACGTTTACGGTTTACGTTCCGGCGGCGATTCTGGGGAAATAGTGATTTAATTGGCGGTGGACACGCGTCACTGAGGTTTCGGACGGTTTTTATATTTTTCGTACAGCTTCGTGTGGCGGCTTTCCAGGCTGATTTCCTTTCCAGCGATCCACATGCGTTTCACGTTCGAGCGAATATCAAAAATATCCCCGTCGCAAACAAGCACGGTCGCTTCCTTGCCCGGCTCGATGGAGCCGAGCCGGTCGGCGACACCCATCACTGCGGCCGGATAGAGGGAAATGCCTTTGAGCGCGTCTTCTTCCGGCAGTCCGAACGCAATCGCCTGCGCCGCCGCGTAAGGAAGATTCCGCGCCATCGTCGCTCCGAAACCGCTGGGGCCCGTGCTGAAAATTACTTTTACACCGGCGGCACGCAGAACTTCCGGCGCGTGGAAATAGACGTCGTAAGAATCAGTGTCGCGCACCGGCTGGGTAAACGTGTGTTCGTAGATTACCGGGATATTATTGCTGGCCAGGAGGCCGGCGAGCATCCCGGCCTCGCGCCCGCCGGCAAGGCACACCTTCACTTTGTGCGCGGTGGCCCATTCCACGGCGGCATTGATCTGGCGCGCTTCGTCGGCGTGAATCACGATCGGCAGTTCCGCGCGGGCGTAGGGCAGCATGGCTTCCCAGGCGGGAATTTTTTCGGGCGCGGGCAGTCCGTTGGTCGCGGCGTCTTTGGCTTTGGCGTAGGCTTTTGCTTCGTCAAAAAAATCCGCGAGGGCTCTCAATTTTGCCCGGCGGTCTTTGGCCTGGTCATCGAGGGATTTCCATTTTTCCTTGTCGGGAGATTTTTCCTTCGGTGTGGTGTTGAGTTCCATGCCTGG
>Ga0193718_1000154_pt1 | contig 16017 bp, 7 predicted proteins | sample U2a1metaG_FD_144918 | JGI IMG/M metagenome (GOLD analysis project Ga0193718, IMG submission 144918) | Soil microbial communities from a riparian zone of the East river system, Colorado, United States - U2a1 | ecosystem: Environmental > Terrestrial > Soil > Riparian zone | place: USA: East River... | reverse complement strand
GCTTTAGCCGATTTTCTATCCGCCGGTTGGACACATCCATTAACCAGGGCAGACAAAATAATACAGCTAATGGTGAGTTTTATAAATCTCCAATTCATCGTCATACTTTGCAAATAAAATATACCTGACACCGTTCACGTCAGTGTAATCAATCCCTCTGATTTGTCCTTTCACGCCAAGGTCTACTCCAGGTTCAAATGAAAACCGCCCATCCTTCAAGCGGCCTTTGAACATCCAGCCGCTGGAACCATCCTGTCTGCCGAATTGGGGCTTGACTTGAAATTGATTGCCACCTGCCAGTATATCCAGTACACCGTCATGATCAAAATCCAACACCAGGAAACTATAAATGGATGAGTATTGGGCCTCCAGCGGTAATTCAATTCTATCATAACCGTTGCTACCCGAGAGCAGCAATACGGATGAAAGTAGTTTTACTTCAAATACCTTAGACTTGTCAAGTATCGACCCGGGGAACAGGTCCTCGATTGACTTTTTGCTGTACTCATCATAATGCAAGAGCGATTTTTTCAACGAAGGTAACTGAGAAAGCAATTCATCCTTGTCCACAATGGGGTAATATTTTCCGTTGACCTTTGTGCAGAATAATTGTTCTACCGAGCCGTTCCTGTCAAAATCATTCAAATACATTCTATCCCCGGATTTAAAGAACGTATTCAATCCATGATTGCCCACTACAAAATCGATCTTTCCATCCTTGTTAAAATCGGCCGCCCGTATAGCATGCCACCACCCCTCCGTTTCATTTAATCGTAATTCCGTAGATGAATTTGTAAAATGTCCTTTTTCATTCTTAAGAACAGTAATGGGCATCCAGTCCCCTACGAGCACAATATCCTTCCATCCATCATTATTATAATCGGCGGCGACGGCGTCCGTAATCATTCCCCTATTCATGAGATCCGGCGCATACTGAAGGGTTACATCGGTAAAAAGACCCTTGCCGTTATTCTCAAGTAGATACCCCCTGCCTCCCAGTCCATAATAAAATGGTTCACCTCTATCCCCCACCAACAAATCATTGTCTCCATCATTATCGAAGTCAATGGGCGTAGTCACGCTTGTGGAAAACAGATTCGCAAACGGCAGAGCAAAGGGAGATTCTGCAAAGACCCCTTTTCCATTGTTAATAAAAATTATATCTAATAGTGCAGTGGAAGATGTTGGGAAAAAACGGCCTCCTGTCGCCATATAGAGATCCAAATCCCCGTCATTATCCACGTCAAAAAGGGCGCCCTTTGTCTCTTCCGACAGGCTATATTTATTCATCGCCCCGGGAACACAGGCCTCCCATTTTCCAGACTTGAACTGAATGAACTTGGCAGGTTGACCCTTTCCACCACCTACATAAAAATCTTCAACACCGTCCTTATCGATGTCCCCTTTCAGCAAGGGAGGCGTTTCGCTGCTATACATCATGGGCAACAGCCGTTCCCTGTCAAAATCGACCAAGCCACTGCCACCGTGTTTAAACAGAGTGTTGGAAACGAGATTGAGTTGAACATGCTCGCTGGCATAAGGATGATTTTGACGGTGGCGGTTATTATTATTCCTACCGGTTTTTTTGGCGATCCTCAATTGATGGTTTACAGGTATCGCATAAAGCATGGTATCACCACGGTCGGGCCATTGAATCAAAAGTGAATCAATACGACGCACGTCCTCCCCTAATCCTATATGAACCCTGGGCTGAACTGAACTCTGATAACCCCGTGTAACAAAATTGTCTGCGAAATACATTGCCGATCCACAGAACGCAGTGACTTGCGCCCCTACAGCAAATGTATTCTTACCCTCGGATGATAACGAAATGTCGATACTTTTGAACCTCGACGAATCTGAATTGTTTCGATAAATGGAGGCCGGAGCATTCATATTGCTCACCACCAAATCCACATCTCCATCGTTGTCCAGGTCGGCATAGGCGCTGCCACTGGAATACGCAGGGTTAGCCAAACCCCATTCTGCCGCAACATTCCTGAAATTAAGATTTCCATCGTTTCTAAATGCATAATTCGAAAACGAAGAGGTGGGCATTAAGCCGATCAGTTTGACAATCGGGTTTTTTTCTTCCCGAATTATCTTTCTGACATTTTCCTCCGCGCCCGAATAGGTCAAATAATCACGATCCAACAAGTCCTTATAAATTCCGTTGGCAATGAATATATCTCTCCGGCCGTCATTGTTCATATCAAAAAGCAATGCACCCCAGCTCCATTCGGACGCCGCAATACCCGCCAACCTACCGACCTCTGCATATGTATTTCTGCCCGTTTTCTTTTGAAGCACATTTCGCGAAAACTGGTTGTAGTATCCGTTTTGCAAATTCATTTGATACTTATTCCAGCTTTCAAAAATAGTTTTTGTCTTCTTTCTGTTCAACGAGTCCGGCAGCATTTCCGTCACAAAAAGTTCCGGACAGCCATCATTATCCAGGTCGGCAAAGTCGGCCCCCATGGACCCCATGCTGATGGATTGAAAATAGTCAGTCAATGATTCGGTAAATGAACCTTTCTGATTGTTGATGTACAAATAATCTCTCTCGAAAAAATCATTGGAAACGAAAATATCAGTCCACGAATCATCATTAAAGTCTCCCAATGTTATTCCCAATCCAAAACCAATATTACTCCGGTAGATGCCGGCTGCTTCCGAGTAATCTCTGAACTTCCCCTTTTCATTGATAAAAAACTTGTTGCCTCCATGTTGCGGGTCCGGTATATTCCTTTGATCCTTAACCAAATCAAAATTGCCAACTGACTTTATAGAATTGGTAAGGAGATAGCAGTCCAGATCCCCGTCTTTATCAAAATCAAAAAAGGATGCCTGAACCGATAGACCGGTAACGTCCAGGCCGTATTCCCTGGACTTCTCTGTAAATGTCAAGTCACCTTTATTAATAAACAATTCATTGTTGCGGTGCGGTGCCTCCGGATCTCCCGACTTACAAACATAGATATCAAGCAATCCATCTGCATTAATATCGACAAAGGTGACACCGGTAGACCACACATCTTTGCACGCCACCCCTGCGGTTTCCGTGATGTCTTTGAATAAAAGGTTGCCCTGATTAAGGTATAGTTTATTCCCCACCTGATTCCCCGCAAAATAAATATCGGGCAATCCATCGTTGTTCACATCTCCAATCGCTACGCCGGCGCCATTGTAGAAATTCCGATACGTATAGGGGTTAATTCGCTCTGAAATGGTTAACTCGTTGCGAAACGTAATTCCGCTTTCTTTCGCAACGTCAGTAAAAAGTCTCCATTCGGGCGTATGATTCAGGGAACATGCTGCTAAAAAAACAACCGGAAGTGTTCGAAGAACCTGCATGACCATGTAAATAATAAGAGCGTCCAACAGACTTGTTGGACGCTCTCAAATTTACAAAATCCTTATTCAGTAACCAGCCTTAATATCCCGGGTTTTGCGTAAGCGGCAATATAGTCGAACCATCGGGTTGCTGAACATTGTTCTGTTGCATTTGTTCTATGGGTATGGCCATGACACCGTGGTGTGCCGGATCAGGATCCCCGGAGTTTTCCCACCAAGGTTGAAAATACGCACCAAAGCGAATCATGTCCGTCCTTCTGATAGACTCAACAAATAATTCTCTTCCGCGCTCCGCAATCATATCTTTTTCTGTCATCCCACCAAAAGCAGGAGCGCCCGCTCTGGCTCTGATTTGATTTACAAGCGTCCTAGCGGTAGGATCATCTGTCCATACGCCGTTCAATCGCTGCAGCGCCTCGGCTTTATTCAGTATTACTTCCCCTAATCGTAAGATCGGGTAGTCATTATCCGAATTTGTGCCTTGAAAGGTCTTAATAGTCTGCCTTGTCGTAAGCTAAATCCAACACAGCGACATCCGTGCCGAAATAGTATTGAGGACCTGTTATGAAATTCGCGGCTTTTCTTTTATCTGCAGCATCATACGAATTATAGAAATCCTCCAGCGTGGCAAACCCATTCCAGGGTTGCGCTGTCAATTTATATGTCAACTGAGAAGGGTAGTGAAGCGTCATGTGTGGCCAGGTGGAGCCCTGACCGGTAGACTGATCAAATGGAACAACAAATATCATCTCCGTCGTGCCATTATTCTGGCAGTTATCAGGCGCAAAGACATCGGCATAATTAACAGCCAAAGAATAGATGCCTGAATTGATTACCGAGTCTGCATAGGTATTGGCGTCTGCATATCTCGGCGTTCCGGTGTAAATGCCGGCATTCAGATACAACCTTGATAAGAGCGCCCACGCTCCGGCTTTATTTGCCCTACCATAATTCTGCAGACCGGGAGTCAAATTAGGAATTGCTGCTAAAAGCTCGGACTCAATGTAATTGAACAGGACCACCCTATCCACCTGAGGCGCATCATTTTGACCCTCTTTTATAAGTTTAACCCGGCCAAAAACATCCATTAACCGCCAGTAATAATAGGCCCTCAGGAATCGCAACTGGGCCGTTTGCCCCGCATTCAGGGCAGGCGGTCCAGTGATCAATTTGTTGCTTTGGGTGATGCCCGCATACGCATTATTCCAAGCATCATTAATCGCCCAAGTTTGCGGGGTAAATTGATGTTGATGGAACTTGATATAAAGACCACCGTCATACCAGTCCCCCCCTTTTTGCGTAATGACAGCCTCGTCCGTTCCTGTTTCTTGCACCGCAAAAAAACCTCCGTTGGTTGCCGTACCGGTTAGCAGAGTATTAAATGCTCCTTGAAGACCATCGGCGGGTTGCGCCAGATTCTTGTTGACCGATATCCCAAGTCCAATATTCGTTGGAGCAAACTTCTTGGTATACGTGTCCTTCAGATTTTCGTCCAGGTTGGTACAGGCTAACCCTCCCATTATAAATAACGAGCCAACCAAAGTGTACTTATATATATTTTTCATATGTCTCATTTTAACTATGTGTTACAGACCAAAGTTTAATCCGAACGTAAACGTTCTTGCAGTGAAGTAGTTATTCCTCCGGTCAATCCCCGGCGCCAAAACGTCGGGCGTATTCTGACTCGCCTGGGCCCTGCTACTACTGAAGTCATTATCGGCTAACACCGGCTCAGGGTCAATTCCGGTATATCTCGTAATTACAAAAAGGTTCTGACCGCTGACAAATAACCGAAGGCTCTTGAAAGGGCCCGTTAGCTTGAAGTTATAGCCAATGGTCACGTTGTCCAGTTTTAAGAAATCTGCCTTTTCCACATACAAGGAACTGTACTGCGCCTGCTGAAGTCCAGCGGGAGCTAACCTGGTAATTATCCTATTATAGGAGTTGATGGCGCCCGGATCGATCGGTTCGTAGAAAGCACGGAACTGGTTGACCAAGCTATGCCCGAATGCACCGCGGAAGAACATATTCATATCCCAATTCTTGAAGCTCAACCTGTTAGTCCACCCCAATTCCAGGGACGGTATGCCATTTCCAAGCGATTTGAAGTCCCCTTTTGGCAACAAAGCATCAGAAGGATTCGCGTCAACAAGTCCATCTCCATTCAGATCTTTGAATACCGGTGCACCCTTAGAAACTCCTTTAGTAGGATCCTTTGGATCGTTTACCTGATTAGCACCATCGGAGCCACCGCCTGAAACGTGGTCAAAAACAGGGCCCCATATTTTACCAATCTTTTCCCCTACATCCAGTCTGGTAATATTCGTACCATTTTGCCCTGGGGATCCGAAATCCGCCCTTCCTGAGGTCGGTACAAGAAAGGATTTGAGTACGGTTGAGTAATGACTTACTACAATGCCTGTAGTCCATCGCAATTGACCAAATTGCAATGCGTCGTAGTTCAATGTAAGCTCTATTCCCCGAGTGCCGAGCGAAGCAGCATTCTGCCACTGTGAACCAGAGGGTGCAATGGCAACAGGAACGCGGGTATTCAGCAAGATAGCATCGCTAATGGTTCTGTCATATACATCCAACGCTCCTGTAAACTTACCCACGCCAAAATCAAGACCAGCATTAATTTCCTTCTTTTGCTCCCATCTCAAGCTTGGGTTGCCGCTCGTATACAAGGCAACCGCACCGCCGCCACCGGTGGAGTACGAATAATTATCCTGGGCTTGTCCGGACGAACCCGGAAGTGAACCTGTTACACCGTAGCCCACTCTCAATTTCAGTAAATTAAAACTAGGCAGTTGCAAATATTTATTGAGATCAACGCCAGCGCCCAATGACGGGAAAACTCCCCATTGGTTATCTTTTCCAAGTTTAGTGGATCCTTCCCTTCTTACCGATGCATTAAAGTAAATCGCTTTGTCGAACATCAGGTTGACCCTTCCAAAAAAGGCGATGATCTTATTGTTAGGAGTAGCACTACTTTTTGCAAGAAGGTTACCATTCGTACCGGAAATACCGGTTACCTGGTCGCCTGAATTTTGCAGGGCATTATAGCCAAGCGCATCGCTTGGGAAATTCCCCATTTCTAAATAGAGATCACTGTATTGATCCTGCTGATAGGAATATCCGCCCGTAGCCGCCAAATCAAGATTATTGAACGTCTTGGCGTATGTTCCATAAGTTTCAAATAACGTGAAGGATTTATCAGAAGTAAACCTTCTTGCCAAACCATTCCTGCCCTGACCGTTGTATAAGGAAGTGATGGAATAATATTCTCCGTTGAGAACGTTATCGAATTGCTGACCATAGTTGACCGTCCACGTCAGATTCTTAACGATTTCATAATCAATCTTGGCACTGTAGTTAAGGTTCTTCTTTACACCTGTATTGGTATTTTGATTCAGAATAGCAACGGGGTTGTAGTTATCAAATAAGATAGCCTGATAATAATCTCCGTTGGCAAAACGCAATGGGGCAGTTGGGTTAAACAAGGCCGCATATCGCATCGCTTCATTAAAAGAAAAATTACTCTTCCGGGTAGTAAATGCCATGTTCAGGTCAACCCTCAAACGGCCGTCGAGAGCCCGGTGAGTCAGGTTAGCCCTTGTGTTAGTTTGGTCATATCCTGAATATTTAAGGATACCATTGATATTTCTAAAATTGGTTGACATCCGGAATGTGGTATTTTCATTACCGCCCGAAATGGCAAGGTTTTGGACCGTTGAAACTGCGGTTTGGGTTACCTGCTTTTGCCAATCACCCACTGCCGGCAGACCGGTAGACACCCCATTTACTTCGCGAAGGTCGTTCCCCCCTGCGTTCACATATTGGTCGGTCGACATTACGGGTATTTTCTTATAAATATCCGATGCTGCAACGGAGCTATTGTACGTAATGCCAAAGCCACCACCCTTTTTTGAACCTCTTTTGGTCGTTACCAAAATTACACCGCTGGAACCCCGGCTTCCATAAATTGCAGCCGCTGATCCGTCTTTTAAAACGTTAATGGTCTCAATATCGTTAGGGTCTATATTGTCTAACGAGGCTCCCAGGACGCCGTCCACAACTACCAAAGGGGATTGATTTGATCCTACGGTAGAAAGCCCGCGCAGGCGCACAATCGCGCTTGAGTTGGGGTCGCCACCTTTATTATAGATACTGAGCCCCGCTACCTTTCCTTGTAACAATAGACTCGGGTCATTCACCGTTCCTTTGTTAAAATCCTTCGTGTCCAGGGACACGACTGCACCTGTGATCTCCTTTTTCTCCTGCGATCCGTAACCAGTTACAACTACCTCAGAAAGGGCAGTTACATCGGAAACAAGCGTTACCGTGAGCGAAGTTTGTGATCCAACGGCCACCTCCTGTGTAGCATAGCCCACAAACGAAAATACAAGTGTTGAATTGCTTCCAACGTTAATCTTGAAATTACCACCGGAATCAGTTACTGTACCATTGTTGGTACCTTTCTCCTGAATGTTGACGCCAGGAACCGTTGTCCCATCGTCGGAGGAGGTCACCGTTCCTGACACTGTCTGCTGGGCGAAGCCTGCCAGGGATCCGCACGCCAAGAAGATCGTGAGATACCTGCGAATAAACAGATACAATTTTGTCATACGTTAGTTGATTTAGGGTTTTAATTGTTGTTGTTAAAAAAGTTTTCAAAATCTTATTCATACCTTGAAGTCTTGAAGAATAATGCTTTGAACCACAATAATGCATTCAAATTAGAACTTCCTGACCAGCTTTTAACAAATATTTGAATAAATTATAATGGAAACGATGTCGCAAACGTTTGCGGTCTCAGAAAAAGCGCTAATTTGTTTTGAAAACGAAGAAATGTCATGAAATTCAATCAAGTCACTATTAAGGATATTGCGCGGGAATTGGGGATTTCACCTTCTACGGTATCACGGGCCCTTAAAGATCACCCGGACATCAGTGTTCAGACCAAAAAGGCGGTGAATGAGTTGGCGGAGAAACTGAATTACCAGCCCAACATCGTAGCCTTAAACCTGCGACAAAAAAAGACCAATACCATCGGCGTCATTATCCCCGAACTGGTACACTTCTTCTTCTCTACGGTTATCAGCGGGATCGAATCGGTCGCCTACGAAGCGGGATACAGCGTTATCCTCACCCAATCCAACGAATCGTATGAGCGCGAGAAGAAAGATATCAAGGCGCTTTTCAACAGCCGCGTGGATGGCATGCTATTATCCATTTCAAGAGAAACGACCAACTACGATCACATCGAATCCATCCTGTCAAAGGGAGTACCTATTGTTTTCTACGACAGAATGTACACTAACCCGGAGACCAGCAAAGTCATAGTGGATGACTATATCGGGGCAAAAGAGGCCGTTTTTCATTTGATTGAGCAGGGGTGTACGAGAATAGCCCACCTGGAGGGCGCCCCCGGCATCTCTATTTCGGAAGACCGGAAGCGGGGTTATCTCGACGCCTTGCGTGAAAATAATATTCCGGCGAAAGAAAACCTGATCATTGAATGCCCCAGCGCCAGTCTGGAAGAAGCTAAAAAAGCGACCAAAAAATTACTGACCTTCACTCCCCCACCGGATGCCATCTTCGCCAACAACGACATGCTCGCGATGGGAGCCATGATGGCAATAAAAGAAAAAGGGCTGAACATACCGGATGACGTTGCGATCATGGGCTTTAGTAATTGGTTTTTCAGTCAGTTGATGGATCCGCCCCTCAGTTCCGTCGACCAACCCGGCTTTGAAATGGGACAGGAAGCGGCTCGTTTACTGATCCGGCAAATCGAAATGAAGGACAAAGAACAGTTTGATCCAACGCCTGAAACCAAGATCTTAAAGACCCGGTTGGTCATCCGGGCTTCTTCATTGAAGAAGCAACCCAGGAAAAAGTAAGCGCAAACGATTCCGGGAAAAATATCCCGCAGATCGAGGAAGGGTTTCCCGCAGATCTCGCGGATTTACGCAGAATGGCGGAATTTTTTTTCCGCAGATCTCGCAGATTTTCGCAGAATTCTTGGGTAAGGGAAGAACCTGAGAAGAGCCCCCACTATGGAATAGCCTGCCCCGATTTTCATCGGGGTCATACCGGGCAACTACAAGATCTTAAATCTTGAATTTTTAAATTAACTCTTGAATACTTAGTATTTTTAAACTCGATGTCATCACTCCATCTCGCCCTACTCCCGTAATTTTAAATTCTAAACTTTAAATCTTAAATGTCTTCCCCTTCCACAAAAAATGCCGGTCAGAGTCTGGGCAATCTGGTAACGTATCAAAAAGAGGCATCCGGAATTTCAGGTGAAACGACTTTTGGGAAATTCAGGATTATCGTTTACAATGAATCGATTTGCCGGGTTTCCATCACCAGGGAGGATGGCTTCACGGATTTCTCCTATTCTGTTATCGCTCAACCTGAAAAAAAAGATTTTACACTGGATGAACATGGAGAGGGAATATCCTTGCGCACGTCCCGCTTTCATTTAACAATTTCTAAAAATCCGGTTCGGTTTTCGTTCGCCGATCTCCAGGGACAGGTCTTAAATGAAGATGAGGCGGGCCTGGGAACATCGTGGATCGGCGAGCAGGTTACTACCTACAAGAAACTGCAGGAGGGTGAGCGCTTCCTCGGCCTGGGCGAAAAAACCGGACCGCTCGATCGCAAGGGGTGTGCGTACCAGAACTGGAATACGGACGCCTACGCCTATCATTCCGGCGCCGACCCGCTCTACTCTTCCACTCCATTCTATATAGGCATCCACCACAACCGGGTCTACGGGATATTTTTCGACAACACCCACAAGTCGTTTTTCAATTTCGGCGCTTCCAATAACCGTTTCTCCAGTTTTTTCGCCGATGCCGGTGAAATGAATTATTACTTTATTACGGGTTCATCGGTGGCAGAGATCATTCAGGGCTACACACACCTTACCGGAAGAATGGAACTGCCTCCCCTGTGGAGTATTGGCTATCAACAATGCCGGTACAGTTATTATCCCGACAAAGAAGTCTCCTCCCTGGCAAGAGCATTCCGGGAAAGAGACATTCCTGCCGATGTGATCGTGCTGGACATCCATTACATGGAGCAGTACAAGATCTTTACCTGGGACAAAAAGAATTTCTCCAATCCGAAAGCGCTCATCGATGAACTACGCGCTCAGGGTTTTCACATCGTGGTCATGTGCGACCCCGGAATAAAGATCGAACCTGGGTATAAACCCTACGACGATGGACTGGCCAAGGATGTTTTTGTCAAATATCCGGATGGCGTAAACTATGCCGGCCAGGTCTGGCCGGGGTGGTGTCATTTTCCTGACTTCACGCATCCGAAAACGCGCGAATGGTGGGCATCCCAGTTCCAGGATTATGTCAATCTGGGTGTCGATGGTTTTTGGAACGACATGAATGAGATCGCTACCTGGGGCCATGCGTTGCCGGAGAATCTGGTTTTCGATTTTGATGGCGATCCCTCCACGGCCCGGCGGGGAAGGAATGTATATGGATTCCAAATGGCCCGAAGCACCTACGAAGGGACCAAAGCCTTAATGAAAGGGAAGCGTCCCTTTAATCTGACGCGGTCGGGATTTTCCGGAGTCCAGCGCTATGCTGCCATCTGGACCGGCGATAATGTTTCCTACGACGAGCACATGATTCTGGGAGTACGGATTGTCAATAGCCTGGGATTGACGGGGGTAGCCTTCGCAGGGTACGATCTCGGCGGATTTGTCGGAGATGCCAGTACAAAATTATTTGCGCGGTGGATTTCCATCGGCGCATTTGCTCCTTTTTTCCGCGGCCATACGATGATCAACTCCCGGGACTCGGAGCCCTGGTCATACGGCGAAGAGGTTGAACAAATTGCGAGGAACTACATCAAGTTCCGTTATCAGCTCATGCCCTACTTGTATTCTCTCTTTTATGAGGCTTCCCTTTCAGGAATGCCGGTGCAACGATCCCTTGCCATTGATTACACCTTCTCACCAAAGGTGTACGATCATCAATTTCACAATCAATTCCTCCTCGGACCTTTCATTCTGGTGGCACCGGTGGAAAGCAACAAAAACCTGGTCCGTATTTACCTTCCTGCAGGCGAATGGTATTATTTATTTACAGGAGTAAAGTTTTACGGTGAACAGGAGATTATCATGGATTGCCCCATCCACAAACTCCCCGTTTTCATAAAAGGAGGAGCCGTCTTGCCCATGCAACGAGCCCTGTCAAATACAACTGAAAAAACAAATGAGTTAATCCTGCACATTTATCGCGGCCTTGAAAAAACGGTCTTTACTCACTATGAAGATGACGGAGATTCGTTCGACTATCAACAAGCAAAGTATGTTAAACGACACATTTACTATGTTCCGTCGGAGAATAAAGTAGTTTTGGAAAAGGCCGAAGGGTCGTTCACCACCGGCTACACGAATCTCAAATTGGCATTTCATCATTTCGATACCGACTCCGTTTCTGTGAACGGTCAACACCATGCCCTTGCCCGGCATACACACTCCTTTTTTTCCCCGATGGAGAAATACGATCCCATCAACGATCCGGAGTCAATGGGAGAAGAGGAAGTGAAGGTAGTGATGGTTGCCTACTCCATTGGTAGGGTGGAGATCAGGTGGTAGTCAGGTGAAAAATTTAAACCGCGGAGGCGCAGGGGCGCAAAGTAGGCGCTGAGGCAACGGGATTTAATAGTTGGAACGCCCTAGGGGCTAGGGAATCACTTGGGCAGTCAGCACCCAGGTAGGATGAAGCTTCACACCAACGACAGCATTCTTAACCAAAAAAGGCATCTCCACTGCTTTTAATTTCTTAAGGGTCTTTACAAAAAGGGTCACCTTGCTGCGGGGAGGCAGGACAACCGTCTCCAGGCTTTGTTGAAACGAGTAGGGACTCGCATTTTCCAGAATAAACTCCACGTCGCTTTCGTTTTCCAAAACAATACTCAACACGGTAACCTCGCCCATGTGTGCGCTACCCTGGTACCTGGCTGAACGGATCTTTATGATTGCCTGTACGAGAGGGGACACATATTTTTCAGGACCTACCAACAAGGAATTGAACCAGGCAATCGTCCGCCTTTCCATCAGTGCCTCCCTGACCGACTCTTCAGTTTTTTCCTTTGCCAAAATCAAGGTAGCAGGGCGATGGCCTCCTTTGGAAATTTGATAATCCCATTCCGTTGGTCCGTGAACATCGGAATTGCCCATCATGGCAAGGTTATACTTTAACGCCACGGCCACGGCATCTTCATAATAATTGTGGCCGTTAATGACCTCAATACCGTGAATCAATCCCTCTTTTATCAATTGCTGATGCATCTCCAGCACATGGATGCCGCCATCCTCCTCTTTCGTCGGCCAACTGGGATGGTTCCAGGTGATAAATGCCCCTTGCCTGGATGCCTCTCTCAGGACTTCGATCGGGTCGTCCTTTAACAGAGCATTGGCATCCTTAATATAAATGGCATTAAGATGACCGGGAGGAATCGAGCGGGTTACTTCCGCCCCATTAATAACAAGGATCGGGTGATCTTTGGCAAACGCTTTTGCCAATTCGTAGCCCCGGTTGAGGTTGTGTCGGGGAATTTCTTCCTTGTGAGGTTGGTATTCCAGGTGATCAGTAAAGGCCAGCACGTCCAACCCTTCTCTGATCCCCTCCTCTACCCGAAGGGTAGGCCACACTAAACCATCGGAAAAAACCGTGTGAATGTGCGCATCGCATATCAATACTTTGTATCCACCCACATCCGGGAAGGATATCGGCTTATCCTGGGCTGTTGCAATCCCGGTTGGAATCAGGAGATAGATGATTAGGTAAATTCGCATGGGTCATTGTTAGTCTTGAGTCCTTAAGTCTTGAGTCCTCGCCCTTGTTGGTGTTTGGGCAGCATGTGGGCGGTGACACCAACAAGCCTCCTAAGGGCGTGCTTGTTGGTGATCCCCCGCGCGCGCCAACGCACATCAACAGGAGCGGGCAACTATGGACTAAGGACTTTTCTTAACATCCCAATGCAGACCTCCAAGGCGGAAACCCAACCCGGTCGAAATATTGACTCCTTCATAATCAAATATCACATCGCCATTGACGGGGGTGGCCACGCCTACCTGAATGTTGGCAAAGAACCTGTTGTCCAGAAAATTAAACCGGGCCGTTACTGCCGGTTCAAAAAAAACCCTGGGACTCAGGTCCAGTGTTTTTGTGCTGTTCACATTTGAAAATTCGCTGAAGTCGACCCATGAGATCCGGGGTGTAAAAGCGACGTTCACAACTTTCTTGTTGAATCCAAAGGAAGGTTGCAAAAACACCCGGCTATATTTTCCCTTCGCCAGTTCGGGACTCGTTGAGGAGAAAATGGAATAATCCCCATAGCTGGAGGCCTCTCCCTGGCCGTAACCTAAGAAGATCTCAAAACAAAAACTCTTGTCATTTTTGTAATACCCGATCGCACCTTCATAAAACTGATGCTTGTGATAATGTCGTTGATTCACGGAGTCCGTATTGCGGTTGCCATAGGAATAATTTCCCATCAGGGCAAAATTGCTCGTTACCGCCACCGCAGCTTGCAGGTCCAGGTCGCTGGTGCCGTACATCATCGATCCCTGGAATTCTCCTGCCTTCGTAAACAAAGGAGCATTCCGGACATTGGGAACATAAACCGGCGCGCACCCTGCCATGAAAATGACAATGAGAAGAATAAATACGGGGTATCGCTTCATGATCAGTTTCATTAGTGGGGGGTAAATTTAATAAGATTTAAGGAACTAACCTGAGTCCTTGGTCCATAGTCTTGAGTCCCTGGTAGTGCGTACATAGTCATGCGTCACCTTTATTCTTGGTTGAATCTAACTCCCTCGCCCTTGTTGATGTTTCCATAGATCAGCGCGTAGATTGATTTCTTGCCACAACAGGATCGGCATTGAAGGGGAAAATTGGCTAGAAAAACCTTTTGTTACGTGTTGATTTTCACTCAAGTCAGGAGCTGTTGTACAGTTTCTTTACCAACAAGCGTTCGGGGTCGGCTCTTTCAAACAAGGGGCAGGCAAAGATGCAGTACTCCCTTCCCATGCTGTCCCTGGCACCCCGAGGAAGGAGGCCCGAGGAACGAGGGCCGACTGACGAGGGGCGGAATGCCCTCTCTCCTTTCCCTCATGCCGAGGAACGAGGCATCTTCTGGTAGTAAGCCGGCTCGTTAACGCCAGGGGATTTCCACCTAGTGAGTGGCTCGTTCATGCCAGAAGATTCCTCGCTGCCAAGCACTCACGTCTTGGAAAGCTCGCAGTGCTCGGAACGCCAGGGGCGGCAAAGCACTCACGTCTTGGAACGCCCCGCCCTTGTTGGTGTTTCCTTTGTTGACTCCCACTCAATCTCAAGGCTTGTGACTAAGGACTCTCAGCTGATCGACCTCATCGGGTTTGACCGCACCGGCATGATTGCCAAAATTGGTACGGATGTACGTCAACACGTCGGCAGCATCCTTGTTACTCAAAAAGTTGTGCGGGGCCATTAATCCATTATATGAGTTTCCTTTTACCTTTATAGGCCCCTCCAATCCTTTCAACAAAACAGCAATCAGCTTTTTCTTATCGCCTGTTACCCACTCCGAAGCGCCTAAAGGGGGAAAGCGGCTGCCATCGCCTTTGCCATCTCGTTGATGGCATGCGCTGCAATAACTCTTGTAGACCTGTGCGCCCGGCGACACGACTTTTCCCTTATCGAGGTTGTCCTTCGTTTCATCCGGTGTTCTGATGTTTGACCGCATCTTTCTTTTTTCCATTCCGGCCAATTGCGCTGTTCCGAATTTGTCTTTATCCCCTTTGAACATGACCCTCCAAATTTTTCCTTTCTGTGACTCACTCAAATAGAGTGAACCATCAGGACCTATCGCAATTCCCATCGGCCTGTACACTGCATCGCTCGTATTGACGACGGTATCCACACGGGTAAAACCGTCGGCAAAGACTTCCCAGGGGCCGGAAGGCTCCCCATTCTTAAATGGAACGAAGCCTACGAAATAACCTGATTGAGGATAGGGCGCGCGATTGGTCGATCCGTGAAATGCAACAAATGCACCGTGCTTATAGTGTTCGGGAAATTGATCTCCGTGGTAGAATAGTAAATCATTCGGAGCCCAGTGGCCGGAGAACCCCATGACAGGCTGAAGCAAGTCCCTCCCCTTTCCCTCTTTTTTACCATCCCCCCCATATTCCGGGGCGAGCATTTTCTTGCCCTGCATCTGATCATAATAATAGTACGGCCAGCCGGCATCCGACCCTTCCGTTATTTTCAAAAACTCTTCTGCGGGAAGCACGGCACTTTGCCACGAAGAGTAATATTCGGGAAATAACATAAACAAATCATCTCTTCCATGCATTACCACATACAGGTTTTTGTCGTCGGGATTCCAATCCATTGCCACAATACTCCGCAGTCCGGTGGCAAACTTTTGTCCGTCTTTTTGAGTGAGCCCCGTTTTGGTTGCATCGAAGCGCCAAATGCCGCCATGGAGTTCCAGTTCAGGGCAGGGATTAAGTCCGGCGAACCCTGGCCTGCCACCGGGTGTGAGTTTCAGGTCCTGACATGCATTGGATGGAGCTCCGAACGGGACATACATATTTCCTTTATCATCGAAGGAAACAAGGTTCGTCATATG
>Ga0193718_1000153_pt1 | contig 16028 bp, 9 predicted proteins | sample U2a1metaG_FD_144918 | JGI IMG/M metagenome (GOLD analysis project Ga0193718, IMG submission 144918) | Soil microbial communities from a riparian zone of the East river system, Colorado, United States - U2a1 | ecosystem: Environmental > Terrestrial > Soil > Riparian zone | place: USA: East River... | reverse complement strand
CCAAAGAAGAGGAAACGCAACCAAAAACCGAAAAAACCAAAGATACTTTTAATGAAAGAAAAACAAATGAACTAAACCCTTCCTCGCTTGACAATCCCCATAGCAGCACGGGTGTCAAATGTCTAAGAGGGAAAGCCGTTAAAAACGGCTGTGGATTTTTCGGGTTGTGTCGTGCACCGGGCCGAAGCCGCGGTGTTAATGGAAATAGCTATGAGCTGCGGCCGGCGGGACGCCGGCGCTCCCAGGGGAAATCGGTTTGGTGTTGCCGAGGATGGGCTGCTTTGAGGGCGTTCACAACCGGTAAGAGCCGGCTCGCGAGGACGCTCGCCCCACCCGCTTGCGAAATAAAGCAGCGTTACAGGGCGGACGCATCTAAAATCTTCGCAATTTAATATGTTGATAGCATTTTGGCTCGACACTGAATTGCTTCTATTTAAAATTACAACTCCCCCATTTGCCTCTATTTCAAATGGGGGAGTTGAGGTTTTTTGACCTGTTTTCGAAGGTTCGAGTCTCTCTCGTGTCGGGACTGATCTCCGCGCGAAAGTCTGATCTCCGCGCAAAAGTCTGATCTCCACGCGAAAGTCTGATCTCCACGCGAAATAATTCCTGGCCCCCTGGTTAGTTTTGCCCCATTCACCGACATTCCATCGACTGAACTAAATCCATTTAGACTTCCTCCTGGCATTCTGTGGAATTTTAGATGCGTCTGCCCTGAGCAGCGTTACCGGACGCGTTGACACCCCGGGGGCATTTGTTACATTGGCCGGCCTTTGTTTTATGAATAAGCACCCGCATGTGGCAATAGTCGGCGCGACTGGAGCAGTCGGCGTCGAGATGATCAAGGTCCTCGAGAAACGCAATTTCCCGGTGGGCAAGCTGACCTTGCTCGCCTCCGCGCGTTCCGTCGGCAAAACGCTGAAATTCAAGGGACAGGACGTCACGATCACGGAACTGACTAAAGACTCTTTTGCAGGGATCGACATCGCATTGTTCAGCGCGGGCGGGAGCATCTCGAAGGAATTCGCGCCGATCGCGGCCAAGGATGGCTGCGTGGTGGTGGATAATTCCAGCGCGTTTCGCCAGGACGACAACGTGCCGTTGGTGATCCCGGAAATCAATGCGGCCGATGTGAAGCTGCATAAGGGCATCATCGCCAATCCGAATTGCACCACGGCGATCACTCTGATGGCGTTGTATCCATTGCACCAGGCGTTCGGTTGCAAACGAATTATCGCGGCGAGCTACCAAGCCGTTTCCGGCACGGGCGCAAAAGCGATTGAGGAATTAAAACGGCAGGTGGAGCAAATTGTCGCCGGCCAGGCGGTGACGAAGGAAGTTTATCCGCACCAGATTGCTTTCAACGTGTTGCCGCACGTGGATTCATTTCTGCCGACGGGTTACACGAAGGAAGAGATGAAGATGGAAAACGAGGGGCGCAAGATCATGCATCACGCGAAGTTCCGCGCGAGCGTGACCTGCGTGCGCGTGCCGGTTTACCGGTCGCACTCCGTGGCGGTGAATGCTGAATTCGAAAAGCCGGTGACCGTGGAAGCCGCGCGCGCGGTGCTGCGAAAAGCGCCGGGCCTGGACCTCGTGGATGAACCGGAGAAACAAAAATATCCGATGCCGCTGTTTACTTCAGAAAAATACAATTGCGAAGTGGGCCGCATCCGCATGGATTGCGCGCTGGATAACGGCCTGGCGTTCTGGGTCTCCGGCGATCAACTCCTCAAAGGCGCCGCGCTCAATGCGGTGCAGATTGCGGAAGAGTTGGTGAAGTAAACTGTCATCGTAGGACGGGCGTCTCGCCTGTCTCCATTTTTGCTTTGTCCTGCGGAGAATATGGAGACAGGCAGGATGCCTGTCCTACGGCGGTGTTATTTTTTTGTCGGGTTCTTTTGCCGACAAGTTTAGCGCTTTAACTTTTGCTTCTTTCGCCAGGTCCCAAACCTTGACGAATTCTCCCAGGGGCGATTTTTTATCTGCGCGGACGGCGACACTTAAACCCGGTCTCTTCTCTACTGCAGCTTGCAGCTCGGATTTTAGCTGTTCGAGTGTGACGGGATGCGAATCAGTTCCAAGTCTCAGGATTCCTTCTGCATCAATGCTGATTATCAGAGGAACGTTTTCGCTGGAGCCGGCGTTTTGAGTCTGGGATGACTGCGGGAGAGCTATCGGAATGGCGGACCGCTGGTTGAATGTGGTCGTCACCATCAAAAAAATCAGCAGCACAATCAGCACGTCGATCAGTGCCACGATGATGACCGTGGGAGCCTGGCGGCGTCTATGAGCGCGAAATTGCATGGGTGCTAGGCTTTCGCAGACGGACTTTGGACTTTGGATGTTGGGCTTTGGACGTCTTCCTTGTATTGCCGCCGAATAAACTGGTCGCACAAAGTTTCCATTTCCACCGCGATGATCTCGATCTTCTTGCTGAAATAACTCCACGTTATGAGCGAAGGGATGGCAATGAGCAAGCCCCACAGAGTGGCTCGCAGAATGAGGGCGATGCCGCCGGCCAATTTCCCCGCCTCTGTCAATCCGGTTTGGCCGATGTCGCCGAACAAGGTCATCATGCCGGCAATGGTGCCGACGAGACCGAGCAATGGCGCGATGCCGACGATGATTTCGAGCACGACGAGGCCGCGTTCCAGGCGGACGATTTCGTGCCGGGCGCGCGTTTCGAGCGCGGCTTCATTTTCGGCCTTTGGCCATTCAAGATGATCGGCCGCCTCGATGAGCAGCCGGCTCAAGGGCGAGGGCTTTTGCTCACAAAGGCGGCGCAACATGGCGACGTCTTCCTTGGTTTGGCACGAGTGGACCGCGGCCTCGATTTCCGAGGGCACGACTCTGCGCCATTGAAGTGCAATGCTGCGTTCGACCACGAACGCGAGGCCGACGACTGAAGTCAGACCGAGCAATATATAAACGATGTATTCCATGTTGTTCCTAATATGAGACGACTGAGTATTATCGCGATTCAATTATAACGAAAAGTGAAGATGACGGGTCGCGGGTCGGTTTGCACATGTTTCATTTCGTCCGGCCACGGTTTAAAGATCGGGGTCGAAACGTCATGAATGGCTTCGTAACACATCCACGCCAAAACCGAGCTGGCTGTCGTATTTCCTTGATCAATGGTTAATTCGGTGATGGTACCATCCGAGTGCAGTTTGAATGTTATGGTGACCAGGCCGGTGCCACCCACAACCTGATTGGCACGGTCATCGATCAAATCGTACCAGCGTTGAGAAATGGCTTCGATCAAGAGAGCATCGTAACCGCCGGTAATGGTGGCCTTGGTGTCGAGCGAGGATTTTATTTGCTTGTTGCGCACACCGCCGTCTTCTTTGCGTTGTTCACCCGGCACTTGATAACGTGCTTTTGCTTCGGCAATTGTTCGGGGGTGTGTCTGCTCGGCCTTGCCGGTGTCGGGACGCAGGATGGGTTCGGGCTTGGCCATGGCGAGATCGCCCACGGGTGGTTGAGGCTTGGCTTGCTCGGGTTCTGCCTTCGGTTGCGGAGCGTTGGGTTGCAATTTTTCAAGATGACGCGCCGCTTCATCGGTTTTCGAGAGGTCCGGCTGCTGGCCATTAATTTTCGGGGTATCGGTATCCGCCTCGGTATCGGGATTGGCGGCCTTGGAATTTTGCGAGGAATAAAACTTGGCGTCCTTCGGCGGTTCGGGCGTGGCGACGTCGGGATTGACTTCCACGAATGTCAGCGACGGTTCGGAGGGTGGCGGCGGCGGGGTTGGTTTTTTAATCTCCAACTGATGGGCGAGCGCCGCGAGAAATTTTATCCGTTCCAGCCAGCCGGGAAGCACCCTTCGCGTGAATTCATATCCGCCGAAGCACATTGCATGGAGCAGAAGCGAAATGAGCAAAGCCCAGGCTAGCCGCTTGTATTCAAAGCGGCCCGGGCGTAACGATATTTCCGGTGGTCCAGGCACAGACATTCGGACATTACATTGCCCCAGCTAAACGAGGCGGGCAACTGTTTACCAAGCCGGAATTGTGCCAGCTTGAATCAGCCCATGGTAGACTACATGACCGATGAAGGTGTTCACTCTTTTTCAGGGTTAAATTTGGGAAAGGGGACACGGGACGGGAAAGTGCCGTGAACCCGCAGGTTGGAAAACCTGTATAGCTACGAGGGCGCCGCGCAGGCTTACGAACGGGTTTTATTTTTCAGCGTCCTCGACATTTATGCGCACCTCGGCGCTGTTCGCGCGGATTTCGGGCACATACATCGCCTGGCCAAGGACGGGCAGCGCGTGAAATCTTCCGGGCACTTCGGCGCGGAAGTCATAGCGGATTTCCCAAACGCCTTCGGGCAATTTATCAATGAACAACGCCACTTTGCGATCGCGCAATTCCTGGTAAACCCAACGCGTGCGGCCGGTGTAATCAGAATCGGGCGCGGTTCCCGGGCTTGGGATAATCAACGTTTGGCCGACCTTGATGGCTGAGCCGGAAAGGCCATTCGCCCGGCGCAAGGCGGCAACGGTTGTGCCTTTGGCGCGCGCGATTTTTGTCAGGGCATCACCTGTTTGCACCAAATACGCTTCGGAAACAGTATTGGTGGCGGCGAATTTGCGGGTCACGGCGCCGGATTTCAATTCCCTGGCATACAACGAATCCCCACTGCGCACTTCGACTGCTTCCAGACCGGCGGGTTTCAGGTCTTCGAACAGGAGATATTCGTAATTATTTTTGCCCTCGATCGTGAGCACGGTTTGCACGCGTTCGCCGCTCTTGATCGTGTCGCCGTCGCGCAACGGTTCGCGGTCGTAAACGAGGCCTTTGAGCAGTGTTGGCCGGCCGGCAAGTTTGTAATAGTCGCGCTTCACGAAGATTTCATTTCCCGCCGGTGTGATGGGTTCTTCGGTGCTGAAAAACTTTGCATCAGCTGCAAAATAAATCGGCGAGTTGCCACTCTTGCGGACGATGCGAATCTCGTTGTTGTCCTTGATGAGTTTCGGATCCACCGCGAAACGGCTGGGTGCGTTGAAAATATCCGCGCCACTGAGTTTTTTCTTCGCAATGGAACTGCCGTTCACGAAAATTTCGTATTCGACGTCGGCTTTCAGTTCGCCGCTGACGCGCAGGTAATCGTTCAAGGCGAGCACCACGATGGCGGTGTCGCGCGTGCTGTTCCATTGCGCGCCGCGGCGATTTTTAATGAGCCAATGGGAGACCGGTTCGACCAGTTTGTTGGTCGGATCAATCGCCAGGATTGCGCGCAGGGCAAACGCAGTGGCTTCCACGCCGCCGTCCGACCAGCGCCAGTAGATGCCGTCCTCGCCCCAATGGGCGGTGCCGAGAACGGAGGTATCAGGTGCGGAGTGCGAAGTGTCAGGGGAAATCAGGATTGAGGTGTCGGGGCGGTCGTCGCGCTTGACGCCGTTGGCGAGATTTTCGACCAGGGTTTTTGCGCGCGCTGGATTGTCCAGGTTGTGTTCGGCTAGGGCGAACAGGGCGCGGGTGTAGGCGTTGAGTGCGTCGCGATGATTCCACAAATTCTCCTCCGCTTTGCCGGTGAATTTTCCGAGCAGGCCGGAATTCTTTTTATACGGAAGAATGTACGCCGAATACGCGTGCAGCATCCACGCCTGCATGTCCGGGTTCTCTTCTTCCTCGACCAGATGTTCATCGAGATATCTGGCGGCGCGTTGGAGAACGTCGGTTTTGACTTCAACCCCTGCATCGCGCGCGAGCGACAGGCCCCCCACGACGTAAGCGGTCATCCAATGGTCGCTGTCCCCTTGCTTCCACCAGCCCCAACCGCCATCGCTGTGTTGAAAATCGTAGAGACGTTTCAAACCGTCGCCGGTCATATCGTTCAGTTGGTCGAGATTCTTTTTGCCGTGTGGATGCGTGGCGGCGGCGGAGTTGGTTTCAATGCCGCCAAACGCGCGACCCATGACGTCCTCGGGTTGCAAGCCGAGGTCGCGCAGAGTTTTCGCGGTGATGACCGAGGGCAGGAAGCGGCTCATGGTTTGTTCCGTGCAGCCATAAGGATAATCTGCCAGATAAGGCAACGCATCGAGCATGGTGACCGCCATGCTCGGGGTGACCTGGACGGACAACTCAGTGGAACCGGCCTTTCGCTCGTGCGGCAAATCAAGTTTTACCGTGATGTCGTTGCCGCGCGCTTTGCCGGATTTGGAGAGGAACTTCTCGATGCCGTGTTCGTAGGCGAGGAAGGTTTTTTCCATGGCGTCGGCGTATTTTCCGCCGTGCGCGGTAACTTTTAATTTTACCTCGCCAGGTGTTTTGACGCTGGCGATCCAATCGGCGCGAGCTTCTCCATTGGCGGGAACCTTTAACCGTAGGTCAGGCATCTTGCCTGACTCCATATTCTTGGAATCTGTTTTAGATGGAGACAGGCTGGAAGCCTGTCCTACGGTGAGGCCGCTCGCGTCTAGACCCACGTCCGCTTCGATTGGTTCGCCAGTATTATTATTAACGACCGCAGAAATCGTGACGGTATCGCCCACCACAAAAAACCTCGGCGCTTCCAGGCGGACGATCAACGGCTGCTTCGTTTGCGTGTTCGTCTCGGCGATGCCGAATTGATTGGCGTCGCTGACCGCGCGCGCGGTGGCCTGCCAGGTGGTGAGCGAGTCGGGATATTTTACCTTTACGGTGGCATTGCCATTTTTGTCGGTGACGATTTCCGGCTGCCACAAAACGGTGGAGCGGAAATCGCTGCGCACGACGACGGCGGGTTCTGGTTCGGACCCGACTCTATCCGTAGCCCTGGCCCCGCCGATGCCGCCCAGCATTTTCAGTGCAGGAGCCTTTGCCTTTGACATCTCGTCAAACTCCATGGGCGCAACAGCCGCCGAGGCTGGCATCTCTGCCGCGCTGTTCATCGTGCGATAATAGAGGCCTTGCCCGCCACCTCCGCCTCCTCCTATCCCTCCAAAGGCGCCAGCGGTGGTGATTTCGTCTTTATCCACGGCGAGTCCGTCGCTTAGCAGGCCGTAGTCCGCGCGATTGCGCTCCATTTGCTTTTGCCGCTCCAGTTCGCGTTCATCAATCAACTGGTCGTTATCGCCGAGCACCAGCTTGGCGTAACTTTTTTGGTTCATCGTGCTTAACGTTTGGATGGGGTGCTGGCGTTTGGTGCCGAAATAAAATTGCCGCGGGTCGCCGGCGTAATCGCTTTGAATATAAAAAACGGAGGCGTCCACCAAGCCAAACGCGACCTCAGCGGGCACGGGTTTTCCCTGGTCATCTTTGGTCGTGACGACAAAGGTGCCTTCATCGCGCGGCTGGTATTGTGAGCGGTCGGGTTTCACGTCCACGGTCAGGAAGTTTTTGGTGGGCGGGACGACAATTTGTTTCGTGTCAGTGAATATCTGCCGGTCGTCCACCAGCGAGGCGTCGAGGAAAATATTGGGCACATGTTTTTCCTCGACCGAAAGATTGACGAGTTTGACGGTGCCGTCGAGATGCACGAGTTGATAATTGTAAATGTCCTCGCACTCGACACTGAACAGCACGTAACGATCGGGCGTCCGCGAAACCAGCATCACCGGCGCGACCTGGCCGACGCGGAAGGTGTCTTTGTCCGCAATGATTTCGATGCCGTCATGGCGATAGCCAAGTTCCGTGCTGCGATCCGTGCAAACCCAAACGGTCGTGTCAGCCGTGATGTGATTGGTGAAGGTGGCATAAATCGTTTCGTGATACGTGTCATCGCTGGTCCACGTCACGCGGTAATAACCTTCGCGCCCGGGCGTGAAATCCAGGTGCGCCTCACCGTTGGTGTCCGTGTTCAGCGTGCGCGTGAGAATGTCGTCATGCTCGTAGCCGCGGAATTTTAGCCGCCAGTTTTTCTGATCAGGGCGCTCGGGCAGAGGCGGCCAGATTTTGTTTTTCGACTGAAGCGATTTCAGGTCGTCGCCTTTGACTTCATGGCCGTCGGGCGCGAGCCAAATTTCATACCAATAATCGCGCGTGACCTTGATGGTGCCTTCCTTTTTCACCGGCTGCTCATTGGCGTCGAGCGCCTTGAAATTAACGGTCACTTTGTCCTGGGGTTGATATAAATTATGAGCGGGTTCGGCATAGACGTAATAACGCTGCCGGGTCACGCGCACGGTGCCGTTGCCGGTGATTTCGCGGCGTGAGGAATCGGTGACGCGCGCCTCGATGCGATACTCGAAATCCTGATTGGCATTTTCGGGCGTGTCGAAGTTGAGCGTAGCTTTGCCGGTGGCGTCGGTTTTTATCGTTTCGCGTTTCACGATTTGCTGGCCGCCGCCGTAGTAGCGATTGCGGCCGAAGCGACCATAGGGCGAATTTCCGTCGTCCATATCTTCATAGAGCCAGGCGTAAGGATGCGGCTCGTGCCACGTGTGCCAGTAGGGATTTTGATAAACGAGCACCTCGACGCTCGCGTCGGAAACCGGTCCGCCAAAATAATAATCGGCCTGGATGTTCACCTCGACCTTGTCGCCCACGCGAAAGGTTTTCTTCTGGCCATCTTGCTCCGGCGTTTTCACTTCCACTTTGAACTCGGGCAACTTGTATTCTTCGAGACGGAACAGGGTGGCTTCGCCAATTTCGCGACCCCCTTTCTTTTCATGAAATCTAACGCGGTATTCCCCCAGGCGCATCGTTTCCGTGAGGTCCAGCGAACCAAAGACACTTCCGAACGCGTTGAGTTTGACGTCGGCTTCCTTCACCAGCGAATTGTCGGGCGCTGAAATCACGTAATGGATCGTTTCGTCCGCGGGTGTGGAATAAACCGAACTATCATATCGGCGAGCGATGAATTTCCAATTCACCGTCTCCTTCGGGCGATACGCCGGGCGATCCGTGAAAGCGTAAATGCGCCAGAGCCGGGCCGCATTTCGGCCATACCAATTGACGTTGTTTCCCGAAAAGGCCTGGCGATCGTCATGAATGGCGGTGGCGAAAACCTCGACGTTGTTGTTATTCGCGGATTCGACCAAATTAAAAACCGCGATGCCGTTCGTATCAGCATCCTTGATTTGCGAGCGGGCATGCCACTCGTTGTTGTCGTACCAACGTTCCCAGAGACATATCTTGCTCGCAGCGAGGGGTGAACTATCGAGCGCGTTGCAAAAATAAACCAGCGCCTGTTTGCTCGAAGCTTTCAACACGAGCGCCGCATCGCTGACCAGGATTAATTCCCGGCTGCTCTGGCCACCACCGCGCGCTTCGATGAGATACGCGCCCGGCTTGAGTTTGCCATCGTAACGAATGTTGTCGGCGCCGGGTTTGTAATCGCCTTTATCCTTCGTGTCGCGCGACCAGGCTTTTATCTTTTCGAGCGAGTCGGTCTTGATGGAATGAAGCCAGTCCAGTTCGCGTTGTCCCTGCTCGGGGATGTGCACATCGCGATTCAACTCGACGGCGTACAACGCAAAATCGATTTCTTTCACATTGCGCCAATTGAGTTGGTATTGAATCTCCGAATCCGGCAGGAAGACGTTGCCGACGCTGACGTTAACCTGCGGATCAGTGATGTTTTTGATTTGTTGCTGGGCCTGTTCCCAATAACGCGTTTCGCCTTTTTTGAATTCGGTGACGACGCGGCGGAACATTTCGAGGGCTTTCACATAATCCGGTTCGTTCTGCCAACCGCCGTTCGCCAGCGGAATCATGCGGCCCTGGTTCATCATCCATTCGCCATAATTGTAAAGTGCGTCGTCATACCAATCCGTGGTTTTGCCGGGAACGAGCGCACCTTCGAATTCCTCCGGCACGCGGGCGCGTTGGCGTTCAGTGCCGCCCTGGTTGCGCAGGGTCATGGCAACCAGATAATGCGCGCGCGCCTTGTCGTTGGTGCTCTCGGCGATTTTCAACGCGTTGTCGAGGACTTCGAGCGGAAGGTAGTTGCCCCAATAACCATAGTAATAGTCCTGCTGCATTCCGGGCGGCTTGGCCATGCGCCAGACCATCGCGAGATAACGTTGCCGCGCGAGCTCGACGTCAGGCGCGCCGGCCCACCAATCCAACGCCGCCTGGTAATGCGGCCAGGCTTCGCCCCAATTATTATTATTGCGCCGCGCCCACGAAAAATCACCGAGCGATTCCTGCACTTCCGCCCAAACGCGATCGTGCTGGTCCTCGCGGGTCAGATCGCGAATTTGTTTATCGAGGTCGTTGCGCGCGGCGTCCAGTTTCGTGGTGTCGGCATGGTCGGTGGCGGCTTCGGAGCGCCATTGGGTATCGGCGGCGCGGAAGGCGATCCAGCGCGCTTCGTCGGCAGAGAGCCCGGCTGTATCGACGTGGCTATAGATTTCGTGGGCGTTGGCGTAGGAGCCGTTGGTGTAATACTGCTCGGCTAGCGGTTTGTTGGTTTCGTACGCCGATGGCGCTGGTGAGGCGGGTTGGGCGGCGGCGGTGGCCGCGATGGTTAGCGTCAGGGCGCAAATAAGCTCCAATTTCATAATATCCTTCCCGTTAGACGGCGTGCGGCGGAAGATGCTCCCGCCGGAATGCGTTGGCAATGATGGTTTAGTGGCACGGGCGTCTCGCCCGTGCGAACTCGAATCGAAACCCACGGGCGAGACGCCCGTGCCACTATCCTTATTAACGACACGCCAGCCGAAAAGTTCTTAGAAAAATTCGCTTCGACGTGAAAACGTTTTCCGCCTAACGTTTTGGTTCATGGCCGCTGAAGCGCAACTCACTCCGATGATGGCGCAGTATCGCCGAATCAAAGGTGAACTGCCCAAGGACGCAATTTTGCTTTTTCGTCTCGGCGATTTCTACGAAATGTTTTTCGAGGATGCGCAGATCGCGGCGGGGCTGTTGAATGTGTCGCTCACGAAGCGCGGCGTGGTGCCGATGTGCGGGGTGCCGTATCACGCGGCAAATGCCTACATCGGCCGGCTGTTGCGCGCCGGACGCAAGGTCGCGATATGCGACCAGGTGGAGGAAGCCCGCCCCGGCCAATTGGTCAAGCGCGAGGTCACTCAAATCCTTTCGCCGGGAACGCATTTCGATGAGCGAATGCTTACGGCGGAGAAAAACAATTTTCTCGCGGCGGTTTGTCCTGTTGGAAAAATTTTCGGTCTCGCGATTACGGATTTAACGACCGGCGATTTTTTGACGACGGAGTTGGAGGATGAATCCGCGCTGTTGACCGAACTCGAGCGGTTGCGGCCGGCGGAAATTATTTTTCCGGGTGAGCACGCGTTCGTGCGGGAAAAATTGCAAACCGCCTTTCCCATCCTGAACGGTTACGATGACTGGACCTTCGCGCCGGAGACGGCGTTGTTCACGGTGCGAGAGCATTTCAAGGTCACGTCGCTCGATGGCTTCGGACTGAAGGATCGGAGCGCGGCGATTGGCGCGGCGGGCGGCATCCTGCATTATCTCACGCAACACTTGCGCCGCGACGTGGCCAATCTCACGCGGCTGTCGTTTTATCGCCGGAACGATTTTCTCGCGCTGGATTACACGACGTTGCGGCACCTGGAAATTTTGGAACCACTCCACCACGATGCGCCGCGGACGGCGTGCCTGTATGGCGCGTTGAATCGCACGGTGACGCCGATGGGCGCACGGCGGTTGCGCGATTGGCTGTCGCAGCCGCTCGCGGCGGTCGCGCCAATTCAGCAGCGGCAGGAGGCGGTGCGAACGTTCGTAGATAATTCACCCTCGCTGAACAGTTTTCGCGCCCAGCTCGCGAGTGTGCGCGATTTGGAACGGACGATTGGCCGATTAAGTTCCGGCAGCGGCAACGCGCGCGATCTGATGGCGTTGCGAACGGCCATGGAACAGATTCCGGCGGTGAAGGGGATTTTGCTGATCGTAGGACAGGCTTCCAGCCTGTCTCAAACTTCCTCCGAAAACTTTCCCATTCTCGAAGACAAAAAAAATATGGAGACAGGCAGGATGCCTGTCCTACTGGCGGATTTGGAATCGCAACTTGCGGAGATGCCGGACCTGGTGGAGTTGATCGCGCGCGCGATCGTGGATGAGCCGCCGCTGGCCATCAAGGAAGGCGGCATTATTCGCGATGGGTTCAGCACCGATCTCGATGAACTGCGCACCGCGCAACGCGGCGGCAAGGATTGGATTGCGAAATTGCAGACGGATGAAATTGCGCGGACGGGAATCGCGTCGCTCAAAGTGCGGTTCAATTCGGTCTTCGGTTATTACATCGAAGTCACGAAAGCGAATCTCGACAAAGTGCCGGCGCATTACGTACGCAAGCAGACGATTGCGAATGGCGAGCGGTTCATCACGCCGGAGTTGAAGGAGATGGAGGGCAAAATTCTTGGCTCGGAGGAGCGCAGCGTGAAGCTGGAATACGAACTTTTTCAGCGTGTCCGCGAGGAAGTGCTCGCGCAGCTTCCGGGGTTGCAACGCACGGCGGCGGCGCTCGCGCAATTGGACGTGCTCGGGTCATTCGCGGAAATTGCGCGGTTGTTTGGTTATTGCCGGCCACAGATTAACGATGGCGGTGTGTTGAATATTCGCGATGGGCGGCATCCGGTGCTGGAGCAGAATTTGAGTGAGGAACGGTTTGTGCCGAATGATACCACGTTGGCGGGTGTGCGAAATGAAGCGGACGGCCAGCCGGTTCCTAAAAATGGAGACCGGCAGGATGCCTGTCCTACGTTTGCGCAGATCGCGCTCATCACGGGGCCGAACATGGCCGGCAAGAGCACGTATATCCGGCAGGTGGCGCTGCTGACGTTGCTGGCGCACACGGGCTCATTCATTCCGGCGGCGGAAGCGCGCATTGATTTGGTGGACCGCATCTTCACGCGCATCGGCGCGAGCGACGATCTCGCGCGCGGGCAGAGCACGTTCATGGTGGAAATGTGCGAGACCGCGAACATCCTGAACAATTCCAGCGCGCGCAGCCTGATCGTGCTCGATGAAATCGGGCGCGGCACGAGCACGTTCGATGGCTTAAGCCTCGCCTGGTCCATCGTGGAACATCTGCACAATCAGATCGGCGCGAAAACGTTGTTTGCGACGCACTATCACGAGTTGACGGAACTCGCGGCGCGATTGCCGCGCTTGAAAAATTTCAACGTGGCCGTGCGCGAGTGGCACGATCAGATTGTTTTCCTGCGCAAAATCGTGGAGGGCGGCACGGACAAAAGCTACGGCATCCAGGTGGCGCGATTGGCCGGCGTGCCGAAGCCCGTTTTGGAACGCGCGAAAGAAATTCTGCGGAACCTCGAGGAATCCGAACTCACGCCGGAAGGCACCGTGCGGCAATCTGCGCGTCGGCAGCAGGATCGCGACAAACTCAAGCAACTCGCCCCGCCGCCGCAGATGGATTTATTTGGATAGCGCACCAGTGAATTGGGTCACGGCAGATGATGTTCGGGGACGGAACAGGTCGGTGCTTCGCCGATTTTGTTGATGGTGTAGGTCCCGCCCTTCGGGCACTGGAGTGAGTGGAATCCTTTAAGGTTTTTCGGTAGGTATTTATCGAGATCTTGCTCGGTGGGAACGTCGTTGGCAGTTTTGTTGTTTTCCAATGCCCATTGCTGTTTGGCTCCTTGGATCAACTGCAAATTGTTGACACACGTATTTTTCTGGGCCGTGTCCCTTGCTTTTGCAAAAAGGGGAACCGCTCTCGCGGCCAGCAAGGGAATAAGCACGACCGCCAGACCAATAGTAATATATCCGGTGATAAGCCCGGCCAATGCGAGGCCCTGGCCCTCCAGCGCGCCAGCGGAATTTTTAATTCGTCGATGCGCTATATGTCCGCAAATCACTGCGGGTATCGCGAATAATGGCCCGATGCAAACCAGCAAAAATAAAAGGCCTAGAATTCCCAGCACAAGACTCCAAACAGCGAGACCGGAATTTTTAGCTTGCGGGACCGATGAAGGCGGCGTGTCCATGATGATATCTTTTGATTAAAGGCTGATTAATGCTGTGTATCTATGTTATTCGCTGCGCAGTCGCCAAACGATAAGTGCAAGACGATTTATTTGGGCGGTGAAGCTGCGGGATTGTTTGGAAGGATGATGTGCTCCGGGTTTGAACAAGTGGGGTCTTCGTTGAGCGCGCCGATCGTGTATCTGCCGTCAGAGGGACAAACGGGAAGTTTTCTGCCCGGCAGAAAAGCCAGCAAGTCGTCTTCGGTGGGAACGGCGGTTGGGGGTTCGTGATTTATCGAAGCCCATATTTGTTTCGCGTTCTTAATCATAACCAGGTTGATGCCGCACATGTTTTTTTCCTGGGACGCGCGGATTTGCGCCATTCGATTTGAGGACGGATTAAAGAAGAAATTCGAACGCGCATTGAACCGGCCAAATCCTTGATTCGGCAGTGCAAGGTTCGAGCGCGAGGTCCAGTCAGGCGTGGGTCCGGTGTAACCACGACGGGCTTGAGGGTATGCCTGGGGGATTACATGGTCGGGAATCGAGCAGGTCGGCGCCACCGCGACACTGTTGATGCTGTAAATCCCGTCTTTGGGGCAGTGGAGCGAAGCAAAACCGCCCTTGATATAAGGATCGAGGTCCTTTTCCGTCGGCACTTCATAGCCGTATTTTTTGTTTTCCAGCGCCCACTGCTGTTTGGCGGCGTCAATGACGCCCAGGTTATTGATGCACGCATTTTTCTGGGCGGTATCCCGCGCTTTGACGAAATTCGGAATCGCGATGGCAGCGAGCATGGGCAGGAGAAGGATCGAGAATCCAATGCTGATATACCCGGTGATCAATCCCGCCAGGGCAAGGCCCTGGCCTTCGAGCGCGCCATTGGAACGTTTGATGCGCCCGTAAGCGATATGTCCACAAATGACGGCGGGAATGGCGAACAGGATGCCAATACACCCGAGCAGCAGCAAGAGTCCAAGTATTCCGAGCACGAGGCTCCAGATGGCGAGACCGGAATTTTTAACGGGTGGAATATAGGGAGCAGGGGTATCCATAATTGATTTTGAGCATCACGGCCTCACCATTTTACAAACCAATCCATTGCCTCGCGTTCCGATTCGTGATTCACCTGGTGGGCGGTGTGCTCCAGTGCCGCAGCCGAACAGAGCGCTTTGAAAACGAGGAGGGAGGGGAGACGTTGCACGCGCCTTATTTCTCGCAATGCATGGAAAAAGACAAGCGCGTATTTTTCGGCGTTGGTAGGGCGCGTCACTCCGTGCGCGCCGTTTGAGGCGATATAAACCATTCGTTTGCCTTGCAACCTCGGCGCGCACGGAGTGACGCGCCCCACCGTTCGCTCTCGGAAAAGCATCGCGCCCGCGGCTACAAATTTCCTTTTAGAAATTATTGCGAGTTGTGATCCAACGACGAAAAAAAGCGATCCCAGCGCGGTTTCCAGTGATGCTCCGCGTCCAAAGAGGTAATCACCGCCGTCGCTCGGCCCAGAATCCGGCTGCGCTTCACCGCGCCGAAAAAGCGGGAATCGAAGCTGTTGTCGCGATTATCGCCCATCATGAAATAGCAACCGTCCGGCACTTGAATCGGGCCAAAATCGCGCAGCGCCGGCACGCTCGGAATGCCGGCCACGAGATGCGTGCGGCCGGGAAGTTGTTCGGAGGCGTAAACAGAATTGGCGCGGTCGCTGGCGTTCAAATCCGGAAGCAGTTCGTCGGCGATGGATTTGTATTCCACGGCAGCGCCGTTGATGATGAGTTGGTCGTGGCGCAATTCCACGGTGTCGCCGGGCAGACCAACGGTGCGTTTGACGAGGCGCATCCCATCTTTGGGCGAATAAAAGACGACGATATCGCCGCGTTGCGGCGCGCTCCATTCGGCGAGGTGGAGCGTGGTGAACGGGACCTTGAGATCGTAGGCGACCTTGTTCACAAAAATGCGGTCGCCCTCCATAATGGTGGGCTTCATTGAGCCGGAAGGGACACTGTTCCAGTCGGCGAATGAGGAACGGACGGCGAAAATCACCAGCGCCGTGATGAGCAGGGAACGCAATTCCTCGCGCCAGAATTTGCGCGCACGAATACGGAGAGATTTGGCATCCATGCAAGGTTTGACCGGCACGGCGGCGATTTGTTCAACGCAATGATGGGACTGCCGGCAAGCGGCT
>Ga0193718_1000152_pt1 | contig 16068 bp, 11 predicted proteins | sample U2a1metaG_FD_144918 | JGI IMG/M metagenome (GOLD analysis project Ga0193718, IMG submission 144918) | Soil microbial communities from a riparian zone of the East river system, Colorado, United States - U2a1 | ecosystem: Environmental > Terrestrial > Soil > Riparian zone | place: USA: East River... | reverse complement strand
GGAACACTCGACCGAAGCCATGCCGTCGCCTTCGCCGTATATAAGACACGACACGCTCGCCGATTTTCCATCGGCGCAATCATTCAGCGATTTTTTGGCCACCCGGAAAATTCCCCGGTGCGAACTGATCCAAAAATTTCCCCGGTCGTCGTCTGCGATGGCGCAGATGAAATTATTCGGAATTCCCGCCTCGACCGTTATCGTGGAAAATTTTCCATCTTTGAAACGATCCAGGCCGCTCCCATAAGTGCCGATCCACAACGTGCCGTCCTCTTCTAGTTTCAGGCTTTGGACGTAATCGCTCGAAAGACCGTCGGCTTTTTGAAATTGCTTCACCACGCCATTTTGCAACCGGCCCAACCCGCCGCCGAGCATCCCGAACCAGATGGTGCCATCGGAGGCGCGCGCCATTGTCCGCACATCCACCGCGCCGTTTTCGTAGCGCATCAAACCACTGGCCGTCCCAACCCAGGTTGCGCCATCAGCCGCCTGCAGCGTCGCCGCCATCGGCATCACAAAATTCTCCAACCCCGGCGGTGTAATAAACTGGTCTCCTTGTTGAAAAAACATCCCGCCGCCCCACGTCGAAGCCCATATTTTCCCCTGCTTGTCCTGCGATACGCTCCACACATACAGATTGGAGAACCCGGAATTTGCCCCGTAATTCTTCCAGGCGTTGTCTAAAAAGCGATAAAGCCCCGCTCCTTCAGTCGTGACCCAAATCGCGCCATCACGGGACATCGCCGTGGACAAGACAGCACGTCCTTGCCAATGATCACCCGCCTCCAGCGTTTCGACTTTTCCCCGCCGCACTGCCGTCAACCCCGCGCTGCCCACGCCCACCCATAAAGTGCCTTCACGATCCTCCGTCAAACATCGAACCCAATCATTCGGAAATCCGCTCGCCTGGTTGAGGTGCAGCACCGAGCGATTGGGGAACAGTATGAAAAGGCCATCCGCCGATGTGCCCATCGCCAGCGCGCCATCGCTGGTTTCAACCATGGCCACCGCGCCCCCATTGCCAGGACTGGTTCCGCGATCTTCCGTCACCGTTTGGCCATCGTACTTGCGCACTTCATTATCGGCCACCACCCACAGGCCTCCGTCGCGGCTCGAGCAAATTCCCTGGATATAGTTGCCGAAAGGACTGATGCCATTTGTGGTCGGGAACAATTCCAGCCGCCCGTTATTCAAGCGCGCAAGTTTGCCTCCGCTCGACACCCAAAATCGGCCCGCGCCATCCTGCGCCGTTCCCACGACCCCGTCGCTGTTGGGCAACGCGCACTTCACGCCGTCGCGCACTCGCACCAGCGTCCCCTCCTCGCTCACCATCCAAACATCACCGGCCGCGTCGCTGCCGATGGCGGAAATCTTTCGCCGCACGCCGTTTTCGTGAACGTCCTGCGATTGAAATTTCCCCGACCGATAACACGTCAAGTCGCCGCGTTCATGGCCGATCCACAAAACTCCCTTGGCGTCTTCATACAAAGCCGTGATGCGATCACTCTGCAATTGCGGTTCGCTCGCGCTGTTGAAAACCACGAAGCGCGAGCCATCAAAACGTGCCAGGCCACCATCGCGTGTCTGCAGCACAGTCGTCACGGCATTGTCGGGCAAACCGCTTTCCGTCCTCCACGAACGCTGGAAGAAGTCCGATCTGCCGGGCGGGATGGCTCGCAAGGTCGGAGCTGTCAAAAAAAACCAGAAGACGGCCAGTAGAATTTGCCTCCCGCTAATTCCAACCGGAAATCGGAGCGCAATACCTGCTGTCGCCACGACTTGCCGGCATCTCATTCCGTCAATCTTGCGAGAGTTCAAGGTTTGCAACAGATTGAGCGCTCAACTGTCGCGAAAATCCAGATTAAACTTCCGCTCGAACGCTATGGTGGTGCTTCCTGAAGCTTGCTCGGAAATTCTTCGATGAAAATCCGGTGTTTTGACCTATCCCCACACCTGTCTTCACGGCGTGGATACCCGCCCGTGTTGATCCGACCGTTGTTCATCGTGGTTTTATCGGGCTTTCGCTGCCTCGCAGCATGCCCGATTTCGGTCGGTTTTATGGCTCGCGCGGCGTTGGATGTTTAAGCCGCGCTCGCCAAAAACCTCCCTCATCGCTGACGCGAAAACGAGTTCACCGCCGGACGGGTTTTAACCGTAAAGGACAGCGATGTCCTTGACGGGTTTAGGAACGAGTTTAGACGAGTTTGCGATGCAGGGAGGCGACCAAAGACTTAGGAGCTTTCGTCGTCCTCCGGGCAATCCGCCAAAGCCCCCACGCCCCCTTTGTCGGAGACCCTCCGGTCTAGAAACTCCCAAGACTTTGGTCGCAGTGCGGGCGGGTGAGCCGAGGCGGGCTTTCCTCCAGGCTTTCGGAAACCCGCCTCCGCTCCCCGGATCCGCCCGACGGTTTTGGGAACGGGTTATCGCAAGGCCGACAGACCGGTTCAGCATAAGTGGGTTATCCACGCCGTGAAGACAGGTGTGGGGATAGGTCAAAACACCGGATTTTCATCGAAGAATTTCCGAGCAAGCTTCAGGAAGCACCACCATCTTGAACATTGCGAGGAAAGTTCGTTCGTGCGTTGCACGCCGAGAACGGTTTCAGCCAATAAAGACGCGGGTTTTTTGAAGGTGACGGTCAAGGTTTGAGCACGCATGCGAAGACAACAATCACTTTTTGTTCTGCGCAGAAGAGCGCAGCCGAGCCGAGAAAAAGCAGCGATGAAAACGTTCTCACGATTTTAATTTGTTGAGTATTCGCCAGCACTGCCGAGCAGTGAGCGAAACTCCAAATTCTGATAAGATGAAAGCGGCGACCGTTTCAGCGTTTATTGATTCAGTTTTTCGCTTCGCCTGTTTAAGAAATGTTTGCAGTTTTTTGATCTGCCGCTCATCCAATTTTGAAGGACGGCCAGGGCGCTGATCGTCTTCCAAGCCGGCCATTCCGTCGTCACTGAAGCGATTCACCCAATACGCCACCGCTCGCGGCGAGTCGCCGTGAATCCGAGCGGCTTCACTGGCGGAATAGCCGCTTAACACTAAAATGACGCTGTGCAAACGGTGCAACAAGCGCTCGCGAGGCGTTTCACCACGAAGCTGTTGTTGGATACCTTTCGTTAATATGCTTTTGGGTTTTCGCTTCATTTTACGCTCGCAATTATTTATGTCACTTGCTATACTTTGGCTATGCTCAAATACTTCATCTACTGTCGCAAATCCACAGAAGACGAAGATCGTCAGATACTCTCGATCGACGCGCAAATTTCCGAGTTGAATTCGATTGCTCGCTCGAATGGTCTCGTTGTGACAGAAACTTTCATTGAGAACAAGAGCGCCAAAGAACCAGGGCGCGAAATCTTTAATCAAATGATTCGCCGCATCGAGCGCGGCGAGGCCAACGCCATTCTAACATGGAAACTAGATCGCCTCGCCCGCAACTTCGACGACGGCGGGAAAATCATCGGCATGCTTCAACGCGGGACAATTCAGGAAATTCGCGTCTTCGAAAAAGTGTATCTGCCGTCCGACAACGTCCTCATGATTTCGGTCGAGTTCGGAATGGCGAATCAATACATCCGCGACCTTTCTATGAACATTCGGCGCGGCATTCGAGAAAAGGTGCGGCGCGGTGTATTTAACGGGCGTGCTCCGTTGGGTTACTCCAACGAACCGCGGCTGCGCACCATTGAACCCCATCCCGAACTATTTCCGAAGATGAAGCGCATCATGGAAATGTTTGCGACCGGCGAATACAGCCTGACTGCAATCCAACGCGAAATGGCCGCTGTCGGTATTCCCCGACGGCAGTATAAAAGCAATTTGAAAGGGCCACTGCCGCTTTCATCAATCAACCATCTTTTCCGCTGCCCATTCTATTACGGTGTGTTTCTTCATAAGGGCGAACTTCACCAAGGAATCCATGCTCCTATGATTTCAAAAAAGACATGGGACGACATTCAAGTCGCACTCGTCAGCGTCGGAAAAGGGCGCAGGCCTCGCACCGAAAAGGGATTTAATTTTCTGAATTTCGCCACGTGCGGATCGTGCGGCTATTGCATCACCGGTGAGCGCCATCGCAAGAAGAGCGGGCGCGAGTATCACTACTATCGTTGCACCCACAAGAACAAGAAGCAGCATTGCGATGGCCGTGCATTCGTCCGCGATGATGTCTTTGAGGCGGAGGTGAAGCGGAACACCTTCACGGCTTCGATCCCCGATGAGTGGTTCGAGAAGTTCTCCGCCCGGATCGAAACGTGGGAGGCCGAAGCCTCCAGCGAGAAGCAGGCGGAGATTGACCGGATCAAAGCCGAATTGGCCAAGGTCAAATCCAAGATTGACCGGCTCAATAACGCCTTTGCGGATGGCTCGCTTGAGATCGTGGAGTTCAAAGAACTCAAGAACCCCCTTGTCCCGTTTAAAACGGGTTTACAGCAAAAGCTCGCCGAGTTGGAGCAAAGCAAAGCAAACCGGCTCGAACCCCTCAAAAACTTCATTTTTGAGGCAAATCAGGCTCAAAAATGGGTTAAGGAGGAAAACTGGCAGGAAATGCGCGCGTATTTGAAAAAATACGGCTCGAACCGCATTTTACGTGCTCAAACCTTGACCGTCACCTTCAAAAAACCCGCGTCTTTATTGGCTGAAACCGTTCTCGGCGTGCAACGCACGAACGAACTTTCCTCGCAATGTTCAAGATGGTGGAGGCGGCGGGAGTTGAACCCGCGTCCCTAACAAATCTGCCAGCCGCGACTACATGCTTAGTTCGGAAAGATTTTTCTGCTATGCGATAACGTCCGAACTCGAGTCGCACTGCCTAGTCTGCATGGAATTTTCTCGGCTGTCGGCGCGCAGTCTCCGCCTTCAACCATGCCTGCTATAGCGTTCATCCAACATAGCAGGTGTCTGCCGGTGAACGTCGTGGCAACTTAGGCCGCGAGAGCTAATTCGTTGTTAGCTTTTTTTGGTTCGATGATTAACGAGGCCAACGAACCGTCCTCGGCATGCCGCCTCTGGCGTACCTATCAGGTCGAAACCAGTACGCCCCCCCACTAGCGGAACGCGCACACTGTCGCGCGAATCAATGAAATGGTCAAGGCTGGCGCCGACACCACTCGCAATTCTCTCGCGCGCGGTTTCGGGGTTTTTTGTCTCGATTCCACCTGATCTGCGTCCTTTTTTCCCCTCAAAACAGCAAAATCGAGACACTGCCCCGCACGAGGAACCGTATCCTCGGGGAAAGTCGGACGAGTCGCATTAAGTGCTTTCTGGCATATTCGTTGCTGGAAGAGGCTGGTGAAAACTCCTGGTCACCTCATAGTTTGCGCGCTCTGGCTGGTCGCAGCCTGCGCCGGGGCCTGGGGGTTGCTCAATTACGAAAACACCCCGACCAGTTCCGCCGAAACCCCGTCCCAATGGCCATCCGAATCCCGGATTGCGCGCCAGGCGGATCGCCCAACCCTACTGATGTTCGCGCATCCCCACTGTCCCTGCACTCAGGCCAGTATCGGTGAGCTGAATCGGTTGTTGACCCGGTGCCAGGGACCTGTCGCGGTGCACGTGCTTTTCATCCAACCCAAAGGCACGTCCCTCGACTGGACCGAAACTTCTCTTCGAAAGAGCGCCGAAGCCATTCCGGGTATTGACGTGCAACTCGATCCGGACGGCGCAGAAGCGCACCGCTTTGGGGCCGAGTCCTCAGGCTATCTGGCCCTTTATAATCCGGAAGGCAAATTGCTTTTCTGCGGTGGTATCACCGCTGCCCGCGGCCATGCGGGAGACAATGCCGGAGAAAATGTCGTCGTCACCCTCTTGAACGGCCAGAACGCTGAATTAAAACACACCGCAGTTTTTGGTTGCAGCTTGTTCAACCAATGCGCGGCACCTTCAAAATGAAAACCGCCACGGAAAACCTCACCGGTGACGCTATTGCGAAACCCGTCACCAACAGCGTCCGCACTTTGGAACTGTTCAATGAAATGCAGCAGGCCGTCACTCGGCACACCGACTCCCTCTTTGGCCGGCTGATGGTCTGGCAATGGTTGGCGGCGGTCGGCGCGGCGGTGTTGATCACTCCCAGGACCTGGATCGGCACGCATAGCCAGATTCATGTGCACGTTCTGGCTGCTGTGTTTCTGGGCGGACTTATCACCGCCCTACCGGTCTTCATGGCATGGCGACATCCCGGACTCGTGCTGACACGCCATACTGTGGCGGTGGGGCAAATGTTAATGTCCGCGTTGCTCATCCATCTGACCGGTGGCCGAATCGAAACGCATTTCCACGTTTTTGGTTCCCTGGCGATCCTGGCATTTTATCGCGACTGGCGCGTTTTGATTTCTGCCTCCGCTGTGGTTTACGTGGATCATCTGTTGCGCGGATTTTTCTGGCCTCAATCCGTGTACGGAGTCATGACCGCTCCTATCTGGCGTTCCCTGGAGCACGCCGGTTGGGTGATTTTTGAAGTGACCTTTCTCATTATCTCCATTCGCAAAAGCCTGGGTGAAACGCTCAACGTCGCAGAACGCCAGGCCAAATTGGAAGACATTAATGAGACCATCGAGCAAACTGTCACCGAACGTACCGCGGAATTAACCCGCGAAATTGCCGAACGCCATCAAGCTGATGAGAGCTTGACTCACAGCCAGGCGCAGTTGGCCAAAGCACAAAGCATCGCCCGGCTCGGCAGTTGGGAATGGGACGTTGTTCAAAACAAAGTCACCTGGTCCGACGAAACCCGCCGCTTATACGGCTATTCCGAGCACGACCTGGGCGCCGACCTGAATCATTGCCTGGAGCGGATTCACCCCGAAGACCGCGACAAGGTGCGGCTTGCCTTCGCTGAAGCGTTGCGGTCCGGTGGACCTTATGTTTGCGACCATCGCGCGCTCCTGCCGGACGGAACGATCCGCGTCATGCACGGGCTGGGTGAAGTCGTCAAAGACGGGAAAGGCAAGCCAGTCCGGATCATCGGAACGACCCAGGATATTACCGAAGCCGAACGCGCCGAAGCCGCTTTGCGCCGCAGTGAGGAGCAATTACGCCAATCGCAAAAAATGGAAGCGGTTGGCCGTCTCGCCGGCGGCGTCGCGCATGACTTCAACAATCTTTTAACGGTCATCACTTGCTATTCCTCCATGTCTCTGCGGCAAATGGATAAGACCCATCCGCTCCGAAAGAACACCGAGGAAGTCCAGGCCGCCGCCGAGCGCGCCGCCTCGCTCACCGGCCAACTGCTCGCCTTTAGCCGCAAACAGGTCCTGCAACCACGCATCATCGATCTTAACGAAACCGTCAGCGGCATGGAAAAAATGTTGCGCCGCCTGATTGGTGAAGACATTGAATTGTGCACCCTGTTCGATCCGGAAATCGGCCACGTCAAAGCGGACCCCAGCCAATTTGAACAGGTTATTCTCAACCTCGGAGTGAATGCCCGCGACGCCATGCCTCGCGGTGGCAAGCTCACTATTCAAACCGCCAACGTGACCCTCGATCAAAGAACCCGGTTCCGAAATCGGGATCTCGACGTCGGCGAATACGTCATGGTCGCCATCAGCGATACGGGTATCGGAATGACGGGCGAAGTAAAATCTCACTTGTTTGAACCTTTCTTTACCACCAAAGGCGTGGGACGAGGCACCGGCCTTGGCCTCGCCACCTGTTACGGAATCATTTGTCAAAGCGACGGCGATATTCGCGTTTACAGTGAACTCGATTGCGGCACCACTTTTAAAATCTATCTGCCTCGAGTCGATGCTCCGGTCACGCCCTCTCGCGACTCGTCGGATCTTGACGCGTTGCCCGAGGGCACGGAATCAATCCTCATTGTCGAAGACGAGGCGGCGGTTCGGCGGTTGGCCGCTTCCGTGTTGCGCAGTTCCGGCTATCAAGTCCAGGAAGCGCGCGACGCCATTGAAGGTCTTGCGCTGATACACGCGAAGCAGCCCTTCGACCTGGTTATTACCGACGTCATCATGCCCAAGATGAGTGGCAAAGAACTTTATGACCAGATCAAGGTGATCGCGCCGCGAATTAAAGTGTTGTTCATGTCCGGCTATACGGATGACGCGCTGGCGCACCATGGTGTTCTCGGGCCGGAACTCTGCTTCCTGGAAAAACCATTCTCCCCGTCTCGCCTGGCCCAAAAAGTCCGCGACGTAATCGATGGCTCCAAAGGCCGCTCACGGTCCGCTTCAAAGCCAGCGAGCAACGGCAACGGCTCATTAAATGGTGTGAAGCATTGAGAAAGCGGTCCCCATAGGACCGCCCTCCAAAACCTGGCGGAACACCTTGCGCTCCTTTACTCGCGCTAGCGTCCTGGACTGCGCCAACCCTCTGGCGCTTTAACCCGCTCGTCAAGAAAAGTTGAAATTTGTTCTCGAGCCTAACCACCATTTCATGCGGCTTCCTAAGTTTAATCCGCTTCAAAAATATCTTCTATTGTCTGCTTAAATAGTCGCGCAATTTTAAAAGCCAGCGGCAAACTCGGGTCATATTTTTCCGTCTCAATGGCGTTGATGGTCTGCCGGGAAACGTCGAGCTTGTCCGCCAAATCCGATTGCGACCACTCCTTCGCCGCGCGCAATTCGCGCAGGCGATTTTTCATCGATACCTCCATCTGGAGAAAAATATTCCGATGCCGTAGTAAACCCACATCAGGTAAAACGCCCATTCCGCGCGAAACACTGGCGCACCCATGTCGCGGAGAAACAAATAGCTGAAACACGTAAAACCCGTGGCAATGCCCGAAAAGGCCCACGCCTCCATGTAAATTTTTCTCCACATCTCATCCGAATCAGCGATGTAACGAATGATGACGAAGCAAACATAAATCAATGGCAGAACCGGCAGCAGAACCAGCAGGAAGTTGTACGGCGACGGTGGCGTGTGAATATGATTGGCCACGTCTATCCCCAGCACATACGCAGTCATGCCCGCGGTAAACCGCCAGAAATATTTTTTCCGGTGCGGCCTCATCCATTTCAAGTTGATGGCGGTGGAAACAAAAACTGCCGGACAAAGCGGGAACGTAATCACGGTCAGAATTTGTGCGGCCGTTACGGGGTGCAATTCGTGATTCATCACCATCAACCCCAATGCATACGTCCCCAGGAAACCTATGGCGGACAAAAAATATCTTTTCACTTGAGGGTTCATAAATTTCATTTAAGGAACAGATCCACCTGGGCGGCAAATTTTTCGGGCTGGTCAAGCATGATGAAATGAAACGAGTCATCAATGCGGACAATTTTTTTGTCCGGCAACGCGGCATAGTTCTCCTGGTAAAGCCGGTCGGTCGCCGCTTGCGGAAAGCCACTCGAGGAATCCCAGGGATAGAGCATTGTCACGGGCGCTTTTATTTTGGTCAGTTGCGGACGGATGTCCGTGGTCGTGTCTTCATACATGGCGCGCGCCACCACTGATTTGTCAGACGCTGTTGCCCATCCGGTTGCCAGCTTGTATCCCTCCGGAGATTTGACGAGCAAATGCAGGAAAGCCTCTTCACCTTTGGCATAATCATCCTGCGTTTCAGCAAGAATACTGTCGCGCATGGCGGCGGCCTGCGGCGCTACGGCTGCGGTGTCTTTCGCGCCGAAAAATACGCCGAAAAAGGGCAAGGAATCCACGATCATCAGTCTGCCCACATCCTCCGGATGCTGAATCGCGAGCATGCTGCCCATGAGTCCGCCCAGCGAATGACCAATCACCCTCGGCGCTTGCAGCTTGTTCGTCTTGATGTAGGCGTCAATGGCATCCACCGTCGGCTGCATCACCGGACCTCGCGCGTTTGCCTGCGCGGGCGAACCGGCGAATCCCGCCACCTGGATGATATGCAGCCGAAAATGATTTTCCAAATGACTGGCCGTGGCGTCCCACACCGCGCCCGAAGTCGCGAGTCCCGGTATCAACAGCACATCCGGTCCATGTCCCCGGACGGTGACCGTGATGCGGTTTGAAACAGCATCCGCAACGGCAGTGAAAACCTGCCAGGTCAGCGCGACGGTTAATAAAGCGTTGAATTTCCTTTTGTGAAAGGGCTGGTTATTCATGATGAAACGTAATGTAAAGCATCCTTGTCACGTGTCAAGTACGCTTTACATGTGATTCCAATAAAAAGAGCCGGACGAACCCTTGCGATAAACTCACTTTGGAAAGCGTCGATCGAATTCCTCGTGCGACCCTATCCAAAACCAAAGCCAGTCATCCTCATAACGCCGCGCGACCGCCCGGTAATTCCGGGTGACGCGAACCGACCACGCGCGAGAGTCAAATTTCAAACGCTCCAGTTGCAAACCAGGCTGGGCTGGATTTTTAGAAAATTTTTGGAATGCTTTGCGCGCCGAGTCCTTCACTTCCGGCGGCAAGCCGTGATAGAGCCTCCAGAACTCATCCGTGCCGCGTGAAGTCACTTTTTGTCGCGCAAAGATTTGCCGTTTAACGTCAGGAAATTCTCCGGTTTCTGCTGATATTCAGCATCGAGTTGGTCAAGCAACGATGAGATCCCGGGCCGTGGGGCATTATCGCTGAGAATGGTTTCCCAACCATCTGCCGGAAACGCATCAGGACAAAGCGCGGGCATATCCAGAACAAGTTGCCGCCGAGCATCGGCTGGCAAACGGGCTATAGCCTCTTCGACTTCCTGCAATGATTTCACAGCGGCATCTTAGCCTATAAGCGATAGTTGAGCAAGTTCACTCAGTTAGTTGCCTGGGCAGAAATAGACCTATCAGGAATAGGCCAAATGAAATTTATGAGGGGCAACAAAAAAGCGAGGCCGGTTTCCCGGCCTCGCGTATTCCTCCAGCTTTACGAACGACTTAGTAGTCCATTCCGCCCATGCCGCCGCCGCCGCCATGACCGCCGCCCATCGGAGCCGGTTTTTCCTTCTCCGGGATTTCGGTGATCAAGCATTCGGTCGTCAGCAACAGACCGGCGATGGATGCCGCGTTCTGCAGCGCGCTGCGGGTGACTTTCTTCGGGTCCACCACGCCGGCTTTGACGAGGTCTTCGTATTCGCCGCTCGCGGCGTTGAAACCTTCGTTGCCTTTGCGCTTCTTGATTTCCTGCACCACGACGGAGCCTTCATATCCACCATTCATCGCGAGATGCTTGGCCGGATATTCAACCGCGCGACGGATGATGTCCACGCCGATTTGCTCGTCTTCGTTCGCGCCTTTGACCGCCTCGATGGCGTTCAAGCAGCGCAGCAACGCCACGCCGCCGCCGGGCACGATGCCTTCTTCGACCGCCGCGCGGGTCGCGTGCAACGCGTCTTCCACGCGCGCTTTCTTTTCCTTCATTTCGCTTTCAGTCGCAGCGCCGACGTTGATGACGGCCACGCCACCGGCGAGCTTCGCCAGGCGTTCCTGCAATTTTTCACGATCGTAATCGCTCGTCGTCTCTTCAATCTGGCGGCGGATTTGATTCACGCGGCCCTGGATCTCCGAGCTCTTTCCGTAGCCTTCAACAATCGTCGTGTTCTCTTTGTCCACCACGATGCTCTTGGCGCGGCCGAGGTCTTCCAGGCCGACGGATTCGAGCTTGATGCCGAGGTCTTCGGTGATGCACTTGCCACCGGTGAGCACGGCGATGTCTTCCATCATGGATTTGCGGCGATCGCCGAAACCAGGAGCCTTCACGGCGCAGATGTTCAACGTGCCGCGGAGCTTGTTCACGACCAGGGTCGCGAGCGCTTCGCCTTCCACGTCTTCAGCGATGATCAAGAGCGGCTTGCCGAGCTTCGCGACTTTTTCGAGAATCGGGAGCAGGTCCTTGAGGTTGCTGATTTTCTTTTCGTAATTCAGGATGTAAGCCTCTTCGAGTTTGACTTCCATCGTGTCCGCGTTGGTGACGAAGTACGGCGAGAGGTAACCCTTGTCGAACTGCATGCCTTCCACCACGTCGAGCGTCGTCTCAATGGACTTGGCTTCTTCGACCGTGATTGTGCCGTCTTTGCCGACCTTGTCCATCGCGTCAGCGATAATCTCGCCGATCGTGGTGTCCCAGTTGGCGGAAACGGTCGCGACCTGCTTGATTTCCTCTTTGTCTTTTACCTTCTTGGCGATTTTATCGAGGTGGCCAACGGCGGCTTCGACCGCCTTGGTAATGCCGCGTTGCACGCCGATCGGGTTCGCGCCCGCGGTGACATATTTCAGGCCTTCGCGGAAAATCGCTTCAGCCAGAACCGTCGCCGTGGTTGTGCCGTCGCCGGCGTTGTCGCTGGTCTTGCTCGCGACTTCGCGGACCATCTGGGCGCCCATATTTTCATACGGATCTTCCAGTTCGATTTCCTTCGCGACAGTGACGCCGTCTTTGGTCACGGTCGGGGAGCCGAATTTTTTGTCGAGCACCACGTTGCGGCCTTTCGGGCCGAGCGTTGCGGTGACCGCGCGCGCGAGTTTGCTGACGCCCTTGAGGAGCGCGTGACGAGCTGTCTCGTCGAATACAATTTGTTTTGCTGCCATAATATTATTCTTTTTTGAGTTTAAGTTTCGAAAATCGGATTACTCAATGACGGCCAGGATGTCATCCGAGCTCAAAATCTTGTATTCCTTGCCATCGAGTTTGATTTCCGTGCCGCCGTATTTGCTGATGAGAATGCGGTCGCTTTTTTTGACTTCGAACGGAATTTTCTTTCCGTCGTCGTTGGTTTTGCCGGTGCCGAGCGCAATCACGATGCTCTCCGTCGGCTTTTCCTTTGCGGAATCGGGGATAATGATCCCGCCCTTCTTGGTTTCCTTCTCTTCGACGGCTTCCACGAGGATGCGGTCGCCGAGCGGTTTAACATTTAGTGCCATAGTTCAGTTTGGTTTTTTGTTTTTTCGTTGAATTAACTCCCAACGCACTCGCGGTGGGAAAATTTTCTCAGCTTCGCGCCAGCGCCATTTGGAGCAACCTGAAGGGTTGCCGGAAATTAGCCTGGGGTTGAGCGAAGCGATACCCCAGGAAAACGTACAATAAATTATTGCGCCCTGAAGGGGCGCTGGAAACGGTGGACAATATCCCCCGCCCCTTCAGGGCGATGATCGAATGCGATGCCTTCCGGGGACGGCGGCCTCCGGCCTTGTCCCCGGCTAATTTCCCGCAAGCCTTCAGCTTGCTCAAATTGGATTGCATCGATTTCATTCTGATTCGTAAATCCACCACATCCGCAGCGGGAAAATTTTACTTCGCCTGCAACGGCCCCAACGGCCCGATGGTTGAAGTCATCGCCTGGCAAATAATCTGCCCATCGGAGTCGCTCACTATATACGGACTCCCGAACGGTTGCCAGCCCGACTGCAAAGATTTAGTGACGGCCTCATCCAAGTCCTTGTGACTTGAATGCCGAACCGTCTTGTATCGTTTTATCTCGTCAGCCATAGACGCTCTTGCCGTTTATCGCCGTAAATTGCTCAAGGCCGCTTGACGAACTCCGACAGGTCTTGGAGTGCGCCGGCCGGCGCTTTTAAAATGCGCAACAAAGCGGCTGCGGGCTGCCGCACTCCAAGACGCTGGCACGAATGCTTCAGCGCCTCGCGCCAATCCGCCCACTGGCCTATTCTCCAAAATCATTGCGGTTCGGGAAGCTTACTTCTTCTCGTCCACAACTTCCGCGTCGATAATCGGACCTTCGTCCTTCTTGCCGCCGTCCGGCTGCGGGCCTCCAGCCTCTGCCCCCGGCCGTTCGCCGCCCGGCTGCCCTTGTGGGCCACCGGCTCGCGCCTTCTCGGACGCGGCTTTGTAAAGCTCCTGCCCCACCAACTGCGCAGCTTCATTGAGCTTCTCGCTGGCGGCTTTGATGGCTGCGGAATCGCTGCCCTTCAATGCTTCCTTCACATCGGCAATCGCCTTCTCAACTTTGGCCTTCACATCGCCGGAAACTTTATCCGCGTTGTCCTTCAGCATTTTTTCGTTGCGATAAACCGAAGCGTCGGCCTCATTGCGAGCCTCCACTTCTTCGCGCGCCTTCTTGTCGTCCTCCGCGTGAGCCTCGGCGTCCTTGCGCATCTTCTCGACTTCATCCTTCGAGAGACCGCTGCTGGCCGTGATCGTGATCTTCTGTTCCTTGCCCGTGCCAAGGTCCTTGGCGTTCACGTGCAAGATGCCGTTCGCATCAATGTCGAAAGTAACTTCGACCTGCGGCATGCCGCGCGGAGCGGGCGGAATATCCGTGAGTTGGAATTTTCCAATCGTCTTGTTATCGCGCGAAAATTGGCGCTCGCCCTGGAGCACATGAATTTCCACGCCGGGCTGATTGTCCGACGCTGTCGAAAAGATTTCCGATTTGCGCGTCGGGATCGTCGTATTGCGCTCAATGAGCTTCGTGAACACACCGCCGAGCGTTTCGATACCGAGCGAGAGCGGAGTCACGTCGAGCAAGAGCACGTCTTTGACTTCGCCCTTGAGCACGCCGCCTTGGATGCCGGCGCCGATGGCGACGACTTCGTCCGGATTCACACCCTGATGCGGCGGTTTGCCAACGAGCTTATGCGCGGTTTCCACCACGCGCGGCATGCGGGTCATGCCACCGACGAGCACCAGCTCATCAATTTTGTTCGCCTCGATATCCGCGTCCTTCAAACAATTCTTCACCGGCCCGATGGTGCGTTCGAATAAATCATCGCAAAGCTGTTCCATCTTCGCCCGGGTAAGCGTTTTCTGAATGTGCTTCGGCCCGCTGGCATCCGCCGTGATGAACGGCAGGTTGATGTCATATTGCTGCGAGCTCGACAACGCGATCTTCGCCTTCTCGGCCTCTTCCTTGATGCGTTGGAGAGCGTCCGGCTGCTTGCGCAAATCCATGCCCGCCTCTTTTTTGAATTCGTCCAGGATCCAATCCATGATGCGATTGTCCCAATCGTCACCGCCGAGATGCGTATCGCCGTTCGTCGCTTTCACTTCGAAAACGCCGTCGCCGATTTCCAGGACGGAAATATCAAAGGTGCCGCCGCCCAAATCATACACCGCGATCTTCTCATCCTTTTTCTTATCGAGACCGTAAGCGAGCGATGCCGCCGTCGGTTCGTTGATGATGCGCAACACTTCGAGACCGGCGATCTTGCCGGCATCCTTCGTGGCCTGGCGCTGAGAATCGTTGAAGTAAGCGGGAACGGTAATTACGGCCTGCGTAATTTTCTCGCCGAGACGCATTTCAGCGTCGGCTTTGAGCTTGGCGAGAATCATCGCAGAAATTTCCGGCGGCGTGTATTGCTTCGTCTTGCCTTCGGCCTCCACTTCGACCGCGACGTCGCCGTTCGCGGCGCGCACGACTTTATAAGGGACGCGCTTGAGTTCTTCCTGCACCTCATCGAACTTGCGGCCCATGAAGCGCTTGATGGAATACACCGTATTGCGCGAGTTGGTGACAGCCTGCCGCTTGGCAGCGTCGCCCACGAGGCGCTCACCCGTCTTGGTGAAAGCCACCACCGACGGCGTCACGCGCCGGCCTTCCGAGTTTTCCAGAACGAGCGGCTCCCCGCCCTCCATGACGGCCATGCAAGAGTTCGTCGTTCCCAAATCAATTCCTAATACTTTTGCCATAAAATCTTTTGATTAATTGAGTTTCTTAAGAGCTCTCTATACGCAGGGTTAATGCCAGAGTGAAATAAATCAGTTAAGGTATTAATTACAAGTCACTTAATATTATTCTGCATGAGAGCATCGGCCTTGTTTATGCGCCATCGTGTCGCACTAAGGGCGGGGCTGGCACACTTCCGTTGGCTCATTTGACTTTTCCCTCCGAAGGGAGAAAATCAACGCATGGAGCCAAAAGATCCAATTGAAGAAGATAAGACTAAGACGGCACCCCCGGTCCCTGAATTTAAACTAACGAGAAATGGCGTTCCTGTGATCCCGTCGCGGGGCGAGACGATCACGCTGGAGCAAATTCAGGCTATCATGGACGAGGAAGGCGTGTAAATCACCGCCGGAAAAATGGGGACCGCGCCCGCCCCGGGCGCTGTGAGACGCGCCCTCGCGGCTCACCCTTGCGCTCGAAATCGCCGACCGTTTAGCGACTTCCCACGCCGCAACTGTTCGGCGCGAGGCGCACCGAACTGCAGCCGAGGCGGCTGCGCTCCCCTTACGTTTTTC
>Ga0193718_1000151_pt1 | contig 16118 bp, 17 predicted proteins | sample U2a1metaG_FD_144918 | JGI IMG/M metagenome (GOLD analysis project Ga0193718, IMG submission 144918) | Soil microbial communities from a riparian zone of the East river system, Colorado, United States - U2a1 | ecosystem: Environmental > Terrestrial > Soil > Riparian zone | place: USA: East River... | reverse complement strand
GAATTGAAACTTAAAGAGTACTTAAGAGTTCCCCACTTACTTTTCTTAAATAATGGCACTATCGCCCTCCAAATAGCGATTAAAGCATTGAAACTAAAGGGAGAAATTATTACCACGCCATTCAGTTTTGTAGCAACTACCAGCAGCATTGTATGGGAAGGATGCACGCCAGTGTTTGTAGATATTGACTCAAGTAGTCTGAATATCGATTCCACTAAAATTGAAAATGCTATTACAGAAAAATCCAGTGCGATCATTGCAACCCATGTCTTTGGAAACCCTTGCAATATTGAGGCCATTCAAGAGATTGCTCAGAAACACCGTTTAAAAGTGATTTATGATGGCGCCCATTGTTTTGGCTCTAAGTACAAGGGCAAGTCTGTATTTGCGTTTGGCGATGTGTGTACCGCTAGCTTCCACGCTACTAAGTTATTCCACACTATTGAAGGCGGGGCAGTTTTTACGAGCGATGATGAACTATTGAAAAAAATGGCGTTCATGAGGAACTTTGGATACAATGGTGCTGCAGATTTTGCCGAAGTGGGGATAAATGGAAAGAATTCTGAGTTCCATGCAGCAATGGGCTTGGCTAATTTCAAGTATATAACTGAGATTCTTGAACTACGGAGAGAGCAGTCTTTGCGTTATGATCGCTGGCTTGGTAGTGCACATTCACAAAGAGTGGCGGTAAGTAAGGATGCTGATTTCAACTTTGCCTATTATCCATTGATTTTGCAAAGTGAGGCCCTTGTGGGGAAGGTTATACGCGAACTAGAAGGAAATCGAATCTCTCCGAGAAGGTACTTCTATCCAAGCCTAAATACAGTATCATTATATAAAGCAAATGTTTTGCCGGTTAGCGAATCAATTAGTAAGCGAATCATTTGCCTACCACTTTATCATTCTTTGTCAGTTGAAGAAATCGATTTTATTTCACGTATCATTTTACGGGCATTGGCTTATTAATTTATGAAGGTAGGTATAATGCAGCCTTACTTCTTGCCATATTTAGGATATTTCCAGTTGATTAACGCTGTGGATAAATTTGTGATTTATGATAATATTCAGTTTACAAGAAAAGGCTGGATAAATCGAAACAGAATATTAGTAAATGGGAAGGATGAGTTCATTACTATTCCCATAAAGAAGGATTCCGATTATTTAAACATTGACAGAAGACAACTCGCAGAAACATTTTCGGATGACAAGCAAAAGATACTTCGAAGGGTAAAAGATTCATACAGGAAGGCACCGTACTTTGAAAGGGTATTTCCTATTATTGAAGGCTTATTTGATTACGGTAGTATGAATCTATTTTTGTATGTATTTAACTCGGTTAAGCAGGTGTGTAAATATCTTGAAATAAATACCGAGTTTATAGTTTCATCAACGGTCGATATTGATCACTCATTGAAGTCGGAGCAAAGAGTACTGGCAATAGCGAGCAAGATAAATGCGCAGATTTATGTTAATCCAATTGGCGGACTGGAGCTCTATTCGGCTGAAAACTTTGGATTGTCCGGAATAGCATTAAAATTCATTCAATCAAACCCTTTTGTTTACAAACAGTTCGAGAATGAGTTTGTTCCCTGGCTTTCAATTCTTGATGTGATCATGTTTAATTCTAAGGAGGAAATAAAGGAAAAGCTTCTGTCATTTACCCTCAAATGATCTATGAAAAATGTTTTAGATGATCACTTAGGCGCTTATGAAGGCAAGAATATTTATGATTTTGATAATGAAATCTTGCTGACTTGGTACCCACGTAGAATTGTAAATCTTAATCCTAATGCGAAATCCTTACTGGAATTGGGTCTTGGTCATGGTTTTTCAACAAGCATCTTTGCTCGGAGTTTTCAGCGTCACGTTGTGTTAGAGGGCTCATCGGCTGTAATTGAAAATTTCAAAAAGCGCCATTATGATTGTCGTCCAGAAATTGTCGAGACGTTTTTTGAAGAATATAATACACACGAAAGGTTTGATGTTATTGTTTTAGGTTTTATTCTTGAACACGTTGTTGATCCAGTGTTGATATTGAAACGCTATAAGGAATTTCTTAAACCTCAGGGGAAAATATATGCAGCAGTCCCGAATTCTGAGGTGCTAAACAGAAGACTTGGACATTTGGCTGGATTGATTGCAAATCTCCAGGAACTTTCGGAAAATGATATTTTGTTAGGTCACAAGCGATATTACACAGTTACGACATTGAAACAAGATGTCCATGCAGCCGGATATGAAATTGAAAGGTTGGAAGGTATTTATTTAAAGCCATTAACTACTCGACAACTTGTCTCATTGAATCTCGACAAAAAGATTATTGAATCACTTTGCGAAATAGGGATTGAATACCCCGAACTATCTTGTGGAATTCTGGCCGAATTAAAATAGTATGAAAGTTTTACTGGTTGGAGGAATGTCTGCATTAGGTAAGGTGTTAATTCCTGTTTTAGGGGATGAAACCGAGGTTATTACCGCAGGGAGAAGTAACTGTGATATACATATGGATTTGGGGGAAGTAATGAACCCCATTCGCTTACCAATAGGAATTGATGTTGTTATTCATATGGCGGCGCATTTCGGAGGTAAAACGTCCGAAGAGATTGTCGAAGCTGAGAAAGTAAATGTGATCGGTACTCTTCGACTTTGTCAGGCAAGTGTTCAAACTGGTGTGAAGCATTTTGTTTTTATCTCTAGCATCTACTCCCAAATGCACCCGCAATCAGATTTCTATTCTATTTATGCCTTGTCGAAAAAGCACGCAGAGGAAGCAGTGCTTTTCTTTTGTAATAATCATCAGATGCATTTGACAATTCTAAGGTCTGCTCAATTATACGGTAGTACTAATGACTTTGGGAGGCATCAGCCATTTCTTTATGCTATTGCAGATAAAGCAGAGAAAGGAGAGGATATTGTATTGAATGGGAAGAATGATGCCCTCAGAAATTTTCTTCACGCCGATGATCTGGCTCAAATTGTGCTGCGCGTCGTTTTAAAAACTGTCACGGGTATTTATTCTTGCCAGTTTCCTACTAACACGTCGATTTCGGCAATTGCAAAAGCTGCCATTTCGGCATTTAAGAGTACTGGCAAAGTGAGTTTTCTTGAAGGGAAAGAGGATATTAAAAATAATGTGTTCCTTATTGAGGATACTTTATACCGGGAAATTAACGTTTATCCGAGGATTGATATAGATGAAGGCATGCGTATGATTGCTAGAAACAGAATTCAATGATGAGGAACATTCTGGTTTCCGGGGCTAGTGGCATTGTAGGATATGGTATTCTTCGATCATTGCGTAAATCGGGGATGAACTTGAATTTAATAGGTACATCGATTCACAATGACTCCGTTGCGCAGGGATTTTCCGATGTATTTGAGATAGCTCCGGCAACAGCCGATGATGGATACCTTTCTTGGCTTTTTGAAGTAATTGAAAAGCACCATATAGATTTAATGATTCCTGGCATTGAAGCAGATATGTATAGGTGGAATGAATTCAAAGATGAAATTGAGAAGACAACAGGGGCAAGGGTGGTGATGAATAATGAAGACCTAATCAATTTATGTTCTGATAAATGGCTGTTTTATGAAGAGCTTAAAAAAACAAAGACACCTTATTGCATAGAATCATCACTGTCAACAGTTTTTAACGATTTAGTCGAACGCTTTAGTATACCATTTTTAATGAAACCTCGCAAAGGATTTGGCTCAAAAGGGATCGTAAGAGTTTATAATCAAGCTGATTTTTTAAATCACAGCGATTCTATTGGTTCAGTATTAATGGTGCAACCTATTGTTGGAACGGATGATGAAGAATATACAACATCTGCCTTCTGTAATGGGAGGGGAGGTTTCTTTTGTTCAATGACGTTAAAGAGAAGGCTTTCAAAAGAAGGCTTTACAGAAAAGGCGGAAGTAGTTGAGATAGAAGGCATTCAACAGGCATTGGAAGTACTTTGCAATTTGTTTAAGCCGCTTGGTCCTACTAATTTTCAATTTCGCTTGCATAACGGAAAACTTAAGCTTCTTGAGATTAACCCAAGAGTATCTTCATCTACGTCCATACGAAGCTCGTTTGGCTATAACGAGTCAATGATGGCTGTCGATTATTTCATCGATAATAAAGAGCCCTTACAACCTTTTATTCGAAAAGGGAAAGCTGTTAGATACGTAGAAGACTTTATTTTTTTTGAATGAGAATAGGTTTGATCTCTGATATTCATGGGAATTTTGAAGCCCTTAGTGCGGTATTGAGTGAACTGGATAAGATGAAAGTCGACGAGATATATTGCCTTGGCGATGTTGTTGGCTATTATAGTCAGGTCAACGAGTGTTGCGAAGAATTAATAAGGCGAAATATTGCTTGCCTTATGGGAAATCATGATTGGTACATGGCCGGAGGAGGTTTTTGTCCGCGCTCTAAAAGCGTAAATGATTGTTTAGAGTACCAACGAAAAGTTATCAAAGAAAGTCATGTTGATTGGCTAAGAAGTTTTCCCGTTCAACGAAGGATAAATAATATTCATATGGTACATGGGGGATGGGCCGATCCTATTGATGAATATCTCCATGAACCAACCGAGGAATACTTTTCAAAGATAGAGGGTGAATACTTTATTTCTGGTCACACGCACATTCAAACGTTAATAAAGTTTGCAAACCGGAAAGTATATTGCAATCCTGGGTCTGTCGGCCAACCGCGCGACGGTGATCCTCGTTCTGCCTTTGCTATTTTTGAAGATAATGATATTTCTTTACATCGCGTGCCGTACAAGATGCAAAAGGTATTTGATCTCATGAGGGGTGCTGGATTTGACGATTATTATTACGGTTCGTTAAAAACGGGTGCAAAGAATCTTGGCAAACTTTCTTAGCATTCTAAATCACGTATACATTATGTTTAAATGGAAAAAATTAGGACAAGTATTTAATCCGGTAGAATTGAATGGTGAAAATTGGATGAAAGAGTACGCTCAAGCTCCATCTGCATTAATTTTTGGCACCTATGTTCGAGTTTATTTTTCGTCTCGGCCGCTGCCCGATAGTAACGGCCAGTATGTTAGTCGTTTGGGCTTTGTAGATTTAGACAGAAAGGACCTCTTTAAAATTGTGAACATTTGTTCCGAGCCGATTCTTCCGCTTGGTGCGTTAGGAACTTTTGATGAATTTGGAACTTATCCAGCATCTGTGATCCGGATAAACAACGAGATTCGGTTATACTATGCGGGCTGGACACGGTGCGAATCAGTTCCATTTAATGCAGCTATCGGTGTGGCCTTTAGTGATGACAATGGCGAAAGTTTTCACAAAATTGGTGAAGGACCTGTATTGTCGTATGTTCCTGATGAACCGTATGTTCTTGGAAGTCCTAAAATAAGGTACTTTAATAATAAATGGTATCTATGGTATTCATGCGGAAGAACTTGGTTGCATAACAATGGTTCGCCACAACCTGTTTACAAAATACGCATGGCTGAATCGACTGACGGAATTGAGTGGACGCGTATTGGAAAAAATCTTATTGAAGATCGTCTTGAGGAAAATGAATGTCAGGCTAGTCCGGATGTTTTGCATTATAAAGGAATGTATCACATGTTTTTTTCCTACCGATATAATCTCAATTTCAAGGAAAAAGGAAGAGGCTACAAAATTGGTTATGCATGGTCGAATGACCTAACAAACTGGAATAGGGATGATTCAATGGCTGGTATCGATACTTCGGAAAGTGGGTGGGATTCCGATTCGGTTAGCTATGGTTTTATTTTTGAATTAGACAATCAGGTATACATGTTTCATCAGGGAAATGAAATAGGACGGTACGGTTTTGGGATTGCTAAACTGGAAAGTTATATTTAGTTAGGGGGGTTATGAAGTGGAAAAAAATAGGAAAAATATTTGACCCAACTGAGCATAAGCTGCCCAATAATTGTATTGGGTTTGCCCAGTCACCGCAAGTATTGGTCTTTGATCAGTTTTTGAGAATTTATTTTTCGACAAGAGAGAAGGATCAAACTGGAAAATTCCTCAGTCATGTCGCGTTTGTTGATTTTGACAAAGACTTTGGAAAAATAATTGGGATTTCAGACCAAACAGTTGTTCAACTTGGGGAACTGGGTTGTTTCGATGAACATGGTATTTTTCCTATAAATGTTCTGAGGGACAAAGACAGGGTACTTGCGTACGTCACAGGTTGGAACAGGAAAATATCTGTTTCTGCAGATGCGTCTATTGGCCTAGCCATAAGTAAAGACAATGGACGTACATTCGAGAGACTTGGTAAAGGACCTGTGCTAACGGCATCACTAAAAGAACCCTTTCTGGTTTCCGATGCTTTTGTCGCTAAATTTGATTGTCAGTTTGTCATGTGGTATATATTTGGGACAAAATGGCTTAATATTCCAAATGAAAAGCAACCGCAAAGAGTATATAAAATTGCTCAGGCTACATCATCAGATGGAATTTCGTGGATGAGAAATTCTAATCAAATCATTTCGGATAGATTGGATGAAAATGAGTGCCAAGCCTTGCCGACAGTGATTAAAGTTGGGGACCGGTATCATATGTATTTTTGTTTTCGGCATGTAAGCGGATTTAGAACAGACACAACAAAAGCTTATCGCCTAGGCTATGCTTATTCGAACGATCGTATTCACTGGACCCGAGATGATAAAAATGCTGGGATAGATGTTTCCGAGGAAGGATGGGATTCTGAAATGATGTGTTATCCTCATGTTTTTCATTATAATGGAAAAATATGGATGCTTTACAATGGGAACGAATTTGGAAGATACGGATTTGGGCTGGCACAACTTGAAAATTAGATTTGCTAAAATAAAGAACAATAAATGAAAACCGAAAGAGACTACGATAAGGAATCGAAGGACGCAGAAGGCCACAAGTATGGATATAATTTTGACTATGATGTAATGCACCCATTTATGTTGGAATCTTTTATTCCATTTTTAAGAAAAGGTAGTTTACTGGAATTGGGAAGTTTCGAAGGGGAGTTCACCAAACGTTTTTTGCCATACTTTGATGACATTACTTGCGTCGAAGCATCTGATGATGCGGTTCAGATAGCAATGAAGAAGTTGCGGTCTAAAATTGAATTTGTAAATGATCTTTTTGAAACAGTTAAGCTTCCAAAGGAGTATGACAACATAGTTTTAACCCATGCCTTAGAACACCTCAATAATCCTGTAACTGTACTGAAGAGAATCAACAACGAATGGTTGTCGGATAAAGGTCGTTTCTTTTTAGTTTGCCCAAATGCAAACGCTCCTTCAAGACAAATTGCTGTGAAGATGGGATTGATTACTCACAATACTGCGATAACTCCGGCGGAAAAAGAACATGGACATCGTATTACCTATACTTTGGATACCTTGGAAAGAGATGCCAAGGCGGGTGGTTTGAAAGTAGTGCACCGTTCAGGTATTTTTTTTAAAGCGCTTGCCAATTTTCAATGGGATAGGCTTATAAATACAGATATCATCTCGAAAGAGTTCTTGTTAGGCTGTTATCAACTGGGCCAAATTTATCCGGATTTGTGTTCCAGTATTTTTTTGGTGTGCGAAAAGGGTTTGTAGCATGAGTGCACCTCTCTTGTCTGTTTGCTTAATCACTTACAATCATGTGAAGTTCATTCGCCAGGCTATTGAAGGAGTGATTATGCAGAAGGTTAACTTTTCTTTAGAATTAATTATTGCAGATGATTTCTCGACAGATGGCACTCGAGAAATTATAACTGAATACGCAAATAGATATCCGGATATTATTCGATTAATACTACAAGATATGAATGTAGGAGCCGCGAAAAATTGGCGGGAGTTAATAACTGCACCAAAGGCTAAGTACATTGCATATTTGGAAGGAGATGATTTTTGGTCTAGCGAGAATAAATTGTTAGAATTAATTTCCTTCCTTGAGGCGAATAATAATTATTCAGCTGCTTTTCATAATGTTACTGTAATAAGTGAAGGTCAGAATGCCGTTCATGTGCTTGGAAATTATAATTTGTGGCCGGAAGAGAAAGATTTGTCAATTGCTGATTTGATTGAATCTGGAATTGGCTGTCCAATTGCAAGCGCCTCATTGATCTATAGAAAAGAGTCGATTTCCGATGAGGAAATATTGGAAATTAGCAGATTAGCTTTTGGCGATAGACCCCTTGAGGTTGTCTTGGGCTGGCGAGGGAGGATAAGATATTTCCCGAACGTTATGGCTGTGTACAGAAAAAACGCTCAAAGTGCAACTGCTAAGTTTAATTGGAATAAATTTGAAAAGGACTATGAAGCGTTTTTCTTGTATGCTGATCGTAAGTTAAATTTTGAATTTAGTCATTTAATTGATATTCAGTTAAAGAATGTTTATCTATTAGCAGCGCATCAATATTATGGATTAAAAATGTATAATCGTTTCATGGAGGCTTTTTATAAGATTAGAAAATACATCGTAGCGTCTGATTTATTGAAACTAACATTTATCAAGCTTTATATTAAATACTTATTTGCTTTGAAATTAAAAGGATGAAGAAAATGCTTGTTACGGGTTCGTCAGGTTTAATCGGCAGCGAAGTGTGTCTGTTTTTTAGTGCATCTGGTTATGAGATTCATGGTATTGATAACAACCAAAGAGCCGTTTTTTTTGGGCCGCAAGGGGACACGCGATGGAACCAGAAAAGGCTTCAATCTCGCATGAAGAACTTCTACCATCATGAAACCGATATACGAGACAGGCAGGCTATTCTACGGCTTGTCAGAGAGGTTAGTCCAGTTGTGGTTGTGCATACAGCGGCCCAGCCAAGTCATGATCGTGCAGCATCTATTCCTTTTGACGATTTCGATACAAATGCAGTGGGCACACTTAATTTATTAGAGGCAACAAGACAATTTGCTCCTGAAAGCACGTTCGTGCATATGAGTACCAATAAGGTGTATGGGGATGCACCTAATAAAATTGACTTGAGGGAATTGGATACCCGGTGGGATTATAATGATTTGAACTATAAAGACGGCATCCCCGAAGGCCTTACAATTGATCAGTCTAAGCATTCATTGTTTGGTGCTTCCAAAGTAGCGGCCGATGTAATGGTACAAGAGTATGGGCGGTATTTTAATATGTCTACCTGTTGTTTGAGGGGAGGCTGTTTGACCGGACCAAATCACAGTGGGGTTGAGCTTCATGGATTCTTGAGTTATCTAGTAAAATGTAATCTGGAGGGTAGAAAATATTATATCTACGGGTACAAGGGTAAACAAGTGAGAGATAACATACACTCCTATGATGTGGTCCGTTTTATGGAGGAGTTTATAAAAAGTCCCCGTATCGGGGAAGTGTATAACATTGGTGGAGGCAAGGCAAATACGTGTTCCATTTTGGAAGCGTTTAAAATTACAGAATCATTCACGGGTCAAGCCCAGATGTATGAATATGTGGACAAGAACAGGGACGGGGATCACATTTGTTACTACAGCGACTTGCGAAAGATGAAGGCACATTATTCTCAATGGGACATCACTATTACGCTCGAAGAGTGTATTCACCAAATTGTGGATGCGTGGGAGAAAAGAATATAAAAGGAGATCCACTAACGTCGATAGGAGGATCCATTGTAGCCTGGTTATTGCTTCTGACTTTAGATTGAAAAATTATTAGAAGATGAAGGAGAGCAAGTACCAAACAATGATTATTATTTCAGATTCCCTTCCTTCACAAAATGGTGGCGGAATCAGTCTAACACTTTACAATATATTTGACTACCTAATTCCATCGCAAGTAATATACCTACATGACGGTAAAGAGAAAATTTGCGAAAATAATCTCTTTTCGCAAAACAGTATCTCAGTAAAACTCAACTGGTTTCCTTTTTTAAAAAATCGATTGGGTAGGTATATTAACCCGTTTGTGCAGTTCTTCAACTTTTCTATAAGGGAGTTTTGCCCACCTTTTCCAGGAAAGCTGCCCTCAAAAAAAGAAAGTTTCATCCTAGTTTCCACAACAGACCCCGTAAAGCTCCATTATGCATGTCTATTAAAGAAAAAGCGCGGATATACGGTTATCCCGTATTTCATGGACGATTGGCTTGCGGATTATGATCAGCATTGGCTTGGTAGCAACATTCTGGAAACCAGTAATTATTTAATAAAAGAGGCCCGAGGAATTATTTTGATCAGTGAATATTTGGCAAAAGCATTTGATGACAGATATCGAATTTCTGCGAGTGACACTCTAATTGTTCATAACCCAGTCAGCGCAAGCATGATAAAGTGTCAAAGTAACCCGAAAGCGTCTATAGTAAAGAAAATTATTTATGCAGGCTCTATCTGGCCAATGCATTATGATAGTATTTTATTGACTGCGAAAGCTATCCGCCAATGCAGGGACAAATATAATGCTGATATAATGTTTGAAATTTGCTGCGATCCTGGTTTTTGGAATATCTACAGGATAGAGCTAGAAAAGGAGGGAGTTAAATATGGAGGATATAAGGCATATAGCGAACTTCATTCCTATCTTAATTCAGGTTGGTTGCTATTGGTGGCTTCTTCTTTTAAGGATACTTATAAAAAATTCACAAATTCATCCATTCAAACTAAAATTACAGACTACTTAGTTGCCAATTCAGCAATTATCAGTGTTGGTCCAGCATTGGGAGCTTGCAACCAGTTCCTGCTTAAGGGTGAATGCGGATTTGTCTTTCAGGAAAATAATGTCGACTCACTTTGTTTCTTCATTCTAAATGAAATTAAAGACGAGATCTATCTGACATATGTGAAGAACGGCCATAACCTGATATTGCTGCAGTTTAGCAAACAAATTGTTCAGAAAAGGGTACAAGCATTCTTTGAGCGCATGGGATTATCGATTTCGAATTGAGTTCTGAGTTTGTTTTAAATTAAAGTTAGATCGACCGAAGTTATGGGAAGGGTTTTATTTATCCGTGACGAGAGCTAAATTATTTTTGATTTGCACAGGACTAGGCAGGGTTAACCGTGGCTTTGAAAGCTACATATCTGATTTGGCCGAACACCTTACGGAAAGCAGGAGTGAAAAATATTTAGTTCAAGTATATGCTGGTGCATATTTGAACGCGATGCGATATAATGCTGTTAGGATTATTAATATTTCACGAAATAATCCGATACTGTTAAAGCTTAAGTTTTCGATTCAAAGACTCTTTTCAATAGAGCAAAAGAGTTTTTTTGTTTTTCTCGTTCCTCATATTTTGTTCAAAAGGCCAAAGGCCATTTACTTGGGAGAGTATAACCTTTATTGTTATCTTTTCAAACTAAGAAAGCTTCTAAGCTTAAAGTATTCCCTGGTTCTTTATACGGGTGGCCAGGCCTCTCCTGGTTTGTTTGATATGGGAAAAGATTATGTGCATCATGTAACCGATGTTTATTATGCAGATTTACTAAAAAGAGGTATCCATGAGGAAAGGCAATTTATTATTCCCCATTTTCTAAATACGAACTTCGAAGTGCGTAGGAATTTAGTAGAACAAATTAGAAATAGAGCGTCTGGTAAGAAAATAGTAATAAGTGTAGGTATGATCGATAAGTCTGTTAAGAGAATGCATTTGATTACAGCCGTTTTAGGGAGTCTTGTCGACTCAGTATTTCCAATTTTATTGGGGGAATGGACAAATGAAAGTGAAGAAATAAAGCAATTAATGGTTGAACGATTTGGTGCAGACGGATTTATTATTGGTAAAACTGATAGAGTGGAACTTGGCTCTTACTATGCTGTTGCGGATGCTTTTATACTTTGTTCCAAAAAGGAATCTTTTGGACTTGTCTTTTTGGAGGCGATGTATTTTGACACGCCCGTTATTTGTCATGACTTTTATGAGTCACGGTATGTCCTAAGAGATAATGCGCATTTTATGGATATGGATGATATTGATTCTTTTAAAGAAAACATAAATGCGTTGATACCAAAGCTGAAAAAAGAATCAATTTTGAATTTATTTGTTCGGCAGAATTATACCTGGCAGGTATTGAGGGAACCTTACAATACTATGTTTGATAAGGTTATGGAAGTCAATACAACTAATTCCGGAATTACTGTTTGACATGTTGATTTCTGTGATAATTCCCACCTACAACAGGAATGATCTGCTAGGGAGCTGCTTGGAGAGGTTAGCTCCTGGCATTCAATCGATAAATAAGGATAGGTATGAGATCATTGTTTCTGACGACAGCAAAGGGAACATTGCGAAAGGGATTGTTGAAAGAGAGTATCCTTGGGCGAAATGGCTCGAAGGTTCTAAAAGAGGACCCGCTGCGAACAGAAATAGTGGTGCAAAATGCGCCAAAGGTGACTGGCTTGTTTTTATTGATGATGATTGCCTCCCGGATATCGATTTATTGAAAAAGTATGAAGCAGCTATATACGAATCTGGGTCCAGGGTTTTAGAAGGGAAAGTTTTGGCTGATAGAAGCCAGGAGCGTTTTGATGAGCATTCACCTTTGAATGTTTTTGGCGGAAATCTTTGGTCGTGCAATTTTGCTATTGAAAAGCAGTTGTTTTGGATGATTGATGGTTTTGATGAGAACTTCCCTTTTGCTGCAATGGAAGACATCGATCTCTGCAAAAGGATTTCTGAAATAACTGAAATTCAGTTTATCGATTCGGCTTATGTCGTTCACCCGTGGAGAAGAATGAAGCCATTTAAAAATTATAGTAAATGGATCATTTCACATCATTACTTTCTCAATAAACACGGCATCAAACGTGACCTTAATTTTAGGTGGTCAAGATTTAAAATATTTGGGTCAGAGTTCATTTCAAATCTTATCAAATTGATTTCATTTAGTTTTAAAGGGACAAAGTTCTTTCTTGAAAAGAGCATATTTAATTTGTTGATGATATTAAAATAACCATCACACTATTGCCCAGAGGAAAGATGCCGCTAAAATGTTTTAAGGGGAATACCGTTATGGATTATGCGAGGTTGAATAGGTCTTTTATAAAATGCAGCGGCTATGTGATTAGTATAATAGCTAAGAATGAATACAAAGCGTATTTAACTTAGTCAAAATTTATGTTATTCAATTGAAACTTCTTCAGCTTGTTCCTGGATTTGGGCTCCTTAAAAATGGCTTATTAGATTATGCGAGAGTATTAGAGAACGAGTTGTTAAAAAAGAATATCATTTCCTCATATGACCCGAGGCGCGCCGATCAATCGGATGCTATCTTTTTGAACTATTCCGGGTATGGTTATCAGAAACGAGGACTTCCTTTCGGACTATATTTAAAGTTGAGACATCTCGTAAAAAATAAGAATGTTCCGTTGTTTGTTTATTTTCACGAGTTATATGCCGGAGGAACCCGTTTGAAAAACAGTAGTTTCTGGCTTTATCCCTTTCAAAAAAAACTTTGCCATCTTTTGTTAAACTTATCCACTTCGTCATTTTGTGGAAACGAAGTGATGTGTCAGTTGTTAAGGAGAGAATCGCCTGCGGCAATCAACAAGATAAAGTATGCCGGCTTGTTTTCAAATATTCCGGTTTTGGAAATTAACCAAACTGCGGATCGGCGCGAAAATGTTGCTGTGGTTTTCGGGTCGGCGGGGAGGAGAGAGGCCGTATACCATAATCCATCGGAAATTGAAAAGGTATGCCACATTTTGGGCATAACTAAAATCGTTGATATTGGCAACGGTGACATGAGTCAATACTGGAACTTAGGAAATATTTGTGTTGAGGCAAAAGGAATACTTTCATCTGGTGAAGTAGCTGCGGTTTTACAATCGTCACAATTTGGTTTTTTGTCGTACGTTGAACATCTATTCGGAAAATCAGGCATATTTGCAGCTTATGCAGGTAATGGCATGAGTATTATTAATTTTCCTTCTGATACCCAGGTACCAAGAGATGGTTTGATAAAGGGGATGCATTACGTTAATGCATCAGATATATTGACTAATAGAATAAAGATTGATGACACCGATTTATCGGGTAACATTTTTTCATGGTATCAATCCCGGAACGCAGCAAATCACGCAAAAATCATTTACGATACACTTACCAAACAAAATGTATAAGGGTGTATCAATTGTAATTCCTGTATACGGACAATGGAACCTTGTTAAATTAAGTATTGAACAGAACCTTCACTATGATGGCGGTCATATCAAAGAAATGATCATTGTTGACGACTGTTCTCCCGAGTCCAATCCCTATAAGTTTGATGATAAAGTAAGAATTATAAGAAACCCTGAGAATCGAGGGTATACCAGAACGTTAAACGCCGGCTTAAAAGTGGCAACCTCAGAAATTGTTATTGTGCTGGATTCGGATGCCCACCCTGTGAATTCATACATTCAAAAGCTCAGCGATATTTACGAAGATAATACAGTAGGTTGTGTCGGATTTAAGACCGTTGATGAAATGGGCCGCGATACAGGCAATTTTGATTTTGAGCCCTCGCTGATCGGGTTCGTCGCCGGTCAGCACCTGCACTCCAAATTCAAACACCTGGATGTTTTCAGTACAAAAAGAATATTACCGTTTTCCTGTGCAGTCAGCTTCAGGAAACAATGTCTCGAAGAGATGGGCTATTTTGATGAAAAAAACTTTCCTGTGTTAGATGCTGATAACGACCTGAGTATGCGGATTCACAGGTCAAACTGGAAATTAGTTTTCACCAGGGAAATTGAGATCTATCACAAAGGAGGCAATTCCATCCCAAGGAATCATAAACGCGTGCTGATCTATCACAGGAGCAGGTGGCGATTACTTGAGAAGTACGGATTTATTAAATCACGGTGGCTGGCTAAGGTATTATTAAGCACCAGGATCGGGACGGAGATACTCGCTCTTAATGTGCAGGCCTTATTGAAAAGGGACAAGTCCGTGTATGCAGATAAGTTAAAGGGTCGGAAAATCCTGTTGAACGAGATCAAGGGCTACTAAGTGTCTCTTCCTGTTTTGCCACTAAGGCACCAAGTCACTAAGGTCTTTTTTTCTTCTCTGGGATTTACCCAAGTCCGTATTAAAACAAAATCTTAGCGTCTTAGCGCCTTTGTGGCAAATTGAAACTCGCTTTAAATGAAGTACGGAACAAATAACAGGGAAAGGATTGCTATCCTCAAAGATAAAGTGAAGGCGATCTTGTTTTGGTCTTCTAAGAAGAAATATGCCCAAAGAGAAATGCTTCAACAAGCCAAAGGCATAGAAGAGAAACATACAATATGCAACAAATTGCTCGGCGTTCATCAAAGCAAATTTGAGATCACGAGCCTGCTTCGTTTCATTGAAAATAAGAAATTAAGCCCCCTGATTATATGTGAGATCGGCACGGCCAATGGTGGAACGAATTTACTTCTGGCCAGTAGTCTCCCTTCTATAAAAACGGTTATCGGCATCGACCTTTATGTTAAGAACAAGAGTAAGATCCGTTTTTTTCTTACTGGTAAGGAAACTCATTTCATTAATAGTAGTTCCTATGCGGCAAATACGATTGAACAGGTTAAGAAGATTCTGAACGGCAAAAGAGTGGATATTCTTTTTATTGACGGGGACCATCGCTACGAGGGAGTAAAAAAGGACTTCGAATTATACCGCACCCTGGTAAGCGATGGAGGAGTGATATGCTTTCATGATATTATTCCGGATTACTTAGCGAGACGCAACGAGTACACCGGTATGTGGGCGGGGGATGTGCCGAAATACTGGGAGGAAATAAAGAAATCCGGTTCTTTCACAGAGATTGTTGAGAGCTATGATCAGGATGGGCAAGGCATCGGGGTCCTGTTTAGGGAATAACGCTTTTGTGGCGAAAATTGTCTGAACTGTGATTCTTTTGATTTGAATGATGAGGCATGATTAATACTCAGTCGATGACCTTTCCGCATAGAGTTCAAATACAAAGGGAAGTTTAAAATTACATGAGAATTGTAATGGTTTCGTTATACTTTCCTCCTAAGATTGGCGGGGTAGAGAATATCATGTTTGGCCTGGCACGGCAATGGCATGAAATGGGGCATGACGTGACGGTTTTTACTGTAACACCGGGAGAGGATCATTATGGATTCCGGGTGATCCGGTCGCTTTCCCCCTGGGCGCTGGTGAGAGCAGTAAATGAAAGTGACATTTTGTTTGAGGC
>Ga0193718_1000150_pt1 | contig 16175 bp, 9 predicted proteins | sample U2a1metaG_FD_144918 | JGI IMG/M metagenome (GOLD analysis project Ga0193718, IMG submission 144918) | Soil microbial communities from a riparian zone of the East river system, Colorado, United States - U2a1 | ecosystem: Environmental > Terrestrial > Soil > Riparian zone | place: USA: East River... | reverse complement strand
CAAAATATTCCGCATCCGGCTCGGCTGTTTCACCTCCGGGCCGCGATTACGTTTTCCGGTCGTGACGTAAATCGCATAGGATGGCACATCCATCATGGTGATGTTGTGGATGTTGATGTTCTCGAGGACGCCGCCGTCCACTTCTTCCAAAGCAAGCCCGCGGCAGGAGCGGAATACGCAATTCGCGACGGTCACATTCCGGAATCCGCCATTGGCCTCGGTGCCGAACTTGAGCCGTCCGTTGCCGTTGCCATTTGCTTTCGGCTTCATCGTGCCGTCGATCAGCGAGCCAACCTCGAAACCGGAAACCATGCAATTCACGATCGTCATGTTTTCCGTGATGACATTGCGCCCAAGGGCGAACGTGCTTTTGGGACACAGCCCGTCGTCGTTGGGAGAATTAATCCGGCAATTGGAAACCATCACGTTGCGGCAGCAATCAATATCAATGCCGTCGCGATTCGTGTCCATGGTCACGTTGTCCACGGTCATGTTATCGCAACCGGTGGTCAGGATCGCAAAATGACCGCCGCGGAAAATTGTGAAATCGCGCAGCACCACGTTGCGGCACAGTTTAAGAGCGATGGCTTTGTTTCCGAGGCGCGCGAGCGGTACGTTGGTTCGCGCGGCGTCCGGATTCTCCCAGTTTTTGAACCCGCTCGCGGTGTCCTGTTGCCCGTCGCCCGCGCTAAGAGCGGTGCCGTTGATGGTCCCCTGCCCTGTGATGGACACGTTCGTCAACCCTTCTCCGTAAATCAGGCTGTTGCGAAAATAAGTATGGCCGCCGTCCTGGTAAGCCGTGCCTTCCCAATGTTCCGGTTCATCGTAGGCATTCAACTTCTGCGGCGCGGCCAGGATCGTGGCGCCTATATCAATCAACAGGTGAATGTTGCTGGCCAGGTGAATCGTGCCGCTCAGGTAAGTGCCTGCCGGCAAATAAACGGTTCCACCGCCCGCCGCGGCCGCGGTTTGAATCGCTTTATCAATCGCCGGACTGTCGAGATTTTCCCCGTCTCCGGTCGCACCGTAATTGCGGACATTATAAAAGTTTTTGTCCCCGCCGTCGGCAGCGAACGCGGCTGGAGATAAAAATATTTGCGAAACAAGCACCGCCGCGAGCGCAAGCGACGATGAAAGAAGGGGTTTTTTCATAGTGTTCGTGTCGGACTGTATCAATTGGCCGCAGGGATTCAACCATGTCAATTTGCATTTGTCCCATTGGTTTGTGCACCGTCAGACGCGGGCGTCCGGGCAAGGTTACACGACAAAAACCGATCCCGCGGCTGTCCGCCGGTTTGGGGTGAATGCCCCGTTTTATTTCGCCTGACATCTCGACAAATTCTTACTATGGCAGGACAACAGACCGTTAAACCCCGCGAGCAGGCACAGTCCATTTCAGCTCGCGGCCCGAATTTGTTGAAACGAAAAGTTCCCGTCGGCGCGGAGCTCGCGGATGGCGGTGTGCATTTTCGTGTCTGGGCTCCCCATTCGCAAAAGGTCGCCGTGCAACTCAATTCTTCCACTCACGGCGAAACAAAAATCGTCCCGCTCGAGCCTGAGGCGAATGGCTACTTCTCCGGGCTCATCTCCGATGCGAACCCGAACATGCTTTACAAGCTCCGACTCGACTCCGGCGCATTCCCCGATCCGGCCTCGCGTTTTCAACCAGAAGGTCCGCATGGCCCTTCGCAAATCGTCGATCCTGGCGCTTTCCGGTGGACGGATCACGCGTGGCGCGGCGTCCAGCGCGACGGCCAGGTAATTTATGAAATGCACATCGGCACCTTCACAACGGAGGGCACCTGGGCGTCCGCCATGGAACAACTTCCCGAACTGGCGCGCCTCGGGGTGACCGTGCTCGAAGTAATGCCCGTTGCGGATTTTCCCGGGCGTTTCGGCTGGGGTTACGATGGCGTGAATCTCTTCGCACCCACCCGGCTTTATGGCAAGCCGGATGAATTCCGCGCGTTCGTCGACCGCGCGCATGCGCTCGGTCTGGGCGTCATTCTCGATGTCGTTTACAACCACATCGGTCCCGACGGAAATTATTTGAAGAAATTTTCGCCCGACTATTTCAGCAGCCGCTACAAAAATGAATGGGGCGAGGCGCTCAATTTTGATGGCGCGAATTCCGGACCGGTCCGTGAATTTTTCATCGCGAACGCGGGGTATTGGATAGACGAATTCCACCTCGACGGCCTTCGCCTCGACGCCACGCAGCAAATTTTTGACCGCACCGATGATCATCTCCTCGCGGCGATTACGCGCCGAGTCCACGAGGCCGCAAATGGCCGCGCCACATACCTTGTTGCGGAAAATGAGGAACAGCACTCAAAACTGGTCCGCGCTCCCGTGCAAGGCGGCTACGGACTGGACGCGTTGTGGAACGATGATTTTCACCACAGTGCCACCGTCGCCATCACGGGTCATAACGAGGCATATTACTCCGACCATTCGGGCCATCCGCAGGAATTTATTTCCGCGATGAAGCGGGGCTATTTGTTCCAGGGCCAATGGTATGCCTGGCAAAAAAAGCGGCGCGGCCTCCCCACCACAGGGTTGCATCCGGCGAACTTTGTAAATTACCTCCAGAACCACGATCAAATCGCGAATTCACTCCGCGGCATCCGGCTTCACGAACTCACGAGTCCCGGCCTTCTCCGAGCCATGACCGCCCTGCTCCTGCTCGGCCCCGGCACCCCCATGTTGTTCCAAGGCCAGGAATTCACGGCTTCTGCGCCTTTTTTATACTTCGCCGATCACAATCCCGAACTGGCAAAACTCGTCGCCAAGGGCCGCCGCCAATTCCTCGAACAATTCCCCTCGATTGCCCGCCCGGAATCCACTCCCCATCTCGCCAATCCGGAATTGGAAAAAACGTTCCAGAAATGTAAACTCAACTTCACCGAACGCGAACGGCACGCGAGCAACTACGCGTTGCATCGCGATCTTCTGAAGCTGCGCCGCGAAGATCCGGTCTTTCGCAATCCGAAACCCGGCGGTGTCGATGGCGCGGTCCTCGGAACCGAAGCCTTCGTTTTGCGATTTTTTGGACCGGATGGCGATGATCGGCTCGTGCTGGTGAACCTCGGCAGCGACCTTCAACTCGCCGGCATTCCGGAGCCGCTGCTCGCGCCAGTTGAAGATGCTTCCTGGAAATTAATCTGGTCCAGCGAAGATCCCGGCTACGGCGGTTTCGGCACGCCTCCGCCCCAGGAAGGAAACTGGCGCGCCCCCGGCCACGGAACCGTTGTCCTCGCGAGCGACAAATCGCATTCGGGCGCAAAGGGTCGCTAAAATGGAAAATCTCATTCGCCGAATCAGCCTCCGCGATGCGGCGAGCGAAGATGCCCGACGGCGCCTCGGTCAGGAATGGCTCGTCACGAACGGACTCGGTGGCTATGCCTCCGGTACGATTTCGGGCGCGGTGAGCTGGCGTTATCATGGATTGCTCATCGCCGCCCTGCCCTCACCGCTGGGCCGCGTCGTGATGCTGAATCACCTGGCGGAATCCCTGCGGCTTCCCGATGGCCGCCTCGTTCAATTTTGCGGGCACGAATCCAACCCGCACGATGGCATACTTTCCTGCGGCCAATTTCTCGTCGAATTCCGGCTCGAAAACCAAATGCCCGTCTGGCGTTACGAGCTGGAAAATATCGTGTTGGAAAAAACTCTCGTCCTGCTGCACGGCCAGAACACCGTCCACATTACCTACCGACTGCTCTCCGGCCCGGAATCACTGCAATTGGACCTGCGCCCGTCCATGCACTTCCGCCGGCACGAACATTCCGTCAGCGAAGCGATCACGCGCGAATATTTATTTCGCGCGGAAGCCAGCCACTACGAAGTCTCCACGGGCGAGGACATGCCACCGCTGCGAATGATGCTGCGCGGAGACAGTCACACCTTCACCCATGACGGCGGGACGCGGCGCGAGATTTTTTATCAAAAAGACGCGGACCGCGGCTACGAGTCACGCGGCATTCTCTGGAGCCCCGGATTTTTCGATGTTCACCTGAATTCGGGCAAGGACGCGACCCTCGTTGCGTCCACCGAATCATGGAACACCATGCATGCGCTCAGCCCGGCTGAAGCCGTTGATTTTTGTCAACAACGCCGGGTGCGATTAATCCGCACCGCCGATAAGAAAGCGCACGCCTCGCCAGCATCCGATCTCGTCGTGGCCGCCGACCAATTCATCATCAACCCCGTTGGGCGCGTGCAGGATTCCGCCCGGGCGCACGCAGCCGGCGATGAAATTCGCACGGTGATTGCGGGGTATCATTGGTTCACGGATTGGGGCCGCGACACGATGATCAGCCTGGAAGGACTCACCCTGGTCACGCGGCGCTACGCCGAAGCGGGTTGGATTTTGCGAACCTTCGCGCATTACATTCGTTACGGACTGATTCCAAATATGTTTCCCGAAGGCGAGAACGAAGGGCTCTATCACACCGCCGACGCAACCCTCTGGTTTTTTCACGCACTCGATCGCTATGTCGAATACACCAACGATCGCGACACTCTGCGTCACATTTTGCCGAAGCTCATCGACATTGCCGAGCATCACCTGCGCGGGACTCGTTTCGGCATCGGAGTGGATCCCCAGGACGGTCTGCTGCGGCAAGGCGCGGAAAACTATCAACTCACCTGGATGGACGCGAAAGTGGATAATTGGGTCGTCACGCCGCGGCGCGGCAAGGCCGTTGAAATCAACGGCCTTTGGCACAATGCCCTCTGCCTGCTGGCGGAATGGTTGCGCGCGGAAAAAAAAGACGCGGCCGCGGACACTTACGCCACGCACGCCGGGCGCGCCAAACAATCCTTCAACAACCGCTTCTGGTTCGCCGAAGGTAATTATCTCTACGATGTAGTGGACGGTGAAAACGGGAACGATGCGGCCTGCCGTCCGAATCAACTCCTCGCTTTTTCGCTGAAGCATCCGGTTTTGGACGAACGCCACTGGAAGCCGGTTTTGGAAACCGTGCGCGAACGACTTCTGACACCGCTGGGCCTGCGTACCCTCAGCCGCGACCATCCGGATTATAAAGCGAAATATTTCGGCGACCTCCGCGCCCGCGACGCCGCCTATCATCAGGGCACCGTATGGGCATGGCTTATCGGGCCATTCATCGATGCGTGGTTGAAAGTGCATCCAGACGATCGCGCCAACGCCCGAAAATTCCTTTCCGGCTTCGAACCTCACCTGAACGAAGGCTGCATTGGCTCCATCAATGAAATCTTCGATGCCGAACCCCCGTTCACCCCGCGTGGCTGCATCGCCCAGGCCTGGAGCGTCGCGGAAGTCCTACGCTGTTGGGCGAAAACGAGCGAAGGCGGCGAGCACATCCGCCCTCCGTCATCGCGCTAAATTTTTTCCAGCAGTGCAACCGGAAACGTTTTCAACACCTGCCCGATTTTCAACGCTGCTTTCCCATCAACCGCAAATGCGGCCACCGTTTCCCGGGTTAACACGTTCCGAAATAGACTGCCAGCCTGGGCCCGCGGCAGCGGCAATGTTGTTTCCTGCCAAAGGTCTTCGCCCACGGGCGGCAATTCCGCGCCCTGCGTAAGGCCAAAAATAAGTCTCGGAACCACCACCACGATCGCCCGGCTCTTCCAGTCCCTCGTGAAAGCACACACGTGCTCGTGTTTCGGCCCCTGTGCGAGCACTGGCGCGTAATCGCCGCAATCAAATAACTCGCGCTGCGTTCCGCGAAATTTCAATGCGCGCCAGATGAGAAACATTTTCACCGCCGCATTCTCCTGGTTCCCCAAAATCGCGGAAAAAAATTCGACCCCCTCATCCTGCGCCGCGTTAAACTTCGCTTTTAGGTCGGACAACATTTTTCCTCGCATCGCATAATCCACCGGACGCCGATTGTCGGGATCAACCAGGCTCAAGTCCCACAATTCGGCTCCCTGATAAAAATCAGGCACACCGGGAGAAGTTATTTTCAGCAACGTCTGCCCCAGCGAATTAAACCGGCCAAAAAACGCCACTCGGCGCGCGAACCGGCGCGCGTCCTCTGCGAAACTATTTTCGCCGCCATCCGCGAGCACACGTTCAACAAAATCCTGGAGCGCTTTTTCATAGACCGCGTTCGGCTCTGTCCAATTGGTATGAACCTTCGCTTCCTTCGCCGCCTTGAGCATAAACGCCACAACCCGCGCGCAAAATGCCTTCACGTTTTCCGCGTCACCCGCGTCAGCCGGCCACGCACCGACGAGCGTTTGATAGAGCAGATATTCAGCGTTTGCATCCGGCGCCGGAGCGTTCCCGACGAGAGTTTTTTTGTTCCGATTCAATTGCGACCAGCGCGCGACCGCTTTCCGCCATTCCGCCGGCATTTCCGACAACACATTGATGCGCGCCCGCACATCCTCGCCGCGCTTGGTATCGTGTGTGGCCGAAGCCAGCATCGTATGCGGCCAATGTTCGGCCGCGGCGCGGTTCGTCTCGTGAAATTCCTCCAGGCTGACGCCGAATTTACCCGGCTCGCCGCCGACTTCATTGAGCGAAATCAGCCGGTTGAATCGATAAAAGGCCGTGTCCTCCAAACCTTTCGCCATCGCCGGCCCGGTGAGTTGTTGGAACTTCATCACGAACTCACGCGCGCTCTTCAGCCCGGCATCGTCCGGCCCGCCAACCAGTTCCAATCGCAAAAGCCTTTCCATGAAATCAAAAACTTCTGCGTCCACCTCCGACCCCGCCCGCCGTCGCCCGTCGGAAAACGCCTTCTCAATCACTTCCCGATCCGTCCCGGAAATCTCCGTGGAAGTTTCGCTCACGTAAGTCCGATAAACTGGAAAACCGGCGATAATTTCTTCGATCGAGCGGCGTAATTGCGAAAAGGTGAAATCCCGCCCGCTGCGCGTGCCCGCGGCGATATCCCGCAGCCGGTGAGTCAACCCATTGAGCTCACTGGAAAAGGAGTGTTTGAGCACCTGCTTGCGGCTGTCATAAACAATCCCGGCGAAAGTTATATTGTTGCCGGTGAACTCGCGATAAATCCGGTCGAACATCGAGACGTTCGAGCCATCCACAAAAAGCCCGTTCACCCGGTTCAAAAAATCATAGCCGGTCGTGCCTTCAGTTTTCCAATCGTTTGGAAGCTGCTCGCCGCCCGAAAGAATTTTCTCCACCACGACGTAGGCCTGGGCATCCTTTTGCAGCCGTTGCAGATATTCCTTCGGATCCCACAACCCATCCGGATGATCGATGCGCAGCCCGGTAATTTTTCCCGCCGCCAGCCACTCAAAAATCAATTCGTGGGTTTTATGAAAAACCTCCGGCAATTCCATTTTCAGCGCCACCATTTCCGTGACGTCAAAGAAGCGGCGGTAATTAATTTCCTCCGACGCGACTTTCCAATACGCGAGCCGATAATGCTGCCGCTGGATCAAGACATCCAGCTGGTCAAAGGAACGCGCATTCCCCGGCGTGCCTTTCAAATCGCTCAAAGTGTGCGCCGGGTCAGCCATTGCACCGGCCGGAATCGTGGCTCGATTCACTGGAAAGTTCCGATCGTGATACGCGATGAGAAATTTCCCATCCTGAAAGGTCAGTCGCAATTTCCCGCTCTCCAGCACTTTCCCGTAATGATCTTCCAGCACAGGTACCAGGACCTTGTTCCGCAAGGCGGGATTGTTCGGCTGCCAATCAATGTCAAAAAACTGCGCGTAAGCCGATTCCCGCCCTTTCTCCAGCACATCCAGCCACCAAGGGTTCGACAACGTGGCGCTCATGTGATTTGGCACCACGTCCAGCAACATTCCCAACCCGCGCTTTTTTAACGCTGCCGTGAATCGCTCGAAATCCGCCACCGAACCAAGGTTCGGATTAATTTTGCCGAAACAACAGGTGTCATAACCGTGAGTGCTTTGCGGGCCTGCTTCAAACAGCGGCGACGCGTAGATATCCGTGACGCCAAGTTCACCGAGGTAATCGAGAATTCCCTCCGCCTGCTGAAACGTAAACCCGCGATTAAACTGCAGGCGATAAGTTGCGCAAGGTATCCGTTTCATTTTCCGTGGCAGCCGCCGCGGCGATCTCGATTGGGCGCGGAAATTTTTTGCCTCCCGCTACGTTTTGGCGGGTTCCAGAGCCTGCGACGCGAAACTCAATTTCTCGCCCAGCGCAAGAAATTCTTTCACCGACTCCTGAGCCGCGACATCCCCTTCGTTGGCGCGCCGCTGCAAATCGGGCAGCGCAGTCTGTTTGAGATGCCAGTAGGTGTTCTGCGACTCCGCGAGATTCAGCCCGATCGGCAACGGCATTATCAGCGACGCGATTTCCTGCAGTTCTTTGATCTGGCTCAGGTCCTCCGGATTCTCCGCAATTTTATTCATGAGCCTCTCCATCCGGTTTTTCGCCGCGTAACTGATATCCGCATTCAGCACGTCCGTTCCGCGCGGGTGCGCTTCCTTGATCAACGCTTTCAGATGCTCAAGGTCGGTGTGGCCATTGGACAATTGCTTGCGAATATCCCCGCGCAACGTGAGGTCCCAGGCCGTTTGCAACCCGCCGGGCAAGGGCGCCCCGGCGCTTTCCAGAAACTTCATCAAAGGCGCATACCGCTCCGTGATCAGCCGGAACCGGTTTTCCAGGTCTTCGCGCGCGGACGACACAATCTCCTCGAGAATCCGCCGCTGCTCGTCCTTGAACAATGACTTCAATGTGTACGACGGGCTGCCAAAATGCTGATCGATGAGCCGGATAACCTGCGGGAAATCCGCCGTTTGATACATGTCGGCGATTTCTTTCGCCGCCGCCGCATAAGCCTCGGGCGACGGGAATTTACAAACGCCGCCAATCAGATTGTGCTCGCCCATGTAGAGAATCCCGTAGGAAAGCGTTTCCGTTTCCTGTGTGATCTCCGAAACAACCCGCACGCGACCGACGGCCAGCTTGGTTTTGCCCGTGACCTGAAACTGCCGTTCCTCATCTTCGAACGTGAATGAGAAGACCCGCGTTGCTTTCCCATACTCCTGGAACATGGAACTGATTGCGTAATGCGCCGCCGCTTTTTGCCAGTCAATCATCGCTGGCTTCACAAACTTCTGGTAAATCACCCGGCCATCGCCATTTTCCGGGATATTGCTCTTGGCCTTCTCCAATCGTTCGAGAAAGGCGGGCTCGAAATCCTCGCCAAAAATCTCGTTCGCCAGCTGAATCACGCGCGCCGCGTACTGAATGACCTGCACCGTCTCAATTCCCGATAGCTCGTCAAAAAACCAGCCGCAACTCGTGTACATCAGCATGGCATGCCGTTGCAACTCGAGCAGCTTGAACAGTGTGGTTTCTTCCGCACCATCCAGCGGGCGTTTCGCGTGCGCCGAAAAAAACTTATCCCGGCTCTCTTTTGTTCGATCCAGAATGACACTGATATATTCATTTCGCGCGCCCCACGGATCGCGCAGAAATTCGCCCGCCTTTGCCTCGAATCGCGGCGCCACTTCATCGCGCAGCCAATCCAGCGCTTCGCGCAAGGGCGCGCGCCACTTTTGATTCCAATCGCCATGCCCGCCGCTGTTGCAGCCGCAATCGGTCATCCAGCGCCCCACCCCGTGCGAGCAACTCCACGAGCTTTTCTCGTGAATTTGCGCCTCGTGCTGCGGCGGATGTTTCTCGAGGTACTCGCCGTAATTCGTCAGCGTCGCGAGATTGTTCTTTTCAATATGCTGCAACGCATACGCCAGCGCCATTTCGCCGTGACGATGGTGATGCCCGTAGGATTCCCCGTCGGTTGCGAGATGAACCAACTGCTCCCAATCCCGCCCGTCATTGAACCCGCCAAGGATGCGTCCGGCGAAGCGTTCACCACTACCCAGCAATTTCTCGAAGGCGACCGCCTGTGAGAGCGGCCCATCGTAAAAGAAAACATTGATGGTCCGCTTCGATGGAAGCTTGATCCGATAAGACCGGCTCGGATCGATTTTCGCGCCATTCGCATCGTGCCAGCGTCGGTCGCCAATCTTGCGCGCCTGCCGCGCCTGGAAAGGCGAAAGAATTGTGAACAAAATCCCCTGATCAACCAGCGCCTCCAGCGTTTCCGTGTCCGCCGCCGTCTCGGAGAGCCACATGCCTTCCGGCTTGCGGCCAAACCGAAATTCGAAATCACGGATGGCCCAGAGAATTTGCGTGTATTTGTCGCGCGCATTCGCCAGGGGCAGGATCATATGATTATAGACCTGCGCCATCGCCGAGCCGTGCCCGGAAAACTGCTCACGACTCAATTTGTCTGCCGTGACAATCGCGTCGTGTGTCTGCGGCATCCGGTCCCTCATCCACGCCAGCAACGTCGGCCCGAAATTGAAACTGATTTTGGAATAATTGCTGATGATGTTTTCGATTTTGCCATCACCGTTCAAAATGCGCGCGGCGGCATTGGGCCCGTAGCATTCTACGCTGATGCGTTCGTTCCAATCATGCCAGGGCGCGGCGGAATCCTGCAGTTCAACTGACTCCAGCCATGGATTTTCACGGGGCGGCTGGTAAAAGTGCCCGTGGATGCAAATAAATCGGGTCATCGAATAAGTGTTCAATCATCCGGGTCGAGGAACAATGGGTGAAAAACCCCACTGATTGCCTGCGAAGGGCTATTGAAGAACGTGAAGAATCGTCCTGGCGTGAATCACCGAAAATCACAGGAGAAAATCCGCCTAGGGCGAGTCTTCCAGCGCTTGGAGGATGGGCTCGAATTGCGCCGGACTGGATCCGTCTGCGTCAAATCCGGGAGCCGTGACAATATTGTAAGCAACCGTACTCTTGCAAAGTTTCACGGATCCGTCCGTAAACAGCGCGCCCCATCCTTTCGACGGATAGTGTGGAAAAGTATAAGGATTATAACCGGTGGGCGTTGTTGTTCCAATGGCCCCACCGCCAATGTAATCCATGGCAAAAATCCGGTGGCCACCCGATGCATTTGCGGTGTCAATGGTCTTTTGGAAAAGGCGGAGGTTTGAAGTCGTGTTGGCGTGGGGATTGAAATTGATGGAGGATCGGACGCGCGGAATGCCGCCACTGATTCCACTGTCCGTGCTCATAAAGCTTGGGGTCGAATAGGTATCGACCGTGAGGATGCTGCCCGCAGCATTCTGGAAACTCGGGCAAAACAAAACCTTACCGTCGCCAACTAATTTCTCGTTGTATAGAAAGCCGAGATTCTGAAATTCCCACCCTCCGCCGGGGATGGTGCCATTATTGTAACTGGGGACTCCCATAGGGACATGAATGTTGGCAGCGGGGCCGGTTTGCACCACATAGCGGGTGTATTGCGCTTGCTTGATTACGTTCTTCGGGTGACCCGTGCCGTCCAGCCAAATGGGAAACCAATCTCCATTGTCCACGGCGTATATCGAATTTCCGATATAAACCTGGTGAAAATTAGAGATGCACGTCGCCACCTTCGCCCGGTTTTTTGCCGAACTCAGCGCCGGAAGGAGCATCGCCGCCAGGATCGCAATGATGGCAATGACCACCAGTAATTCGATCAACGTGAACGCATTTCTCCTCTTTCTGATTAAACGGCGGCTTAACATGCCAATAACATTTCATAAACAGCGGTGGCACGGTATCGCCAATTCTGTCTATGCCACTCGGAGGCACAGTTGCACCAACATTTTACCCACGATATTTTTCACGAGAATCAGGGGGCGGTAGAAGCTTTGCTCGGTGTGCACCTTAACGCTGTTGGCGAACCAGGTCATTTGCGTCCTGATCTTCGAAGGATCAGAATCACCTCTCAGCCTGTTCCAACGTCGGCAGGAAATTATTGTTCAGGTCTTGGATGTCGCTCGGCCTCGCGCCGCCAGCAATCAACTGGAATGTTGCGATATCAGGTTTGGCAAAACCCACGGAGCCATCCGTCATGGCCATTTCCCAGCCTTTGGATTTATAGTGGGCAAAGTAAGAAGCGTTGATCATCTGACTGTCGATATAGTCCATGATGAACACCCGACGCCCCTTGATCTGGCTGGACTTTTGAAAAAGCCTCAAACCATTCGCATTGACTACCGGATTATAAGTGTAACTACAGCGGATTCCCCCACTACCGTTGACGTTGCCGTAACTTAACAGCCCGGCAGACGAGTAACTATCCGCGGCTAATGGAGAAGCCTGGGGATAGCTCGGATCGAAGAACAGCCGGCCATCCCCGGCCAATTTTGCCGGATAAAGATAGCCAAGGTTTTCGAACTGGGCGCCCTGAGCATTAATGACCGATGGAATCTGGGAAACATGCCCTCCATTAACTGGACCGCCGAACACAACCCACCGAATGTAGTTCGACAAATCAATGACATTTTTTGTCCGGGTATTGATCGCATTGCCGCCCCAGGTAGGAAACCAATCCTCACTGTCTCCTGCATAGATGGTGCAACCGACAGCCATCTGACGGAGGCCGTTGATACATTGCGTCCGTTTCGCTTTTTCCTTCGCCGACGCGAGCGCCGGCAGGAGCATCGCCGCCAGGATGGCTATGATAGCAATGACCACCAGTAATTCGATCAACGTGAACGCATTTCGGGTTTTTCTGATGAGATTGCGGCTTAACACGTTAATAACGATTTCATAAACCGAGGTGGTGCGGTATCGCCAATTCTGTCTATGTCACCCCAGTGCCGGCCTCCAAATTGCCGCCGCTCATAAATTGATTATTCGGCCGAAAGAGCTAAAGTGGCAGCAATATTGAACTTTTTAGACTTATGAAAAACCTGGATCGCCGAACTTTCATGCAACGAACCGGCCTCGCCGGCCTTTCCGTCTTCGCCCTTAGCCTTGGTGTCAATCGCGCCGTTGCCGATCCCGATCCACCCACCGGCAGCGCCCCGGCCGCCAGCGGGCCCATCACCGAAGCCGATATTCATCGCTTCCAACTCGGCGGCGACGATGCCTTCATCATTCACGATGGCGCTCTCACCCTTCCCGGCCTTCAACCGATGTTCGTCCCGGAGGCCAAGCCCGCTGAACTGCAGGAATTATTGAAGAAGAATTTTCTGCCGTTCGACCGCTATTCGATCAGCCTCAACGTTCTCGTCATCAAAGGAAAAGACGGCGTCATCATGTTTGATTCCGGCGCGGGTAAAGCCTTCGGGCCGGCCATGGGCAAACTGGCGAACGCCCTCGGCCGCATCGGAGTCGCGCCCGGCGACATTAAAACCATCTTCATCACTCACGGCCACGCCGACCACATCGGCGGATTGGTCAATGATGCGAATGAACCTGTTTTTTCCTCCGCAAAAATTATCGCACCGAAACACGAAGTGGATTTTTGGATGTCGGAAAATCCCGATTTGTCCGGGATGAAGACGCCGGATGAAACCAAAACCCAAACCGCCGCTGGCGCCAAAAAAACTTTTAGCGGAATCAAAGCTCAACTCGAGCTCAAGGAACCTGGCCGCGTCGCGCCGGACGTGGAACTCGTCTCGGCACCCGGCCACACGCCCGGACACTCCATGTTCCAGGTCACCCGCAACGGCGAAAAAATACTGGTCATGGGCGATGCCGTTCATGTTTTCGCCGCGCAATTTCCACATCCTGAATGGACGATGGCTTACGACGTGAATCCCGGCCTTGCCATCGAAACGCGGCGCAAACTTTTCAAACAAGCCGCCGCCGATGGAGCCTTTGTGTTTGGCTATCACATGCCGTTCCCCGGGCTTGGTCACGTTCGCACCGATGGCTCGGGATACGAATGGGTGCCGAAGCCGTGGGTGATCTAAGGCCCTGCAGATTTGGAAGCGGCCTGAAAGGCCGCAAGAATACAGCCCAAGGCTGAGCGCCTTACGCGATGCCTTGGGTCAAACGCCGATAAAGACTCGTGCACCCTGAAGGGCGCGAGAGTTGATCAAGAACCTTAAAACGGAATAATCGGTTTTTTCTCCTGAAAAATCCGTTCCAACGACCACCGCGCCTTGCGCCGCCAGTTGGGCCGCTCGCTCGAAGTGCCCGGCACATTTTGCGGCCGCGTTTCCAGCCACAAATCTTCGAGATTAATCAGCACGATTTCTGACCGGCTCGATTTCAACCACACGAGCAGCGCCCGCATAACCTCCTGCACACTCGGCTTCGACCCTTTGAGAAATCCCTGCGTTTTCAAAAATCGCATCAACGCTGTCTTCAACCGCTCTCGGTCTTTTTTGGCGGTCTTAAGATTCCGGCGCGGCAGCAAGCCGAGCCGGACGAGCTCCAGCAAATCATCCCCCCGCCAATGCGCGGCGAAGGTTGGCGTGTCATGCGTGTTGAGGCTCGCAACGGAGAGGGCCGGCGGAGAAACCAGCGCCATTTTCGGATCCAGCCGCTCTTCAAATTGCACGACAAACATTTTGCTGAGCCCATGCCGCTCCATGCCTTGATTGACGACCGCCGGCACGGTTCCAAGATTTTCGCCAACCAGCCGGGTGCGGTTACGGTGCGATTCCAGGTTGAAAATCGCATGCAACTCCTCAGCCGGATAATTCACATAAGTCCCCTGCCGCGCCTCGAATCCGCGCGGCACCCAATAAAGCCGATGCAACCCCATCACATGATCGATTCGCAGCAGGCGCGCATGGCGCATCTGGAAACGCAGAAACGCGAGCACATAGTGATAACCCGATTCCCGGATGCGGCGCGGATGCAAGGGCGCAAAACCCCAATCCTGGCCTTTGGAAAAAAACAAATCCGGCGGCGCGCCCGCGCTCGCCGCCAACGCAAAACTTTCCCGCTCGCGCCAGACATCGTAGCCGTCCGGATTCACCCCCAGCGGCAAATCCAAATAAAGTTTTACGCCCTTTTGTTCCCCACGCCGAACTAATTCATCCACCTGCCCATGAGCGAGCCATTGGACATACGAATGGAACCGTTGCGTCGCCTCGTCGTAGTCAGCGTTCCGGAGATGACCTGCGCGCAATCGTTCCGGCCAATAATGCCACGACGTTTTCGCTTTGTCGCACACCGCGCGAAACGCGGAATATTCCTTCACCTGGGGATGTGCGCGCAAAAAACGATTGAACTCGGCGCGGCGGGGCGACATTTTTGAGAAAAAATATTTTGCGAGGAGCTCCAGCACGCTTCTCCGCGCCGCCCATTGCGCCCGGTAATCAATGATGTCGCTGCGCCGGAATGCGCGCAGTTGCGCTTGAAATGATTTCGAGCGAACCAACGCCTGCGCTTCCCGGCATTGCAAAAATTCCGGCACCCGCTCGATATCCAGATAGAACTCATTCCAGAACAGCCGGCTCGCGGGCGAATAAGGGCTCGGCTCGCAAACCGGGTTATCCAAAAACGCAGCCAGTAACGGCAACGTGGCGGCCACGCTTCCGCCCTGCGACCCGATCCAATTCGTCAGCCGTTCCCAATCCGAAAAATTCCCCGCGCCCCAGCTTTCCTGCGAATGCGCCGCATACATCGGCAAAAACGCGCCCCACGTTTTACCCGCTTCCGGCCCGGCAAAACTCCGCATCGGCGCGGAGAGAATCAGTGACCGATGAGTCACATCTCCGGCTGAGATTTCCAATGTGTGATAACCGAAAGGCAGCCGCTCGATTGCGAATTCCCTGGCCACGAAACGTTCGCCTCCCACTTCGATTCCTCCCATCGCCCGCACATTGGGGTTTAATTCCCGCACGCGCCCATCCTCAAAACGAAGCCGCACGTGCGCCCGCTGATTGGCCAGCCGCGCGGGCGGATAAAAGGCAACTCTGACCTCGCCTTGTTCCCACGCAACGATGACCGGTTCGATTCCCTGGCTGTAAGGTCTTAACCGGCTTAAGCGCAGACTGTCGCGGACTTCCTCATTGTTGCCGGCCGGCAAGCCGAGCGCTTTGAGCACACCGGCGAGAACTTCCGGCGCAGCGCTCTGCTGCTGGTTGCCTGCATCGAGAAAAGACGGCTGCACTCCGTTCAACCCGGCAAGCTCACGGAGTCGCGGCGCAACCTCAGCCTTCATGGCGACTCCGTGGGCGCGACAATTTCAAGAATCCCTTCCAGCGGGACGCGAATGCCCTCGGATCGGCGCTGAAGTTCACGGCTCATTTCAATGATTGCCTGGTCCAGCAGGAACGCTTCCAGCAACGCCGCCAGGCCGGGCTTGGTCTTCGGCAGCAGATCTGATTTTGCGGTGGCAGTGAGATACGCCCCGAGAAAATCCGCGCTGACCTGCCGCACCCAAAATCTCGCCCACGGTTGCAGA
>Ga0193718_1000149_pt1 | contig 16194 bp, 15 predicted proteins | sample U2a1metaG_FD_144918 | JGI IMG/M metagenome (GOLD analysis project Ga0193718, IMG submission 144918) | Soil microbial communities from a riparian zone of the East river system, Colorado, United States - U2a1 | ecosystem: Environmental > Terrestrial > Soil > Riparian zone | place: USA: East River... | reverse complement strand
GGTTGAACGTAGGACAGGCGTCCCGCCTGTCTCCAATTTCAAAGAACAAGAAAGTTAAAAACCGGCAGGATGCCTGGCCTACGATTGATACTTTCTCCCAAATGTCGGTTGAAACTGCCGAGGGAGTTTTCCGCAAAATTAAATTCAAGGGGCGGGAGGCGGAAATCGCCCGCGATATTTTGCCGGAGATTCGCGAGCGCTTGCGATTCCTATGTGAAGTGGGTCTTGGCTACCTGCAACTCGGCCGCGGTGTTCCGACGTTGAGCGGCGGCGAGGCGCAACGCATCCGGTTGGCGGCGCAACTCGGGTCCAATCTCAGCGGCGTGCTTTACGTTCTGGATGAGCCGACGATTGGTTTGCACGCGCGCGATAATGAGCAATTGCTGGCGACGCTCGAGAAATTGTCGCGCGGAAACTCGGTGGTGGTGGTGGAGCACGATGAAGAGACCATGCGCCGCGCGGATTTCATTGTGGATTTGGGCCCCGGCGCCGGAGTGCACGGCGGCCAGGTGGTGGCAGCGGGGACATTGAAGGAACTGTTGCGCCATCCGGAATCGATCACGGGAAAATTTTTGCGGACAAAGAAAAAATATCCGACGCGGGGAGAACGGCGGATAGTTAATGATGAGCCGAAACGGAAGATGAAAGGAAGTCAGAGCCTCCTTACGTCGGCTGCTACGAGGACGAGTTGGCTGACGCTTCACGACGCGTCGAAAAATAACTTGAAGAACCTGACGGTAAAATTTCCGCTGGGCCGCCTGGTGTGCGTGACCGGTGTGAGCGGTTCCGGGAAGAGCACGTTGATTCGCGAATGCCTGGTGCCCGCCCTGACCCAGGCGCTCAAACGAAAGAACGCGCAACACGCAACCCGAAATAGCCTTGCTGGCCTGGAGTCCATCAAAGCTGTTTACGAAGTGGATCAGTCACCGATTGGCCGCACGCCGCGTTCCATTCCGGCGACTTACGTGGGATTCTTCGATGAGATTCGCAAGTTGTTTGCGCAGCTGCCGGAGGCCCGATTGCGTGGATATTCTCCGAGCCGTTTTTCTTTCAACAGCGCGCAAGGGCGGTGTCCCGAATGCGAAGGCGCGGGTCAGATTAAACTGGAAATGAATTTCCTGCCGCCGGCATTTGTGAAGTGTGAGACGTGCGAGGGAGGCCGCTTCAATCGCGAAACGCTGGATATTGAATACCACGGCAAAAATATCGCGCAGGTGCTTGAACTCTCGGTCGAGGAAGCCATGGAGTTTTTCGCCAACATGCAGAAGATCAAGCGTCCGTTGCAGGCGTTGTGTGACACCGGTCTGGGATACCTGAAACTCGGCCAGCAAAGTCCCACGCTCAGCGGCGGCGAGGCGCAACGCGTGAAGCTCGTGACGCATCTGCTCACAGGACTGAAGGAATCCCAGCAACAACAACTGTTTGACGCGAATGAGAAAGGTCTGCGAGCCGGCGCCGATGCCAGGCCGGTGAAGCGAAACTTGTTCATCCTGGAGGAGCCGACCATCGGCTTGCACATGGCCGATGTGCAACGGTTGGTCGATGTTTTGCAACGGCTGGTGGATGCCGGGCATTCCGTGATCGTCATTGAGCACAATCTGGATTTGATTGCCGAATCAGACTGGCTGATTGATCTCGGGCCGGAAGGCGGCGAGGGCGGAGGACGTCTCGTGGCCGAGGGAACGCCGGAGCAGGCGGCTCGCGCAAAACTCTCGCACACCGGCCGGTTTTTGCATAGCGTCCTCGGCGGCAAATGAGTTCGCCCTATAAAGAAATCCTGGAAGGCCAAACCATTTTGCGCGCTGCGCCCGGTCCGCGACACGAACTCATTTGTGGCCGCCTCCATGCGGCCATTCATGCCAGCGTGGCCAATCTGGCATCAACTCATTTGCTGGCTCCGCGTTCTCAAGCGAAACTTTCATTGGGAACGTTTGTGTGCCCGGACCTCGCGCTGGTGACGCGTGCCACGGGCAAGCTCTGGCTGGCGGTAGAGATCGTGAACTCGGACGACCATCGGCCGGACACCGTCGTGAAAAAGCAGCTTTACGAGGAGGCCAAATTGCCGCGGTTATGGATGGTTGATCCGCGCTATGACAACGTGGAAACGTATCACGGCAGCGAATATGGTTTGATCCTGAAAGGAATATTGGCCGGGCGCGAATCGCTGGCGGAAAAATTGATACCCGAATTTCACATGGTCATCAGCGATTTATTCGCCGTCTGACGGGATAAACGGGCGTCGGTTCGAGCTTGTCTTTTTTTATCGGCCAATCAATCCTAGCACGGCAACGGAGAGGTGGCCGAGTGGCTTAAGGCATACGCCTGGAAAGCGTAAGCACCTCAAAAGGGTGTCGAGGGTTCGAATCCCTCCCTCTCCGCCAGTCTTTGCCCGCCAAACTTCATACAACGAAAATGCCTTTGCTTAGTGCGATTGTTCTACTATTCGCCCTGTTCAGTGCGAGCGCTCAAGAATGGAGCCCGGCGCACAGTGAAGATCAGTTGAATGTTATAAACATCGGGCTAAATAAATGGAAACAGGACGAGAAATATCCCATTGTTAAAGATATTTTTGAGAAAGCCGACAATCCGCGTTGGCGATTAGGAGGTGTTGATCTCTGGGAACAAGTGCCTGACTCATTCAAAGACGAAAAGGAAGCTCGCAAAATGGGGTGTCGATTAGACTACCTCAAGAGTATTAAAGAGAAAACCGGTCTGCTTAAATTGTCGTACGGTCAAGGCGTTTGGATTTTTGTATATGACCGGGACACGACCGGCAAATACATCAAAACCGCCGTGATTACGCCGCCGACGTGGTACTCATATGCATCGCTTGCTTTTGTTGACGTACGAGGGCCAGAAAAACCAAAGTTTATTTTGATCGAACATGAGGGTGGAACTGGGACCGGGTACAATGAAAAGATTCATTGGCTCCTGGGGTGGCACGATGGAGCCTTTCACACGGTATTCAGGGAAACTGTATTCATGTTGAATGACCAGTTGGGAGAAGAAACTTGCTATCGGATGAACTACAAGATGATAAAAGGAAAGGCTCCTCGGATTGAGACCCAATGCAATTACGATCAAGTGTGGGCTACCGCGTCCCCGTATGACTTTCATTCAAAATGGCGGGATTGGTATTTTTGGAATGAAAAGAACTTCTCATTTTACGACTCCAAAGCTTTGAACGAGAACATGGATCGTTCTTGGGGTGGCGATTTCAAGTTCCGACTGAATCTCGAAACCAACAGAGCAAAAATTCTCAACCTGCCTCCATTGCCTCAGAAAATGTTGGATGGCTCGGACTCCGAAAATTACTGGAAGGACATTGTCATTCAATGAGTGGTTCTTGTTCACAGTCAATAATCAACTCTCGGGGTGGTCCGTTCCTTCTTAAATTCCCGGTTGCAGGATGCCGGGTCAAAAAGTTAGGAAGATAGACGCGGCTTTTTATTTAGCTGATCGAGGTATAATCGTTGCGAGGGCTCACAACTCCCGGAAGCGGGCGATAATCTGTTCCCACTTAAACAGGCAGATCGTGTAGCTCGGGAGTCGCCATGCATAACTGAAGGATTTGCTAACTTAAACGCTTAAAATTCGGTAAAATTTACACTTTTAAGCGTCTCTTTCGGTTTTTTTTGCTGAATGAAAAAATATATGTTTCGTAACATGCTTTAGATAAACACATTACGATTTGTTTTAATGAGCTTTTCGTTTGTTGGCAGGAGGGCTGCTTTTAAAGATTTAACCGAGTCCAGTAATATGAAGAACAAAATAACAGTTTTCGCAATCATGAGTGCCTCCCTGGCTTTGGTTGCAAGCTCAAAGGGAATATCAGTAATCGATTTATCAGGAGGGCCCCCGGCGCAAGGTTCCGCAAACGGCGCTTACCTGTTCGCCGCTGACCCACAACCAACTGGCACAGGTGTGATTGACCCATTCCTCCGCGAGCAAAACAGGCCGTCGGAATTCGGGATCAATACGAGCATCAGCAAGCCCCCGTATGACGATAAGCCGGGTCCGTGGACACATGATTTGAAAGTAAGCTCCCTGGCGACGGTTACTTACAATTCAGTAAATTATTACCAGTTCTCCCTTGATGGGAATCAGGAAGCGAACGCGCCGATTTCGATGACGACGTTCAAGATTTTTGTCACCGGCGGCGATCCGTTTACGAGTGACACTGATCTTATGAACCTGGTGAACACTGGGACTGCTGCTTTCGATCTGAATGGCGCAGGCGCCGTAAGGGTTGATATTACATCGCAGAATGGCAGCGGATCGGGTGACATGTACATTCTTGTTCCCGTATCTGATATTGGTACTACTGGAAATCTCTATCTCTACGCCGGGTTTGGCCTCGACTCAGCGGGGGGTGGTTATGAATCAAATTCGGGATTTGAGGAGTGGTACGCTTCAACTTCCAATCAGCCCAGGATTACCGCTCCAGACGGTGGTTCCACGGTGGCGTTACTCGGCGCCGCGTTGGCCGGAATGTATCTCTTGCGTCGAAAAATCGCTCACGCCTGATAAGATCTTTTATTCAAAGGCGCAGACCTTCGGGGTTTGCGCCTTTTTGCTTGGATTAAGCCGCAATAGACACCTCCTGGCACCCATCATTCCAAACGGTGGGCACATCGAAATAAATTCAACTTCAATTTCCCCCCCACCGTTGCCTCGTCGTTTGAATTCTCCAAGGTGATTACCGACACAAATTTTTCTCGTATGGGGAGGAGAGAAGAAAATGCTGCGGGTGCGTGGTGAAGCAGAGTGGGGCGAAAGGGTTGACATCAGCGCGGTAAGTTTGAATATTCGGACTCAGTTTTTGTCTAACCAAAGAGTGATTCGATTTATGAAGCTACCCGTTGCGATGTTTTTGGCGGGAGCCTTCTTATGTTGCTTCCCATCGAGCCTGTTAGCGAAATCGGATTCAGAAAACAATTCATCGTCGGACACCAATACAATTTCGAATCGCGTTCATTGGCATACGGTCAAAGTGAAACCGGGACCGGCAGCGCCGAAAATTCATTTCTACAACAAGCTTAATCCGGTTTGGTGGCTCAAAAATAGCGATTCCCCGAAACCACCAGCCTGGTATCGGCCCGGGGAAAAGCATCGTGGATTGAAATGGAGCTTCCGCAATCCACTGCACAATTTTCACTTTTATGTCGTTGGAGTGGCGGACAAGAAGTTTTCGCGCAGCGGCCGGTTTCCGGAAAAAAACTCAGATCCGCGCGGAGGATGGGATTTTGAAGCCACGAGGTATAAGTTCATCTACCTGCCTTTTATTTCCTATCATCGCCCCAAATTCGATTTCTATTTTGGGTGGCGGAATCACGGGAATTTCGGAATCAAAATCAATATTAATCCCGGACCGAAGCCGCCACCGACGCCAAAGAACGCGCCGGCTCCGGATTCTGGTTCTGAGAATTCCGCGGCTGCCGCTGGCGACGATTCATCCGAGGACTGACGAGAAGGCCTTACTGGTAGCTTTTTTCAAGCTCATGAATCCGCGGCCAGACGGGAGACGATGGCGAGGTGCGATCCTTTACTTCGGCAAAAATGCGTTTGGCTTCCTGCGGATTGTCGCGGGTGATCAGTAAAACGTAATCCAGTTCAATCCATGCCTTGCGCGGGTCCTGGACTTTGGCGCCATAGGTCTTCAACCAGTTCGCGAGTGCGGTGGCTCCTTGCTGCTCGGCGTTCCTGAGCGAGGTGTCCCAGCCCTGGGGCAACCCCGGCAACGCGTCGGGATTCACTTGCGCGGAGGCAGCTTGTTTCTGCGCTGCCAATTTATCGTCCTGAACTTTTTCCCAATAATCAAAAAGCTGCCATCCGACCAATGCAACGGCGGCAATTATTGCGATGGTGATTAATACTTTTGTCATGATTCTTCAATTCGCTCAACGCGCGCGCCCAGCTTGCGCAATTTGAGGTCCATGTTTTCGTAACCACGGTCCAGGTGGTAAACGCGGTTCACCTGTGTCGAACCTTTGGCCGCCAGACCGGCAATCACCAGCGCGGCGCTGGCGCGCAAATCACTCGCCATCACCGGTGCGCCGCTCAATGGTTTGCCGCCTTTGACGATGGCACTCGGTCCTTCAATTTCGATATCCGCGCCGAGCCGGGACAATTCGCTCACGTGCATGAAGCGCGATTCAAAAATGCGTTCCGTGATGATGCCGATGCCGGGCGTGAGGGTCATCAGGGCCATCATTTGCGCCTGAACGTCGGTGGGGAATCCCGAATACGGCAGTGTGGTTACATCAATGGGTTTTAATCTGCCATTGCGCGAAACGGTGATGGATGACCCTTTGCGCACAATCTTCACGCCTGCATCGTGCAGCTTGTCGAGCACGGCGTGGAGGTGATCGGCGCGCGCGCCCAACAGGGTGACTTCGCCGTTGGTCGCCGCGGCGGCGATGGCATAGGTCGCGGCTTCGATCCGATCAGGAATCACTTCATGCTCCGCGCCATGCAATTTTTTGACGCCGGTGATGGTAATAGTTGGGCTGCCGGCGCCGGAAATTTTTGCACCCATCGCGTTCAGAAAATTAGCCAGGTCCACGACTTCCGGTTCACACGCGGCGCTTTCTATGATCGTGACGCCGTCAGCGAGGGTCGCTGCCATCATGACGTTGCCGGTGCCGAGCACGGTCGAGCCCGCGCGACCTCCCAGAAACAACGCCGCGCCGGTCAGGTGCTTCGCGCTCGCCTCGACGTAACCGCTCTCGATGCGAATTTTTGCGCCGAGCGCTTCAAAGCCTTTCAGGTGGAGATTAATTGGCCGGGCGCCGATGACGCATCCGCCCGGGAGCGACACGGTGGCTTTTTTCAACCGGCCGAGCAGGGGGCCCATGATGCAAATCGAGCCGCGCATTTTGCGAACGAGTTCATAATCGCCGGAGCCTTTGATTTTCTTCGCGTGAATGTGGAGCGTGTCGCCTTGGGTTTTGACCGTGGCGCCCAGCCATTCCAGAATCTTGGCCATGAACTTCACGTCGCTGAGGTTCGGCACCCGCCGAATGACACACGGCTCATCGGTGAGCAACGTCGCCGCCATGAGCGGCAAGACGGCGTTCTTGGCGCCGCTGATGGTGACTTCCCCGTGCAATGGCACGCCGCCTTTGATCAATAAGCTTTCCATTATTTTTTACTCGCGATTAGAATTCTCTGCCGCCGAGTGTAATCATCGCGAACGGCTTCGACAATCCAGTTTTGTTCCTCAAAAATTTTGCGTATCGAATCGGCCTGGCCATCGCCAAATTCGACCATGATTGTTCCACCTGATTTCAGAAACCCTCGCGCTTCCGCGGCAAAGCGTCGATAAAAATCCAGCCCGTCGGGACCGCCGTCCAGGGCGGCCCGGGGGTCGAAATCGCGGACTTCCGGGTCGAGCGTTTCGATTTCGGCGCTCGGGATGTAGGGGGGATTGCTGATGATCAGGTCGAAAAGGGGAATGGAGTCCGCAGATTGGTAGGGCGCGTCACTCCGTGCGCGCCGCCCGGTCGTGTCGGAATCCGGCGCGCACGGAGTGACGCGCCCTACCAACGCCCCAAAACCATTTCCGTGGAGAAATTCAATTCTTTCCATTACATTGTTTCGAGCAGTGTTTTGCTTCGCGACTTCCAGAGCTTCCATTGAAATGTCCAAAGCGATAATTTTCGCACCGGGACATTTCACCGCCAGCGCAATGGCGATGCATCCGCTGCCGGTTCCAAAGTCGAGAGCGGTTGCACATTCATTCGGCGTTCGATGTTCGACGTTCGATGTTCGTTGTTCCCCCAGCCACTCCCATCCGAGTTCCGCCAGAATCTCCGTCTCTGGCCGCGGCACCAGCACATGGCGGTTCACTGCGATTTCCAACCCGCAAAACGAGGTTGAGCCGGTGATATGCTGCAACGGCTCGCGTTGGGAGCGGCGCTTCACGAGTTCACGGAAGGTATCGGTTTCGCCATCTGTCAGCGCGCGTTCGAAATTCAGATACAACTTCATTCGCGGCAGCTTGAGGAGGTGGGCAAGGAGCAACTCCGCCTGCAATCGCGGCGACTCGACATTTTTTTTGGCCAGGAATTCCGTGCTTTTTTGAATGCCCTCAAGGACGGTCATTGGCGATAGTTGATAGTGGATAGTCGATAGCAGCCGCAAGCTTTAGGTTTTGGCCGGGTGCCGCTCCATTTCGGGATTCATCGGCTGGGTTCGACTGCGAATCTGTTCATAAATACCCGGATTTCGTTACAGATTCGCGTCGTTCGTGTGACAAAAGTTAAGAGTCGGTGTCGGAACGGCTTTGCTGTTGATAAGATGTGAATAACCGGTGAATAGTCCGGCATGGTGGCGAATTTAAATAGCCGTCCGGCCGAAACTGCGAGCTACCGCTCAATCTGGATTTCCGATGTTCATCTCGGAACGAAACACGCGCAAGTGGGCAAGTTGCTCGACTTCCTGCGCGATACGGAATGCGAGCACCTCTACATTGTTGGTGATTTTATTGACGGCTGGCAGTTGCGTCGCAAATGGTATTGGACCGAGGAATACAATTTGTTGATTCAAAAATTGCTGCGCAAGAACCGCAAGAAAACCCGCGTCACTTTCATTACCGGCAATCACGACGAATTTCTGGAAAAATTTCTCGGCATGAGTTTTGGCGCGGTGCGGCTGGTGGAACGCGCGGTTCACACCACGGCGGATGGCAAGCGTTACCTCGTGATTCACGGGCATCAATTCGACGGCCTGTCCCATTTCAACCGGCTGCTGGATCGTGTGGGCACGGTTCTTTACGATCGCATCCTGGACATGAACGTCTGGATAAATCGCGCGCGGCGCACGCTGGGTTTTGGTTATTGGTCGTTCGCGTCGTATATCAAGCTCAAGGCCTTTCCGGCGGTGAAATACGTGACGGATTACGAGGACGCGATGATTCAATTTGCGCGCAAGAGCGGAATGACCGGCGTCATTTGCGGGCACATCCACCGGCCGGAAATTCGCGACCTGGGGGATATTTTTTACATGAACTGCGGAGACTGGGTCGAGAACTGCACGGCGCTCGCGGAAGATTTCGAAGGCAAATTCACCCTCATTAAATTCCATGAAAATAATGTTCACCGTGCAGGGGGAGGGCCGGGGCCACATGACGCAGGCGATCGCGATGAGCGAGATGCTGCAACGGCGTGGTCATCAGATCGTGGCCGTCGTGGCCGGCACGAATCAGACGCGCAGCCTGCCGGCGTTCTTTGAGCAGGCCTTTGGCGTGCCGGTGCGGCCGATCGTGAGCCCGGGTTTTTCCGTCAAGAAACATCGGGGCATTTCGATGGTGGGCACGCTCGCGAGCCTGATTGGCAACCTGCCTGCCTACCGAAAGAGCCTCGCGACCATCCGGAAAACAATTGTCGAGGTCCAGCCGGATCTCATCATCAATTTTCTGGAACCGCTCATGGGGGTTTACAATCTGCTGCACGTGCACAAAATCCCCGTTCTCGTCGTGGGTCACCAATACATGCTCGAACATCCGGATTTCGTGAAGGAAAAGAAATTCCGCTTGGAACGACTCGGGATGAAGTTTTACATCGCGGTCACGGGCGCGCGGTCGTCGCGGATGGCGCTTTCGTTTTACCACGCGCCGGATATGCCCGGGCGAAAGTTTTTCGTGTCGCCGCCAATTTTGCGACGGCAGTTGTTCGCGCTGCATCCGGATTTTTCCGGCGGACACTTGCTCGTGTATCTGTTGAACCACGGTTATGCCGATGAAATTATTGAGTGGCACAAGCGGAATCCTGCGATTCCGATTCATTGTTTCTACGACAAGCCCGATGCGCCGGCGGAGGAGCGTTACGACGCCAATCTGACGTTTCACCGGATTCATGGAGAGAAGTTCTTGCAGCTGATGGCGACTGCGCGCGGCGTGGCGTGCACCGCCGGGTTTGAATCGGTGAGCGAGGGCGCGTATTTGGGCAAGCCGTTGCTCTTGATTCCGGTGGAGAATCACTTGGAGCAGTATCTGAACGCGTGCGATGCCGAGCGCACCGGTATTGGCCTTCGCGATTCCAGTTTTCGCCTCTCGCGATTGATCGAGCCACAAAAAAGCGATGCCACGGCGACGTTTCGCGAATGGGTGAATCAGGCCGAAGCCATTGCCATGCGCGCGGTGGAAACGACGGTTGGAACACGGGCAGGGACGCCGGCTGCGGCTTCGCCGGTGATGGCAGCGACGCGGTAGAGCTTGCCCCGAGTCGGGCGCAGACGCTTTAGATTTCAAAGAACACCCAGACTGAGCAAATGCCGTGTCTCGATCAAAAAGCCGAGCCACCAGACGAGCAGAATTCCGCCGCGCAGATAAAACCAAATCGCGAAATAGGCGACGGCGATTCGCAATCCCATGGATTCAACCAACAGTGAAAAGGGCAATTGCGTCGGCAGGGATTGGTTTCTGAGCAGCAGCACGGTAATGCCGAGCGCGACGGTCAGCCAGGTAGCGATTTGTTCGTTTCGAAATAGCCGGATGAGCCACGCGAACGGAGCGTACACCAGAAATAATTGCGTGAACGCCAGCGCAAAAAGAGTGGAGGCAACCCAATGCTGGATATCGGCGGGAAAATCCTCCGGCGCCGCGCGGCGGATCAAAGGATCGAGCCAAAAGTGCAGGGCGATTGCGGCCAAAAGTCCCGCCACGGTGGCGCCGAGGAAGAGGGATGGCTTGATTTTCAACGTGAACACCGGGCGGCGCGTGTACTCAGTGTGCCACGCAAAGACAAAGGCCCACAGCACAAATCCGCCAAAAAACACGATCGCTTCGACATACCAAAGCGGAAGCACGCGTTTGTCCCAAAGCAACATTCGCGGCAGGGTGAGCGCGGCGCTTAAGGCGGCGGCGATGGCGGCGTGCTTGACGACTTGTGGTTGGGCGAGCCTGCGCATGTTTCCAGCGTTAATCCCTTAATGACGCCGCCAACAAATACCACGCGTCGTGCGGCAGCCACTGTTCGCCCCAGCGCCAGTCTTCATCCTTGCCGGTCTCGGAATATTGCAGGTTGAAATCAATGTCGTGCGGGTCCCGGTAGCCGCCGGTGATGCCGTTCACGATGCCGCCGGGCGCGTTATGGTATTCGTAGGAATCGAAGAACATGTAAAACGGATTGTTATGGCCGGACCCTTGCAGCATGCAGCAGTCGTAGGGATTCAATCCGAGAATCCAGTTCAACTGATTCCAGGCGTAGGCTTGCAGTTGAGCGTGAAATGCGGGGTCGTCCTTGAAATATTTTGAGGCCATGCGCGCGGCGGTGGCGAGCGAACTGAGGCGCGCGTTTTCACCCTGCCACCAGGGCGAAGTTTCCGTGTCGTGCGGGAAGAAAAATGCGGTGCGACGGAATCCATTCGTGCTTTGCACGAGCTGGCGCGCGTAACCAAAAGGGTTGGCGACTTCGTCGGTGGTGCGCATTTCGAACTCCAATGATTTGCGCACGGTCTCGAGGACGCGCTTCTGCATTGGAGCATCGGCGATTTCATAATACTCGAGCAGACTGACGACGGGCATTCCGGCGTCGGCGGCGTGAAAGAATGGCCGGTCGCCGTCATCGGCGCGCCAGTAATTGGTGTGGCCGCCGCTGGTGATGAGACGGTTCATCAGGTTTTGCGCGCGCAGGTCGGCGGCGAGTTTGTATTTGTCGTGGGTTGACCGTGTAACAATTTGGTTCCTGGTGGCCTTGAAAAGTTCCGTCGCCGCGAGCAGCGCGCAATAATCGTCCACGATATTTTCCTTGCCGTCGTTGAGGTAGCGGACATTGTTATTGTCCAGAAAGGCGAACGCATTTTCCGCAACTTTTAGATAATCCTCGTGGGAAAAATCGCCGGAGACCGGATAAGTGCTCGCGTCCGCCAGCGCGGCGATGGCAATGCCACCGCCATTGCGAAAACCGACTTCATAATCGGTTTTTTCGCCTTCGGTATGGGTCTCGCCCATGAACCGGGCATTTTTGTTGGTCTTAATTGCAAAGCCGCTGCCTTCTTTGGCAATGCGCCGGTCCTCGGCTGCCTTTTCCGGACCCGGCGCGCTGATGGAACGATAAAACGAGCCGTTCGGGTTTTTCACACGCACGAGATAATCTGCGCCCCACATCGCTTCATCGAGCAGGCGGCGTTTATATTGGCGGAAGTTGCCATCACCCCGGCGCTGCAATTCCTCGTGACTCTTGAACAGGCTCCAGTCCGACATCGGGATTTGTTGCGGGTTGAAATACGTGGAGAAGGAAAGGTGCGAAAGATGTTTGCCGTAATCGCCGGTGGCATCGAACCAGCCGCCGTGGACGTCCGCGGTGTTCGTTGAGCCATCGAACTTCAAATTGCGGTCGGCCTTGTCCAACAGGCCCGAGCTGCGCTGGCCTTTGAACCAGGAGACGACATCGGGCAATGTGTATTTCTCGAGCAAATTGCTCTCGATTTGAAACGGAGCCGAGCGCACGACGCCTTTGCTGGTGGCGCATTCGAGCACGTACGTGCCCTCGGTTTTTACGGTGCTGAAATCGGCGGTCCAGAAAACCCAATTCTTCCATTTATCCACCGGGCCCACTTTCACGGCCTGGTCCGAAACTATTTCCCGGCCATTTCGGACTTCGACAACTTTGAATATGCCCACGTCATCGGCTGGGTGCCCGAGGATAACTGCGCGCTTCGGCGCGTCGTTTTCGTAGCCGAGATGGTTGATGAGGATTTTGATTTCCTCACTTAGCCCGGTTTGGCAGAGGAACAGACTAATAAGGAAAGCAGTAAGGCAGGAGGGCTTCTTCATGCCGGGAGATTGTTGCGGTGAGGTCGCAATTGGCAAGAAAAGGTTTGGGCGAGCGAGCTGTCTTTTTTTACAGGAAAAAAATTTATGGACTTGATCCGCCTTGACTGACCTTGATTGGGAACGTATTAAGCGATTAGTCATTTCGACCGAAATAGAGTAGGGTAGCGGCAGGGCATCTATGACAAATCAAAGTGATGAGTTGATTCCGACGCGGGCAACGCTTCTTGGGCGGCTAAAAAACTGGAAAGATCAATCAAGCTGGCAGGAATTCTTTGACACTTATTGGAAGCTTATCTATGGCGTCGCTCGCAAGGCCGGGCTCAATGAGGTCGAAGCCCAGGATGTGCTGCAAGCGACAATAGCTTTAGTCGCCGACCAGATGCCGACGTTTAAATACGATCCGAAAATCGGCTCGTTCAAGGCCTGGCTTCGAAACCTGACGCGCTTGCAGGTTATCAGCCATTCGTTGAAACGCCGGGCTTCGCCCGGTGAGACCAGCAACCGGGCGCTCACCGCGGAATCTCATCCTTCCGGGGGAACTGTTGATCGAATGTGGGAAACCGAGTGGAAAATCAACCTGTTGGAAGCTGCGATAACAAATGTGAAACGCCGCCTGGATCCTGAAAAATACCAAATTTACGATTTTTGTGTGAACAAAAAATGGTCTCCTGAGAAAGTCGCATCTGTGTTTGGAGTGTCGGCGGAGGAGGCGCGCCTGGCGAAAGACAGCATCACTGAAATGATCAGGGACGAACTGAAGCGGCTCGAACAGGAAATGCTTTAGTTCGGGTGCAGGCCGGCTATTTTGACAGAAACATTTTAATAGGATTGATCAGAGGCAACGGAGATTCGATCCTCCGGGAACCAACCTCGGCGCATCGCCCCTTGACCGTCTGCTCTAATGGGGGCCCGTCTGGCGCGGGCGCCTGTCATGGTTTCGCTTTGAGGGCCTGGGAAATCTCCTGGATGGTGAAGATCGAGAATTTCTCGCGGCAGTCCCGCAACGCATGAAAGTATTCCCCTTCGGAAGCCAGGACGGCGGCCGTTGCGCCGTGCGTATGGATTTGTCGATGGCGCGCTTCGCCTTGTTTCGGTTGCACTTCCAAATCAACCACCAACTGGCCGTTGACCGTCATGTACATATCCAAACTACAGAGTTGAATCGTGCCGGAAACGGACACATCGGCGCTGTCGGCCTGGGAAGCATCCACGACTTTGGCGCCCTGAGCTTCTAGATCGTACTTCAGGCCTTGCATCATCCATGCGGCGGGATCGTTCATGGCGTACACATGGCTCATCACGATGCCAAAACCGTCGCGCATATTTCCGATCTGAATCCAACTGGCGGCGGTGGTTTGCTTCTGCATGGCGCGTTGCTCAGCGTCCCAGATTTTGTCCTGTTCGCGCGAGCGCTCGATGTACAAGTAGGGCGAAGGCTCTTCCGCTTTTGATTTCAACTGGAGGGTAACCAGGTTCGGCGCACAAGTGAAACCCTTGAGGCAAATGGTCCTGCCATTCAAATTCGCGTTCGTAACGGATGCTATGCTTGGTCCGTATTCCTTGAGCAAAACTCGCCTGCCGTTGGTGACGCAGCCGGTTTGACCGGCCACCATCGCGATGAAGGCAGCGAAAAACAAATAGCGCACAAGACGTTGAATCGACATATGAACAATTCCTTTCCTACAAATGGCCTTAAATAGGTGCCACGCACGACCTTCTGGCGCAAGAATGCTTCGTGGTGCCAATATCTGTCAACGGGAATTGATTCAATCCTCCACCGGCACAACCAGATTCTCCATGATGTAATCTTTGCGTTCCGGGGTGTTCTTGCCCATGTAAAAGGTCAGGATGCCGGAGGCTTCGGTTTTTTGGGCGTTTCGGAAAAGTCAGTCGGCAAAGTGAATATCGAGTATCTTCACGTGCCGGTCGGCGAAGTCATTCCAGTATTTGATTGCGAATCGTTCAAAGACGTGGACCTCAATACGACGGCCAGCCGCATCATGCTCAACAAAATCTGAACAATTAGACGGAAAAGCTGCTATTGCGCGAAAAAGTCGTAGCAGTTCTACCTGTTCCTTCTTCTTAAGATTTCTCAAGAATTCGAAGACTCCGATGTCAATGAGCAGACGGGCGTCGCTCATTTGGAATTATCGGAGAGCCCTAGCTTTTGTTCGCATTGTTCGGGCGTGAGCCAGCGTTCGGGGGACCTATCGTCGATTTTGGCTGCCAGCTTTGCGGCGTAGCCTTCCCGCATTTCGTCTTGCAATGTCACCATGAACGCCATGAGCTTCCGGCGCACGTCGGGTGATAACGCCTTGACCTCGGCTTTCAGTGTCTCAAAGCTCATATCCGTCAATATACATCGTTCGAAAATCACCGGCAAGTGATGATTCAATCCTCCACCGGCACAACCAGATTTTCCATGATGTAATCTTTGCGTTCCGGGGTGTTCTTGCCCATGTAAAAGGTCAGGATGCCGGAGGCTTCGGTTTTTTGGGCGTATTCGACTTTGCTGACGCGCATTTCTTTGCCGATGAATTGTTTGAATTCCGCTGGGGAAATTTCACCAAGACCTTTGAACCGTGTGATTTCGGGTTTGCCGCCTAATTCAACGATGGCTTTGTCGCGCTCGGCTTCGCTGTAGCAGTAGATGGTTTTCTCTTTGTTGCGGACGCGGAAGAGCGGCGTTTCCAAGACGTAAAGGTGGCCGTCATGTACGAGCTGCTCGAAGAAGCGGAAAAAATACGTGATCATCAGGTTGCGAATGTGCAGGCCGTCCACGTCGGCGTCGGTGGCGAGGATCACTTTGTCGTAACGCAGGCCTTCGAGGTTGTCTTCGATGTTCAGCGCCTGCATGAGATTGTACATTTCGTCGTTCTTGTAAACGACGTCGCGCTTGAGGTCCCAGACGTTGAGCGGCTTGCCTTTGAGGACGAACACGGCCTGGTTGTTCACGTCGCGGCAGCTCGTGATGGAGCCGGCAGCGGATTGACCTTCGCAAATGAAAACCTGCGTGCCGTAACCCTTCTCGCGTTTTTTATCGAGGTGATTTTTGCAATCCTTGAGCTGCGGGATGCGGATGGTGATGGCCTTGGCGCGTTCGCGCGCGAGTTTCTTGACCTCCTGCAATTCCTTGCGCAACTGCCGGGTGTCCTCGGTCTTGGACATGATTTTCTCGGCGATTTCCTTGTTGCGATTGAAGAAGTGCAGCAATTCTTCGCGGACGTTATTGACGAGTTCGGTGCGGATTTCGGTGTTGCCGAGTTTGTTCTTCGTTTGCGATTCGAACACCGGGTCTTTCAAACGAATCGCTACCGCGCCGATCATGGCTTCGCGGACATCGTCGCCTTCATATTTGGCGTTGCCGTATTCGTTGACGGCTTTGAGGAGGCCCTCGCGAAAGGCGCTGAGGTGCG
>Ga0193718_1000148_pt1 | contig 16205 bp, 19 predicted proteins | sample U2a1metaG_FD_144918 | JGI IMG/M metagenome (GOLD analysis project Ga0193718, IMG submission 144918) | Soil microbial communities from a riparian zone of the East river system, Colorado, United States - U2a1 | ecosystem: Environmental > Terrestrial > Soil > Riparian zone | place: USA: East River... | reverse complement strand
TTGCAAGGCAAACGTTGTTATTAAATGTACCCGAACATGTCACACCTGCTCCTATGTATTTTGCTGCTGCTAACATATTATATAATAAACAATCATATAAATTAAATTAGCGTCTAACATACTAAAAAGTTATATTAATTTATTTTTCAATATTATTTTATTCTTTAATACTTTTAGTATTGTTTTAATTTTCTAAATTGTTTAGTTTTTGTTTAGTTTTTTTGTTTTGTTGTTTTTGTTTCCCCTTAGGGAGGGCCAATGTCACCCTTTTTAACAGCCCTAATATCCCTTTTTCACAGTAACGGCAGTAAGGAAGTTATTATTTTTAGATTTATTTTTTGTTCTGTGCTGTCAGTTGTTCTTGTGTTGTTGCTTAGCTTCTGCTTTCTCAAAAGCGTGGTGGAGAAAAGCTATACGGTCGGTATTATCTTTAACATCTTAAGGTTGAGAGCTTGTTCGTTTCTAGTCCTTTGTTCCTATGTCTGTCCTCCTGTCCCCGCCAGGCTGGGGTATTATCCCACCAAGAGATAACTTTCAGATGGGGATTCTCGGTTTTGGACTCGACCTTAAAAATTCAAGGATCTACTTCTCGATTAACTACTATCTGGATGTATATTTATGATGTCCTTTCGTTAAGTCTTGAGAGTCTTTTATGTGCAAACATTGCGTTGACAATAATCACTTAGGCCATTATAGTTTTTTTTTGAGGTAGTTTCCCTTTGCCTGGATAGTTTATTACATTGGTATGTGTTAATTTATTTACTCTTATTCCAAGTATTACCTTGTGCAATTTTATGGCAGCGGGGAATAATAATAACTGGAGGGAATAATATAGGAATATAGGAATTTAAATTTAAGAGATGTTGTATTTTTACCACGTACTCCTGAGAGGTACATCTAATAAAACTAGTTGTCCTGAAGGAGAGTAATACTTATATACTTATATACTTATATACTTTGCCGCGCCCACCTGCACTAGATAATTAATAGAGTTATACCTAAAAAGATATAGATAATTCAAATAATCTCCTTCTGTACTACTTCGTAGAATACCACATGGAATTATGTTATATGTTATATTTATTTATTTTTATTTATATTTTTCTTTCTTTTAAATTTTAATAATTTGGATACAAAATTAGCTATTTAGTACAAAGGTTAGTGTCTTGTGTGAACAAGTAAGCGAGTGAGGGAGTAAAATAAATAATGTTTTCTACTCTAGAATCCGTACATTAATAAACTACAAAGTGTCCTTGTGCCACTATAACTTTTCCTTGTTACTTTCTTAAAATCTTTTGTCAATTTGAGTGGTTTTGGATTACCTACTTAAACTATAACTTTTTACATAATTTATTAATTTTTATCTTATTTATTTATTTATTTTTTTGTTTTTTGTTGTTTTTTTGTTGTTTTTTTTTACAAGTTTTATTTTTTAATCCTTATCTTTTAATCCTTAAGGAGGGTAGCAAAAATGGAAGTAAAGTGTTAAATAGATTGGGAGGGAGCATTGGAAGGGTGTTATTTATAATCTGGTATATTATATAAAATCATGGCGATCTGTCCTGAGCCCCCAAGTGTGGTGAGTGTGTTCGGGAGCTTTACAATTAATTCAAATTCTATTAGCTGTGTATACTTATTGGATCCTTACAACTTCTAGCTTAGGCAAATTTAAAGGGGATTTACTTTTTTGTTTTTGTTTTTGTTTTATTTCCGTTGTTTCAAGGTCCCAATGACCCAATGACCCAATGACCCAATGACCCAATGACCCAATGACCCAATGACCCAATGACCCAATGACCCAATGACCAAAAGGGCAAAATGTTCCATTGTTCTTGTTTAAGTTTAACGTAAGTGATGACCAGGCTGCTATAGCTGAATGTTTATTAATTTTAATTAAAAAAGTAAATTTATTATTTTTTATTAGCTTGACTAAGAACACAAAAAGCTGAAGCAAAATAAATTATAAATAATCTAAATTCTTCTAAATAAGCCCCTGGAGCGCTAGTATTGTAACTGAAGGCTAAGTTACCCAAATTATTAAAAAATAAAGGAGCAAATACTAAAAATAATAAAGCTAATAAACCTAAAGTAATATATAAAGAATAAGTAGTAATTATACCAGTATCTAATTTAGCTAAATTTTTACCAGTATTATTAAAATAGTTAGATAAACCATAAGGTCCTAATAATTCTATTGCACCTCTATCAATTTCTTTAGATATAGTATATCCTAATTTAAATCCATTAATAATAAAATATTGGTTATAAATAGTATCAAAAAAATATTTTCCATTTAAGAAAGTATAAAGACTTTTTCCTATACTGATATAATTTATATTTATAGAATTAACCCTCTGATCAGTTAAACGATCAAATCTTAAACCGCTTAAACTATTTTGATATCTTCTATTTGTCCTAAAGGAGGGTGCTCCACCAGCTCCAGGACTATTACTGTTATTATAAGCATAATTCTCATTCCCATTCCAATTAAATTTAAAATTAATTAACAAAATAGGTTGTATATGGTACAAATAGATAGCTAAGGCTGCACCAGATAAACTTAAAATTGCTGGTAATAATTTAATTATAGGATTTAAAGAGAATTCCGCTTCCACTATTGAGATATTATTAGGATGTGTAAATATAGAATTAGCTCAAAAGTCCGTCCCTAATCCCACAAATAAATCAGAAAAAATGAATCCAAAGAATATACTAAAAATAGCTAAAATTAATAATGGAACAATCACAGCTAATTTAGACTCATGAGATTTTAAATAAGATTCTTTATTACCTTGAGGTGTCGTTAAAAAAACTAAACTTATTAATCTAAAACTATAAAAAGCAGTTATACCTGCTGTAATAGAACCTAAAATATAAGCATACATACCACTAAAACTATATTGACCAAAAGCTAATTCTAAAATTAAATCTTTACTATAAAATCCAGTTAAAAAAGGAGTCGCTAATAAACTTAAAGAACCAGTTAACATTACTGAATAAGTAAAAGGTAAAAATTTGATTAAACCTCCCATTTTTCTGACATCTTGCGATTGTAAAATTAAATTTGCATGGTATAAAATAAAAAGCTCATATCTTTTTAGGATACTACCTAATATCAAAAACTACCGGGTACCAGGTAGTAGAAAAGGGGGGGAATTTTTTAATTAAATGCTTTCAATTTATTATTTCAAGATTTAAGTTAAGTTAAACCTTCTTGAGTTAAATAAAACTTATTTTCTATTAAAAAAAGTATTTCTTTTCAAATTTCAAATTTTTTTAATTTAATCTTATTAAAGGGTAAGATTCAAAATAAGATGAAATAGAAACAAGGTCATATATATTAAATACTTTTCATTCAACTACACTATTATATTTTGAAATTTGAAAAATAAATACCTCCCTTTCAATTAAAAAAAGTTTTGGATTTTATCTAATAATAGTTTTCTCTAGCACTTAAATCTATGGATAACCAATAACCAAGCACTAACATGATTATTTTAGTTATTTATAGTTATACAAAAAAGAACCATCTCCGTCTATAAATCCACTAATCCAATAAGGATTTAATTTATTATTATCAGGTTTATATTCTTTTCTATCTAAAAAAAATTAATTTAGAAAAATCTAATTTTAATTTTGTAGACAATACCTGATTCAAAATAGACTTAAGATACACAATTTGGATTATTCCATTTGGTGTTAAATGTTTTTTATCATTTAATAAACTTATAATTTGTGACCACAAATAAAAATCTATTGATTTAACCCTTTGTCCTAAAGGAGGATAAATTTTAAAATGAGGAATAATAAATTTATTAATATCTCTTAAACTAACAACATTATAACGATAACTCAAATGAAGTTCTAAAATAAACCTTGCTTGTACCTCGTATCTAATAGTATTTATTCTTTTTGATACTGATATATTAAAACAACCACTCGCTTACTTATCTGGTAACCCGCCTGGCGTGGGCATCTGTAAAACCTGATATATACCAGGGATTAGGTTTTAAATGAATTATTGAATTTTTAGTTACTTGTGTGTAAATTTGGCATGAATAGGCTCTTTTTTTTAATATGAATATTACTAGATAACTTATTATTATTAAAATTTTTATGATTATAATTTAAATTATTAAATACTTTAGCAGAGTTTAATTTTTATCCTCACAGCTTTATATTATATTATATCACCGCATTGAAACCTATTTTTTTGTTTTGTTTTACTCCATTAGGATTATTAATTATTAATTATAATAGACTAATTTTATAGGTTTTTCATACTTTCGTAAGGGGTCTGACTATATCTTAATTCTACACTTATAAGCAAGTTACTTAATTTAATTCGAGATAGTGCTAGAACATCCCGTGTAGACACTATTACCTTTTAGTCGATGCGCTTTTATCCTTAATAAAATTAGGCAAAACACTTGCTATTGCTTGCTATTGCTTGCTATTGCTTGCTATTGTTAATCCTAATCTTTATATGTTGTTATACCAAATGCATATAAAAAAATTATTAAGGAACTTAGTTCCGCGAAGATCCATTTATCTTTCGAACATCTTAAGTCTCGTTACATCGGTATTTCCATAGATAGATAATTACTCTATCGTACTTTCAAAAGTTACCTTTTTACTCGCTGTAACTTAAGTTTTAGGAATTGCCCAGAGTTTGGTAATATTACAACATTATATCTTGTTGATCAGCAAAGGAGTGGATTACAGCCTATTTCTTGAACTACTCCTTTGTTAGGCATGATTTAAATCTTTTAATTCATTTTTGGGTCGGCACGACTCTTGCCCTCTTGCCTCGCATCGCCTTCTAGGGTAATTAGCCAATAAGTTGCTCAGCTAAGCTCAGCTAGACTCAGTTGGAGTCCTACGCCAGGACTAAAGGCTAAGCCCAATGAGTGCTCGGCCATAAAATAACATAAGGTCAAATTTTTAAGGCAAAGGAGCGATGAATTAAATCTCTTAAATTTATTAAAGAAAAATAGCATTAACTATATAATATAATATAATTATTATAAAATAAGTAAACAATTTCTTATTTTTATTAATTTAAGGTAGATACTCAATATATTACTATATTTGTTGGGACCATATCTTAGTTATGTAATTTATAAATTTTTTTTAGATGATTTAAATGATCAAATGATCAATGAAAAACCGTTCTTCTATCATTCATAGATGATTTAATTTGAATAATTTCGTTATATTTATTTTTATGTTCTTTGTTCTCAAAATAATTTAAACTTCCATTCAATCTTTAGAATTTAAAAACTTACTAGTAAATAAAAGGTATTTTATAAAATAAAATTTAAACTATCTTAGAGTGAAACGCCTATAGTGTAATTACTAATTAAGTGTTGAGGATTTTAATAATTAGATTTAGTTTCTTTAACTTTGACATAGTAAATAATTACTACAAATACATTAAAATTATTATTACCATCTAAATCAATTAATTTTTGGCTTTGGGATATTTATAAAGAACAAGCTATTCTTTTTAATATGTTTTTCTTATCAGTAGAAACTCTTACATAAAATTGTACATCAGCATCAATGATCAATGATCAATGAATCCTGATAGTCAAGCATTTTAATTTAAAGGACCAGCAGCCAGCAGCCAGATTAGCTACACGAGGTATTTATTAATATCATATCCTCCTTTAGGATTATTAAGATAATCTATTAACTTATTTAATTTATAAATTTTGGGAATTCTTATATAACCGTTTATAATATTAGTAGCTCTGCATGAGCTTACTAAATTTGATATTAGATAAGGATAGGCATTTTTACCTTTAACTTTTTAAATATGACCTATATCTAATTTCTCTTGTATTATATAAATTAAAGGAAAATTTTTAGAATTAAATGTTAAAGTTATTAATGGTTAATGGTTAATGGTTAATGGTTAATGGTTAACGGTTAATGGTTAACGGTTAATGGTTAATGGTTAATGGTCATAGGATATATAATTTTATTCATTTTATCCCTTTCATTTATAGGTATTCAAATACACCTATCACCCTCAAATAAACCAGCTAAATATGAACTAATTTTTTTATTTATAATTCTAAAACTTTTATTCACTATCTCTTTATGAGAAGGAGGAAGGAGGGCTAGTGCTTGTTTTTTAAAGGAATATTTAATTCTCCTTGAGCCAATGTCTCCATTGTACCTGTGCTTTTTCTTTGGCAGGTAACGAATGAAAATTTCAAATTATTAATTAATAAGACAGATGAGTTTAGATCAAATGAAGAACTATTTTTAAAATCTAAGAAAATAATTTATAATTATAACTTCCTGCGTGTGGCCTCTAAGGATCTCTAAGAGTTTATATCTTAAATTTCCTTTTGATTGTCCTGTTTTTAATACTCCTTTAGGAGTTATAGTTTTATACAGGAGTTTCCAAAATATAGCAGGATTTATAGCAAGCACATTAATACCAGCACCTAAAAATAATAATGCTTTGTTTGAATAGGTAGAATTTTACAATTTTTCCCCTCATAAGAACCGTACGTGCGACTTTCACCGCATACGGCTCAATCTTTATAAACAATTGCTTGTTGTTTCACACTTCCTCTTATAATTATCAGAAGGAATAGCTTATTGAAATTCAAGTGAAACAAGCTAATTAATAATATATATAATTTTATTTTTTTTTATGATTTTAAATAATACTTATTTTCTAATAATATGTTTTTATCTAACATAGAGTTTAAATTTTTATGGCCTATTTTTTAATTCAATTAATTTTTGATCTAATAGTACGATTGATTTAGATTTTTTTAATTTAGTTAGATCACTCTCCCCTCCCAATTGCCCAATTGCCCAATTGGCCTCCTTAAGGAGTCTCGTAAGAGAGGGCTCTTTTATAAACGGTTCCTTTAGATTTTAATCTTTTCCACCGTAACTTAGCACCTTCAGACAAATTTTTATTGTTTCTAAAGTTCTTTTTTTACCGTAGTAATGATGCTTTTCACCTAATTTACCTAAACTAATATTTTTCCTATGTTCCTCAGTTAAAATTTTACCTTTTTTTGCTAAACTTATTAAAATTTAGACTGTAAAGTATGTTTATTACCTTTTCAACTGGTAGAAAATTGGGATAAATTTAAAGTATTTTTACTATAAAAAGGACAATGAAATAAAACATCTAACCAAAATTGTTCTCTATTTAGAAGAACTTCATTATTTTCTATAGTTTCAATAATTTGAATTTTTAAATTTTAAATTAGACCAAGAATATTTATTGTCATTGGGTCATTGGGTCCTTGGGTCCTTGGGTCACAACTATAAAATTTAGGATGCCTATTATTTTTGTAAGATTTATAATGAGTATTAAATCTTCTTTTTAAATTAATAGCAAAACCTAAATAACATTTAGAGGGGTCCTCTAATAACCAAAATAAATAAATACCTGAACCTAAATTAATTAAAGACTTATTAATTAATTCATAATTTTTATCAACATTAATAAATTTTAAATTAGGTTTGGCTAAAGGAAAATTAAAATTACAATGACAGTTTAAATCCTTAAATTTTAAAGTAGAAAATTTATTTATTCCTTGCGAAGCTAGACCATTTTTAAATATAAATCATATAATTTAGTTTTGCCTACTTTTTATGTTTTTTGTTTTTGTTTTTGTTTTTGTTTTTGTTTTTTTTAGCTCATAACCAACATTTTTATGTATGTAATTTCTGATAAATCTTAAAAATTTATTATTAAAATTACGTTTTTGATTATATTTATTAATTAATTTTTTTAATCTATATAATATAATTTTTATATATATATTAAATTAAAATATATTATTACAATCTTTTTTAAAATCATTAATTGAAGTTATATAATATATATATATATATACAATACTTTATAAAAACAATATCTAATTCAGCATTCTCACGAATTGGTTAAATATAACCTATCCTTGGCATTACCCAAGGCTTTAGCTTGGTAGATTATCCTGCACAGAATCTGTATAATTTTATTATTCTAAAACTATCCATTAAAATGGTAAAATAACAATTACTTGTATTTAAGATAATATTTTTGTAGATACAATTTTTTTATTCACAATTATATCTTTAACAGTAACTTTGATACTTATTTTGGGATAAATTTAATTCTTTCAAAGTTACCCTAGCCCTTGGAATGTTTTTATTTTTATTACCATTAATGTCAGTCATAATTATAGGTTTATATTTTTTATATGAAAATTTTAAAGAAGGATGATTTTTTTGTTTTTTAAAGCTAAAGATATTTTTAATTTAGTTTCTTCTGATTTAGGTTTATTTAGTTGTTCGTTATCTTTCATAAGAATATTACCATTGCTTATATTTATTTTATGTCTCTCTGATTTTCTCTTTCCTTTCACTAGCTTTGTTGTATATACGATTCACTTATCAAATTTTTGGTTTTTTGTTGTTTTTGTTTTTGTTTTTTTTTTGTTTTTTTCATTATCATTATCATTATGTTTATAATTTAATCAATTATTCCCTAATTTAAGTATATTTAAAATATTATTCAAATGAATCATTAAACATTTTATTTAACCAAATATTTTCTTTTTCTCTTAAAATAGTTTTATTTTTGTCTAAGTCTACTACTAGAAAACCAAATTTAGACCATTTATATTTTTTAACACAACTGTAAAATTTAGGATGATTATTATTTTTTAAACTATTATTATAATGAACCATAAACCTTTTTCTTAAATTAATAGCAGAACCTAAATAACATTTAGAAGGATTATCTAATAACCAAAATAAATATATACCCCCTGAATTTAAAGAATTTAATTTTATAATAATATTTTTATATTCTTTTTCAACATTGATAAATTTTAAATCAGGATTAGCTATATTAAATATAGCTTTTAAAGTATCTGTTGCTACGCTATCCGTAGGAGTAGGAGTAGGAGTAAGTATATTAGCTGATTTATTCAAACAATTATCTTTCTTAATTATACTCTCCCCCGCGTGAGGCCAGGGCCGGTTTGTATTGTCACCAACAAGGGGGTCCTTGAATAGATAACTCCAGGGAGCCGGGTTATAATATAAATTATATAATTTAGTTTTGCCTACTCTTCTATGTTTTTTTGTAGCCCATATTCAGCTTCTTTTGTGTATAAAATTTTTCATAAATCTTTTTAATCTATAAGAATTTCTCCCTGACGCTGCTGACGCTGCTGACGCTGCTGACGCTGTAACTAATGTCTGATTAATTAATTTAGCTAAATCCAATACAATTTTATTTTGAGACTTATTTAATTTAAATAATTCTTTACATTTTTTTTTAAAATTTTTAATTATTTCACCATCCCCCAGACTCGGGTCGGGGCAAGGGTTATTATTAGTATTCTTACTAATTAATAATAATTTAGAGATTTGTGGCTCTCCGAAGCCTAACCAATTATTAGTCTCTACACATAACAGATAACCTAATAAAAACATATATCCTAGAGTTATTATCTTTAGAATCCCCCTCCGCCAGGACCATTGGCAAATGGCGGAAGCGTTCGGGACAGTGTCAAATTTTCTTAAATAATTATTTAACAGATTCTGCTTACCAACCTTCAACATTTTCACAATTTTTACAATAATATTATTGTATGAGGGTAAGATTCTCTCTATTCTGCATTTATTCTTTATATGATTAACTTTTATATAAAAACTTATAAAATTTGGTCCTTTATTTATCTTCTCCTGAATAAATAAATCATCTGACCTGTAAAGGTATATAGAATAAAAATTTTCAATCACGTTATTGCAGTTTTGATAAGAGTTCACTCTCGTTAATCTTTCTCATCTTAAATATAATTTAAATTTTGATCATATACTCGTCCTTATATGTTCATTAAATATATTCTTTAAATCAGGACCGTATTTAAAATGAAAATGCCTATGTTGTCATACGAAGAAAGCATGATTTACAGTATGCATTAAAGCTACATTGTACTGACTAAGCCCGATAGCCATCATCATATCAAAAAATATAAATACTTTCGTAATTATTTGGACTATACCTTCTCTATTAATTTTCCGTATCATTCTCCAGTATAATTTAGACTTTGTTATTCTAATTCGTTGGAGCCTTTGCCATTTTTGTTGTTTTGGAGCCTTTTTGGATACTCAAAAAAAAAACAAAAAACTACCTAGCCCGTTGGGCACAGCCTTTGCCTGTTGGGCTCCACCTTTTCCTTTAGGGCAAACGCAGCCTTTGCCTGTTGGGTTTTACTCAAAAAACAAATAAAACCAGCCAACAGGGCCACAGGAAGGAAAAAAGAATAAAAATATAAGAGTTTCACACGTAGTCTCTGAGGATCCTACTTTAATTACCCCTTGCCTCCTTGTTGTTTTAACAAAATTAAACAAAAAAAGCCTGAGCCTTGGGCCTGAGTAAGCAGGGCTGCGAGGCTAGAGCCTAAAATATTTCGTTTAAATCTTTTAGACGACTTTTCAATTATTTCATAAATATGACATAATTTAAAGCAGAGGATCTAGTTTATATAAAAATTTGGTTTCCTGCTGATTGTCCACCTTTGCTTTTTACTTTGCTTTGTTCTTTTTATTCTTTAAAAAATAAGAATAAAAACAAAAACAAAGGCAAAAGTTGCTATTATACTTGAATTTGTTACTATGGTTTCTAATTATAACTAAAGTATACAAGTCTTTAGGAGTTACCAGCAAACAGTGAAATTTTAATAGAACATATGATGAAAATTATTTAATATTATTATTTTTATTTTTATTTATTGTTTAGATTTTAACAATAATTTATAATTAATCCATTTATATTACAAAAAATGGTTTATTTTTATCCAATTTTTGTCTAATATAATAATTATTTATATTAACGTTACGCTCCATTTTTCGTAACTCTTCAAATACCATACATAAATTATTAGTATCCCAATCATAACAATAAACTTTTTTTTTTCTTTAGCTTTTTCTTTAGCATTTGTTTTGTTTTGTTTTTGTTTTTGTTTTTTTTATGAGCGCCTAATACATGATTTAATTTTTCTGTTTCAGATTGTATTCTGCCTTTAAAGCTTTTACTTATCTTAGATCTTATAGAATCAATTACTTTTTTACCAAATCTAAATCAATTACTTTTTACCAAATCTATAATGATTTATACCTATAAAAGGATTTAAATAGTTTGAATATTATATGATGGATTAATAATACTATGCCAATAGTTTTCTCTAATAGATAATAATTCTTATAAGAAAGTAAATCTAATTCTGGTTTTTCAATTATCTCTAAAATATAAAAAGAAAATTTGTCTATACCGTATTTAAAAATAGCTGAACAAATAGCCATTTTTGCTTTATTTTAAAAATATAAGAATTAGAAAGATAATTTTTATTAATCTATTAAATAGATCAACAGATTTACCAACATAAGATTTATTATTTATATTATTAACCCATAGAGATATACCCATTTTTTGTTAATATTTTCTTTAATATTTTATTCTATTATTAAAGGAAAAATCATTATATATCTAAATATTTATTATAAGATAAAAATTTATCTTTGGTCTATTTTTCATCTAAAGACGATAGAGCTAATTTTAAATTAATTTTCAAATTTTCACTCTGATTCTTATAACCAGCTTTTCCAGTTTTATAATTACGAAAACCAGAAAAATAAGTATGTTTATTACCCTGTTCAATTAATTTTATATTAAATTCAGGGAATAATGGAGTCCTGAGGATGAGTATATCCTCTAGGTCCTCCCCCCGTCAGGGAGGGGAGTATATTATAAATAAGAAAAAGTAATAATATTAATAATAGAATATATCCTAATTGAGATATTGTACTAAAAGCAATAATTCTTTTTAAATCATTTTGTAATAATCCACAAGTAGCAGCAAAAAAGGCAGTACTTGATCCTATTAAAGTAATTATTAATAAAACACTTCCACTAAATTCTAAAATAGGAGAGATTCTTATTAATAAATATATACCTGCAGTAACTAGTGTAGCTGCATGTAATAAGGCACTTACTGGTGTAGGCATTTTTGTTAACAGTAAATTTATTTACTGATCGGACTAAATCATCTTCTTTTTAATATGAAGCTTCACGTGTAGTCTCTGAGGATTCTACTCTAGCTCTAGTTTCGCAGGGTCCGATATCCACTACTGGGAGTGCATTCTTTATACTATTTTGTTTCCTGCTGATTATCCATCTTTGCTTTTTACTTAGTCCTTACGGATCGCTTACTTTTTAAACCATGTACCCGACAGGGCCACTGGCAAAAGTTGTTATATCTTTAAGATTTTTACAAATAACTATAAATTTAACTTACTCGCTTACTTTTTAAACCATGTACCCAGACAGGGCCAGGACTATATGTTTTTACATGCTTTTTTAGTTGAGTTTGCTAATGCTGCATTTCTACCTAATTAGTCAGTAATAGAGGCGGGCACTTACACAAAAACACAAAAAAGAAGTAATAATTATATTATATTATATTATATTAATAATTATTTAAGTTAGTTCATATTTGTTAGTTTTTAGTTATTTGCACTTAAGCTTTAGGAGGTTCCAGCATATAGTGAAGTTTAAGGAGGCCACTACTTATTCCTTATTCCTACTTATTTTATTTAAATAAAAATTTATAAACCTAATTTGTATTTCATTGAAAGAATAAAATAGGATTGTTACGGACTAATGATAAGAACTTATCACGTGATCGTTTACGACTACTAATATAAAGTCTATAACCTAACGTTCCACCTGAAGTATTACGATTTTGGATTGTAACTGTTAAACCAAATTTAAATTCCAATACCTTTTTAAAGGTTCTACTTCAGCTAAGGTAAATGATTCTGTACTTAAACATATACCATTACCAGACTTAACCATCATCCATTATTCAAAGAGCTAAACCAATTGGAGCTGCTATTATTAATAATAGTAATAATTCCTCTATATTAAGTGGTACTATTTTAATTAATCCTTTTTTGTATTCAGATCATTTATATCATTGCCCTCGAGGGGTAATAAAGTTAATGAAGGTAATGCTCTAGATTTAAAATTATATTGAATTGTTGGTAATCCAGTTTTAGGATTAGGTCCAGGAGTTGGTACTGTTTTAGTACAAATAGTGAAATAAATGTTTTGTCATAAATGATTAACATACTCCTTGTTTTATAAAGTTATAACAAAATTAGCATTTGAACTTGGTTTTTGGTAATCCATTTAATCCTTTCTTATTTATCTGTAAAGACCCATCACCTAATAAATTACCAATTAAAGGATCCATTACTTCTTTAGAGAGTGGAATTATAGGTTTTAGTTCTTCTTGATTAGGAGATCTAAATCTACCTTTACTGTCTCTTAATTTATAGTCAGTACATATGATAGGAATATTAAAACAATAAAATTTTGATAAATCAGGGTAAAATAAATATAAATAAATATAACAAATTTTGTAAAATAAATTGAAATAAGAAAAATAATTTAAGGTAGGTGAGAGGAGCCTCCATGCTCCCAGGCAACCAGGAGTGTAAAGGGATATTAGCACTTTTAGCTAAAGCACCTCCTAATAAGAATAGAGCTATAATAGTAATAGCTACTTCATTCAAATAAGGTACTAAAGAAAAGACTTCAGAATAATTTAAAGAACCAAAGATAGAAAATATAGCAAAAAAACCTATACTCATTAACATATCCAAGGCGATCAAATTTATCATGCAATTAAATATTTTTTACTTTCCCCTTTTAGGGCTATTGCAAGAGTCATACGGACAGCTTCTACAAGAAGGAAGCTACAGAAAGAAGGAGTTAAATTATTTTCTTTTGTTGTTCTGCTCTGCGCTCTCCCCCTTACGGGGATCCCCAATCGGAGGACTAATTTTGATTAATAGAATTTCAGCTAATCCTTCATCGGTTAGATGTTTACCTTTATCTATTAAAGCAGCAACTTTACATAAATCTTGAGATTCCAACTGTTTTATTCCTTGAATTGGATAGGGTTTAAACATTGGAATAATTATATTTTGGTTGTATGCTAATTTAGAAAAAGTGAAATCAAAAGCATTTTCACCGTGAGAATAAACAGCTCCACAATTCAGAAATTTAGAGACTAACTCTAATAATTCTTTGTCTCTTTTATTTTTGTTTTTGTTTTTTAGTTTAAACATTAATTGAATAGCATAACCAATTTTAGTTCTATTCGATTTAAAAATACTCACAAAGAAACAACATTCAGCTGTTACAAAGCCTGCAATTCAATTCGGATCTAGAATTTTAGTAGTATTAATTACAGTGCGCCACAGCTAAAGCAACAGTACTCCTACCCCGGGAGGATAACTAATAAGAGAGAGCAACAGGTTTATAATTAGGAAAATTAGATTTATGAAGATTAGATAAACCTAAATTTATTGAAGCTCTAAGATTAATTATTTGTAGTAACCCTTCCGCAGTCAAGTGCACTTTATTTTGTATAAATTTAACAATTCTAGTAAAGAATATAAATTAAGCACCTTTTTCCTTGACTCGTATACTTAAAAGGACAAGAGGAGTTGCTTTTCATTTCGTTCTTATGGCAACAGCTACAAATGAAAAAGAGGATAGTTTGAAAAATGTGGAATTATACAATTTGCTGTTACCAGATCTTGAAGCGAATTTACTCTAAAACTAGCTTCATTTTTGTGTTTTTGTTTTCGATTATTTCACATCCAAAAAGTTATTTCAATTGTAACAGTAAGTTTATATCTTTAGAATTTAGAGATATTTGAAAGCTCGGTTTTACAGCTCAAACTAATCTATCTTTAATTCTATTGTCGATATAAATTGTAATACCAAAAGATCATCCGTCAGGACCATCTACAAATCCTGTTATGAATCAAGGATTAAGCTTAGAACTTGTAGTATTTGGTAATTGGTATTTGGTATTTGGTATTTGGTATTTGGAACTAAAGTAGAAAAGTTTCTTTTAAAATTTAATTGTTTAGAAAGGATTTTGACTTGATAATATCTCTCGAAACCCATTAGAGTACACCTTAAATTTATTAATTAAAAAAACAAACAAAAACAAACAAACAAAAAAAAAAAATTTAGTGTTAATAAACTAACTACCGTCTACTCGTTGCTCTTTTACAGAAATTATTCCTGATTTAGATCCGCGATAATCCATTTTGTTTTCACTCATCTTTTGAGTTGTTACCATACCCAGGTAATTATTCTGGCCACTTAAATACTTTCGGATTAAGCTTGGTATCAAAAGTTTTAGGGTGTCCCCGGAGTTTGATAGTTTTTGGCACAAATTTGAAATCCAACTTCAAAAAGCACCTCCTCTATTCATAGTAAAAGCTAATATAGCTGCTTTATTTGATTGTATTCTAGTAAAATAAAAATTAATTAATAAATATGATACTACACCGATTGCTTCCCAACCTACAAACATTACAAACAAATTACCTCCACAGATTAAAATTAACATACCAGCCGTAAAAGCTGATAAGTAAGAAAAAAATCGTTGATTGTGAGGATCTGTAGATAAATAGTCGACACTATAAATATGAATTAAAGTTGAACAATATAAAACAGCTAAACATAAAGAGACTGTTAATTGATCAAAATAGAAAGACCAACTTATACTCAATAATTCTATATCTAACCAACTAATAATATCTATTGTAACAGGAGAGGCACAAATACCTACTTCATAAAAGGCAATAGTAATTAAGAAAGATGATATAATTAAACTAGTACAAGTAATTATTTGAGAACCGGTTACACCTACTTTTCTACCTAATAAACCACTTACTATTGATCCTAATAAGGGTAAGAATATTATTGATAAATACATTAATTTTGTTTTTGTATAGAGATTGTCCCTCTTAATCTATAATAAGCAACTAATATGCTTAAACCTATAACAGATTCAGCACCAGCAACAGATATAATATAAATACTAAAAGTTTGTCCAATACTATCATCAAAAGCATAAGACATAATTAAAACTAATAGTGTAACAGCTAATAACATAATTTCTATTGCTATTATCATTAAAATTATATTTTTTCTGTTTAATATAAAACCTAAGATTCCTATTAAAAATAATATTAAAGAAATATTCATAGTTTATTGTTTTATTTATTTATAAAATTTTCAATTTTCATTATTGTTTCCTGTAATAAATGTGGGGTTACATTTTTGTTTTTGTTTTTTT
>Ga0193718_1000147_pt1 | contig 16247 bp, 14 predicted proteins | sample U2a1metaG_FD_144918 | JGI IMG/M metagenome (GOLD analysis project Ga0193718, IMG submission 144918) | Soil microbial communities from a riparian zone of the East river system, Colorado, United States - U2a1 | ecosystem: Environmental > Terrestrial > Soil > Riparian zone | place: USA: East River... | reverse complement strand
ACGCTACTTCCACTGTTTTATAACTGCCGTGATTAGAGAAGTTAAAGCCGTGGGCATACTTGATGGTAAATAAAGAGGAATCGATCGCATTTATCGATGGTTCCCTGCGGGAAGGAGTGCAATTGACGATCGCTATAAAAACGAACGAGAGGACTGCAGGAAAAATGATTTTGCTCATGTGGTTTGCGCTGAATTGCGAAGTTAACGAAACCAAACTATGAAATTTGGGCCATTATTTATTGTTGAAATAATTTAATTATGTTTGTAACGGATTGTTTGGTTCCCGCACGGCTACAACCTTGCGGGATCAAAAGGGAATACGGTAAGCCGTAGCTGTCCCCGCAACTGTGATCCACATTTGTCAGGCTGTCAAGGCAGGACAAATTAAGTTACTGATACTCTAGCCACTGTCACCTCACCCCCGACCCCTCTCCCAGGGGCAGAGGGGAGGGACGGGAAGGCATCAGTAATGTGGAAAGCCAGGAGACCTGCCAAACACCCAACAAAAATCAGAGCTTTCGGGTGAATGGCGATGAGTAATTCGAGGGCCAACCTCGGCTTATTCCTTTTCTCTCCAAGAAGCTCATAGTAGTTCATTTTAAACCAAAACAACTATGAGAACTTTATTACGTTCAAAAACCGTTTTCTTGCTTTTCATGGCCCTCCTGACCGGGGCCAGCCTGTCCGCTCAAAACGACACCCTCCGTGTGCGAACACTGGACGAAGTGGTGATTTCAGGATCACGGCAGGAGGAGCGGATCCTGGATGCTCCACGGGCCATCACCGTTATCAATCGCGACAAGATTGAGAACTCGGTGTATAACTCCGTGGGTGACCTGCTTGCCAGGCAACAGGGTATTTACCTGGTGGGTGCCAACCAGACACCCGGTACGAACCAAAGCCTGTTCCTGCGCGGGGCCAATAGCAACCAGGTTGCTGTGATGATCGATGGTGTACGGATCACCGATCCATCGTCACCGAATAATGTAGTGGACCTGTCCGAACTATCCCTCACGAATGTGGAGCGAATTGAGATTATTGAAGGGTCCCATAGTACGCTGTTTGGCGGGGCAGCGATCGGCGGCGTGGTAAATATTATCACCCGTAAAAATCAAGGGACCGGAGTTCACGGATTTGTGAGCATGCAGGCAGGAGGTTTTGGAAATGGTTCCGGTACCCTGTCGCCTCAGGCCGATATAAGTTACAGTTTGAACAATGGTCTTTATTTCAATGGATCCGTCTTCCATCAAAACGTCAGAGGCCTCAATGCGTCGATCGACACACTTAAAGGAGGAAAAGCCCCTGACAAAGATGGATTTCGAAAGACCGATTCGTATCTGAAAGCCGGCTACCGGAAAAAGGGCTGGGACGCCTTTGCCTCCTATAAGAACACCAGCCAGCGGGCCGAAATCGATAATGGTGCTTATCAGGATGACGATAACAATTATCTATCCTTTCATCGCGACCTGGTCAACTATGGAGTAGCGTATCAGTTTTCACCGCTGTGGAAGGTATCGGCGATCGGCTCCTGGAGCGGTTCCAGGCGATTGAATGAGAATGATTCATCGCGCACCGACGCCTCCCATTTCGACGGAAATTATTTCAAAGGAACCTATCGGGGGAACCTGAGTACCAATGAGATACAAGCTAACTTTCAGGATAAAGCGGTAAAAGCTCTGGTGGGTGCCGGCTCCTTCGCCGAAACGATGTCGTTCAATACTTTCTTTTACTCAAGTTCGTTCGGAGGATTCGAATCCAAAACAAACTACGATACCATCAAGACCCAGGCCACCACGCGTTATGTTTTTGGGCATGCTCAATTTCAAGGCGGACCGGATGAAAAACTCGGGTTAACCCTCGGTGGACGACTTAGCCATCACTCCTTGTTTGGAAACTACGGAACCTTCGAGATCAATCCTTCCCTTAGGGTGACGAAGTCTTCCTTGGTGTTCGCTTCGGCTTCTTCCGGTTTCAATGCACCGTCTTTGTACCAGCTTTTCGATCCGACAAAAGGATTTGGCGCCTACACAGGGCGTGGGAATAAGACATTGACACCTGAAAAATCGGTGTCGCTCGAACTTGGATTCAAAAAGGAATTTGAATCCGGAAGCTATTTAACCGCTTCGGTTTTTCATACCGAAGTAAAGCACTCCATCGAATACGTTTACCTATGGAATAAAAACACAGCCATCGATCAATTGTCATTTTCGGATTATTTGGGCGACACCTATATTAACATCACGCAACAAAATGTGACTGGCGCGGAAATTGCCGGCGCGGCGGTGGTAAACTCTAAATTATCGTTGAGCGGAAATTTCACGTGGCTGGAGGGCAAGCTGAAATTTTCCCCGCAAAATATTGACCTCACCAAAACAGGAGGGAACCACGTGCAAGTGTACAGCAATGGTGCGTTTATCAATCAGGAAAGGGAAAGCAACAACCTGGTGCGCAGGCCAAAAGCCATGGCCTTTGCAGAAGTCCGGTATAAACTTTTGCAGGCGGTAACCCTGACAGCGAATTACCGGCTTGCCGGTGCGAGGATGGATGCTGCCTACGATCCGACGCTCGGTCCCTTTGGCGCATTGAATCAGTCGAATGTGAAAACCTATCAATTGATCGACGCCGGAATCCGCTGGCAAGCCAGCAAACGATTTACCCTCCTCGCCAAAGTGGAAAACATTTTCAGTCAACCCTACCAGGAGATCATCGGCTTTAGCACGCGTGGTCGGAGCGGCTATATCAAATTAAACTTCAAATTTTAAATGAAGTCCAAACCCGGGAAAAAAAAGGAGGAGGAACCGGAACCGGATTTTTATTGGGAGAATGGATTAATGGTGTTCACCAAGACGTATCATCTCAAACGGGGATTCTGTTGCCAAAGTGGGTGCAGACATTGTCCGTATGGGTTTGTGGGAAAGAAGGCTTAATTCGTTAGCCTTGAGTTCCTGGTTGAAATCCAAAGCAAGACTCAAGACTTTTTCTGCCGTTGATTTCTCTGATTAAATAATGCCGACTAAGCAGCACAGCCCAAAAAAAATGAAATGTCATACCGGGCAAGCACAAACTGAACTATGAAAGATAATTGAACTTTGACCCGGTACCCCGAAGCAATCAAGGTGGAGAAAGACGCTATGAAATGCGTTCGTGGTGCAGAAGGTGCTATGAAATTCATTCGTGCGAGGGACTCGGGGCAGGCTGGGGTCCCGGGTCAAATCTCGCTTATCTTTCATAGGTCATCTTGTACGTGCCCGGGATGACATTTCATATTTTCTCGTGCTATAATTTGATTTTATTCACCACTTCTCTCGCCGCCTTGTTAGGCGAAAGCCGATTAGCCAAAATCTGTTTTTCGATCGATGCCAAAACACGTTTGGACTGATTCAGGATCTTGTCTTTGATCAGCGCCTCCAGCGCCGCATGGAACCATGCCATTTGTTGCTGCGTTCGCTGTGCTTCAAAAAAACCATTATGGGCTGCATGCACACGGAATAATTCAATCATTTGCCAGGTTTCCTGTATTCCGGTTTTTGCCAGGGCCGATGTGGTCAGCACATGAGGCAGCCATCCGGACTCTGGAGTCTGAAAGAGATGAAGCGCGTGCCTGATATGAGCTTGTGCCTGGTTTGCTTTGCTGACATTGTCTCCCTCCGACTTGGTGATGACAATACCGTCGGCCATTTCCATGATTCCTTTTTTGATGCCCTGCAGTTCGTCACCGGCTCCCGCCAGCATTAACAGGAGGAAGAAATCAACCATCCCGCGCGCCGCTACTTCGGATTGGCCTACCCCCACGGTCTCCACAATGATGACTTCATAGCCTGCCGCCTCACACAACAGGATGGACTCCCGTGTGGTCGTGGCAACGCCACCGAGTGCACCGCGGGCGGCTGTGGGCCGGATAAAGGCCAAGGGGTCTTTCGACAATTCGTCCATCCGGGTCTTGTCGCCCAGAATACTTCCCTTTGATTTCTGGCTGCTGGGATCGATTGTTAGAACGGCGATCTTCGTCCCCACCGAGGTGATGTATTTTCCAAACACTTCAATGAACGTACTCTTCCCGACACCCGGAGCTCCGGTGATGCCAATGCGAATGGACTTGCCTGTTTGAGGAAGAATTTCCTCCACCAGTTTTTCAGCCCTTGCCCGATCCTGGCTGCGGTCACTTTCCGCCAGGGTTAACGCACGACCCAGGATAACCCTGTCACCGCTAAGGAGACCTTCCCGGTAGCGCTTAATGTTAAAGTTCCTATCAGAATGGCTCTTTGCTGGCATAGGACGATTTGCCTCAAATTTCTAAATTTAGGGGATGCAATAACGGCTTCTATGAAAAATATTTGGTTGCAAAGTCTCGCCATCACCTTATTTGTATTCCTGACGTTGTGGGGAGCTTCCAATATTACGGACTTTAAACTTTTCAGCGCATTTGATCCCATTTCCCAGGCACTTTCAGATTTTGAACTTACCGACTATGCATTTTCGAATTTAAGGCACGACCCTTTGGTTGACCAACGAATCATCCTGGTGAATTTTGGTGATTTACCAAGACGAGAGGTGGCGCAGCAACTCCAGATCATTAGTCAATATAAACCCAGGGTTATCGGTATTGATGGATATTATAATTGCGAGGGTGGGTTGCGCGACACGGTAAATTGTCCGCAGTTGATCGATACGCTTGGCAACCTCATGCTTGCCAACGCGATTGAACAAGCAGGCAATGTGGTGCTGGTTTCGAAGTTACTTCAGTCCGACTCTGCCTCCAACGCAGAAGCCATTGATCTATACGATTCGATTGAATATTCCGATCCGATTTTCAGCGACCATGCCCGGAATGCCTATGCCAACCTGGTCACCGGCGCAGTCTATCAGGAGGACGTAAAACTCTGCCGTTCCTTCATTCCAAAATATACTGTAAGGGGGAAAGACGAGTATGCCTTTGCGGTTCAAATCTGTATGTTGTATGACTCTGCAAAAACCAAAAAGTTTCTGGCGCGGAACAAGGAAGAAGAAGTTATTAATTATCACGGCAATGTCGAGATCCAGGATATCCGATTGAAAAACCTAAAGCGAAAATCCACGACCACGACAAATTACCCGATCATGTTTTATGCAATTGATGCCAATCAACTTATGAACGGTGAAGTCTTACCCGAAATGTTCAAGGACAATATTGTTATTGTCGGTTTTTTAGGCGCCTATTTTGGCGATGCTACCTGGATAGATAAATACTTTACACCCCTCAACAAAAAAGTGGCAGGCCGGGCAAATCCCGATATGTTTGGTCTGGTTGTTCATGCCAACATTGTGGCCATGATCCTCAACGAGGATTACGTCAGTGAATTAGCCGAATGGGAAAAATACGTCATTGGCTTCCTGGTTTGTTTTTTTACGGTTGTTCTTTTTATCGAGATTGACCTCAAATTGCCGGCCTGGTTTGATGCCCTTTCGGTGTTGATTCAGTTAGCCCAAATCTTACTCATCTCCGGGTTGGTCGTCTATACCTATGCAGGGTATAGCTTCAAATTGGATTTGGCGCTAACTTTGGGTGTTGCGGCTCTGGTTGGGCCTTGTTACGATATCTACAAAAGCGTGCAAAACGAGCTAATCAGGCGGTTTACCAAACCGAAATCCGGGGTATTAACCAATAATTGAACCGTGGCACGATTTTTCTTAATTTAGAATCCAAATTACCTTAACAAAGACCATGAAAAAGGGCAATCTTTTATTAGCAATGTGCTTTTTAGCCGTCAGTTCCTGGACGTTTGGACAGGATTATGCTTTCAAAGTACTGGCCAATAAGGGCAGCAATGAGGTGAAAAGCGGCGACGGCTGGCTGGCCGTCAAGACAGGAACCAGCCTCAAGACGGGCGATGAACTGAAGATCTCTGAAAATGCCTATTTGGGCCTGGTACATTCCAGTGGAAAACCTATTGAGATCAAAGCAAGCCGGCAGTTATAGGTTGCCGACCTGGCGGCCAAAGTAAGCGGGGGAACAAGTGTATTAAACAAATACACCGATTTCATCCTGAGCAGCAATTCGGCAGAAGCAAAGAAAAACAGATTGAGTGCAACCGGGGCAGTACACCGCGGAGGACCGGAAGACATCACTGTCTTTTTACCGGAGAACCAATATTCCAGCATTTACAATAACACGGTCATTATTAACTGGGATGCCAAAGGAACCGGCCCTTATGTGGTGACATTGAAAAATATGTTTGAGGACGAACTTTTGAAGGCCGAGACACCGGAAAAGAGCCTCCAGGTCAATTTGAGCGAACCCAAGTTTGCCAATGAAGCCGCGATTTTAGTCGAAGTGAAATCGAAGGTGGACGGGAAAAGCAAATCAGAGCAGCACCTGATCAAAAAGCTGGCTCCGGCCGAACAAGAACGAGTGAAAAAAGCACTGGGAGAGATCACCAGCCAGGTGAGTGAGGAAAGTGCTCTGGACAATCTTATTCTGGCCGGCTTCTATGAACAGAATAAACTTTTCATCGACGCGATAACAGCGTATGAAAAGGCGATTAAGATGTCCCCCGATGTACCCTCCTACAAAGAGGCGTACGACGAATTCCTTCTGAGAAATAAAATTAAGCTTGAAAAACGATAACAAAGAGCCCCTCTCCGCGAGGGGCTTTTTGTTGTATCCCATTCCTAAACCTACACAGAGCTCACCATTATATATTTCGTCCCTACGGGACTTCGGGTCATTTTACTGTGTGAGGTTACCGATATTTCGTCCCTACGGGACTTGACGCGTGATTCAAACTTAATTCCCATCGAGGAAATGAAAGGAAAAGGCACAATTTCAACTCTTGAGGAGCAAAACGCATCGTTATCATAGCGGATCATTTTGACTTAATAAAAACAACGTAAACCCCATCGGGGTGAAATATCGGTAACCAAGTCGACCTGAACGATTCCAAGTCCCGTAGGGACGAAATAGGGTGCTACGGTTTTGGAGTCTCACATACATACCATTTGGCCGTCAATGATATTATCCTAATTTTGTACCCCACCTAATCAAAAGTGCCAATGAGTGTGTTAGTGAATAAAAACTCGCGTGTCATCGTTCAGGGATTCACCGGATCCGAAGGTTCATTTCATGCCGGCCAGATGATCGAGTATGGCACGAACGTCGTGGGAGGAGTAACGCCCGGCAAAGGCGGACAAGTGCACCTGGGAAGGCCCGTATTCAATACCGTCAAAGAAGCGGTAGAAAAAACGGGAGCCGACGTATCCATCATCTTTGTTCCTCCTGCTTTCGCTGCCGATTCCATCATGGAGGCAGCCGAAGCCGGAATCGAGGTTATTGTTGCCATAACGGAAGGCATCCCTGTAAAAGACATGATGGTCGCCAAAGCCTACGTCAAGGACAAAGGCGCACGCCTGATCGGACCGAATTGCCCGGGGGTCATTACACCGGGGGAAGCCAAAGTCGGGATCATGCCCGGATTCGTTTTTAAGAAAGGTTCGATTGGTATTGTCTCGAAATCAGGAACGTTGACCTATGAAGCGGCTGATCAGATTGTAAAAGCAGGACTTGGCATCAGCACTGCCATTGGTATTGGTGGCGACCCTATTATCGGCACGCCTACCAAGGAAGCTGTGGAGTTGCTGATGAATGATCCCGAGACAACAGCGATTGTAATGATTGGTGAGATCGGCGGAAATTACGAACCGGTTGCAGCACGCTGGATAAAAGAAAATGGAAATAAGAAACCCGTCGTTGGTTTTATTGCTGGTCAGACAGCACCGGCCGGAAGAAGAATGGGGCATGCCGGAGCGATCATTGGTGGTGCAGAAGATACGGCGGCAGCCAAAATGAAAATCCTTCGCGAGTGCGGCATTCACGTCGTGGAATCTCCGGCCTTAATTGGAGAAACCATGGTGAAGGCGTTGGCTAAAAAATAGACTTAAAATGCCGACCTGAAATCTCTTTCCAGGTAAGAGTTAAGATTGTTGATGCTGGTAAACGTCTTTACCTTTTCCGGGTTCATGTCGACGTTGTCATGCTGGTATATGACTTCTACAAAAAAGTCCCGTAACATATAAAGATATACTTTTCGCCCTTGACGGACGCGCGAGCCTAACATGATGCCCTGATCCTTCAAATAGTCAATCTTCGTGCTCTCTGAAAAGTACCTAAATGCCCACTTCAATATCATAACCAGGTGATCGTTTCGTGTATTAATACGGCAAAGGAAGCAAATGGTATCCAGCCGCTAAAATGCACGCCAAAACGTCCGGCTAAGGTTTGAATGCCAATAGATGGATTTGCTCCGGAAGCCACAAAAATGAAACGGATTATTGCTTGCCGTGGACCGGCAAAAGGTTCATTTTGGCTCAAAATGGACCCTTTTTACAGCAAACCTTTCATAATGCATTAAACCTTGCATTGTATTAGAACCGCCTTTTTACACTCAAAGCAGTTCGTTGGCAAGGTTGGCGAGCTCCGACCGTTCCCCTTTTTCGAGGGTGATGTGTGCATAGAGTTCGTGATCTTTAAGCCGGTCAATGATGTAGGATAATCCGTTGGACTGCGAATCCAGGTAAGGGGTGTCGATTTGGTGAATATCGCCCGTGAAAATGATCTTGGTGTTTTCCCCTGCACGGGTAATAATGGTTTTTACTTCATGGGGGGTGAGGTTCTGAGCTTCGTCGACGATAAAGCAAATGTTGGACAAACTACGTCCCCGGATATAGGCCAACGGCGTGATGACCAGCTTTTCGTTTGTGACCATCTCGGTGATTTTTGAATATTCCTTATCATTTTCGCTGTACTGGTTTTGAATAAACTTCAGGTTGTCCCACAGCGGCTCCATGTAGGGGTTCAATTTGGATTTAATATCCCCGGGCAGGTATCCGATGTCTTTATTGCTCAACGGTACGATCGGACGAGCCAGGTAAATCTGTTTGTATTCCCTTTTCTGTTCGAGCGCCGCCGCCAGCGCAATTAAGGTCTTGCCGGTTCCTGCTACACCCTGCATGGAAACCAGTTTAATTTCAGGTTTCAGTACAGCATGAATGGCAAAGGCCTGTTCAGCGTTGCGCGGCTTGACACCATAGGCATTTCGCTTTTCCACGTGCTCCACCATACCGTTGGCGGAATTATAAAAAGCCAAAACAGACTTCTTTCCGCTTTTCAAAATGTAATAGTGGTTCTTCATGGGCAGGTCCTTCCCTAAGACTTCTTCCGGAGGGCAGTAGCCTTTATCGTAAAGCAGGTTGATGCTGTCCGGGTGAGTTTCCTCAATTACTGTCCTGCCGGTATAGAGCGAACTGATATTCTGAACTTTGCCCGTTGTATAATCTTCCGCCTGCAGCCCCAGCGCTTTTGCCTTCAGCCGGAGGTTGATGTCTTTTGAGACCAGGATAACCTTTCTGCCTTTTTCTTCTTTTTGAAGGAGCAAGGCGGAATTAAGAATACGATGGTCGGCCTTTTCTTCGTTGAATACCTTGTTGGCATCAACGGAACCATTTCCGCCCGTGTCCATCACCACCTTGAAGTTTCCTTTTCCCTTTCCGTTGATGGGGTTCCAATGGTGGAGCATCTGATCCCTGGCCAGCTTGTCGATCAGCCGGATGAATTCACGCGCTTCAAAATTCTTGGTGTCATTTCCCTTCTTGAAGTTGTCGAGTTCCTCCAATACGGTAATGGGAATTCCGATATCGTGTTCGTCAAAATTGAGGATGGAGTTGTGTTCGTAAATGATGACCGAGGTGTCGAGAACAAAGATTTTCTTTTCTTTTTTTTGTTTACTCATAAATCAGAATAAAAACCATGCCCCGCGGCGGAAATCAAAAAAATTGCGGAGATACGTTTCTTACAATCGAAATCAAACTTTGTAAGTATAAACGTATCTCCGCCTTCATCTTGTCATGTTAAAGCTAACAAAAGCCACGGTAATTTAAAACTACGGTCTCCTTCGTCCCTTGAAAGCTTCGTCGTCTTCGATATCATCCTCATCTTCGTCGTCCGGCTTGGGCAAGGTGAACATGCTGCTAAGCAAGTCCTTGAATTGAAGCCCGGACGTCAGGTTGTGCTTACTGAGAAGGCTGTATTCCGCCAGGCCGTGGAGTGCAAATTCCATCATGAACAATTTCATGGGCATGTCTTGCCCACGGTGAAACTCATTTATAAGTTCCAGCAGGCCCGGGACTTTGCGCAATGATGCTTCGTGCTCAGGATTACTTTGGTCGTGGAGCAAATCGACCGTATTCCCCTCACTGAACCAATCGGTGATTTTTTTATACGGGCCTTTTTCTTTTTGTTTTCTGAATTTGTCGGGATCGGGAAAATAGTTGACAAATTGAGTGCGAATGGCTTTCCCTACCAGGTTTTGCGCCACAATCCCCGGCCCCTCCTGTTCGCCTTCATACACCAATTCCACTTTTCCGGTAATGGAGGGGATGACGCCAATAAAATCCGTTACGCGGACAAAGGTGTTTTTCTCACCATTAATAATGCTCCTTCGCTCGGCGGCCGCCACCAGATTTTCATAGGCCGATATCGTAAGCCGCGCCGAAACACCGCTTTTCGCATCGACGTATTCACTCTTGCGCGCTTCAAACGCTATTTGCTCCACCAGGTCTTTGGCTATTTCAAGGACGGTAACGATTTTTTGCTGGTCGGAATTGATATTCGCCTCTTGCTGAGTGATCTTCTTTCCTGTTTCCAGCGTCCTGGGGTAGTGCGTGATAATCTGACTGTCGATGCGGTCTTTCAATGGCGTGACAATGCTGCCGCGATTGGTGTAGTCTTCCGGATTGGCGGTAAAAACAAACTGAATTTCCAGCGGCAACCGTAACTTAAATCCACGGATTTGAATGTCGCCTTCCTGCAGGATGTTGAATAAGGCAACCTGGATACGGGCTTGCAAGTCGGGCAATTCATTGATGACAAAAATGCAGCGGTGGGACCGGGGAATCAATCCAAAATGGATAACGCGTTCATCGGAGTAGGGGAGTTTCAACGAAGCTGCCTTGATCGGATCGACATCACCGATCAGGTCGGCGATCGAAACATCCGGAGTGGCTAGTTTTTCAGTATAGCGTTCATCGCGGTGCAGCCAGGCCACGGGAGTATCGTCCCCCATCTCGGCAATTTTGTCTCTTCCATAGCGCGAGATAGGCCGAAGGGGATCGTCATTGAGTTCTGAGCCTTCGATCACGGGAACGAATTCATCCAGCAGGTTGACCATCAGTCGCGCCAGCCGTGTCTTGGCCTGACCGCGCAAGCCAAGTAAGTTGATATCATGTCCGGCCAGAATGGCCCGCTCCAGATCCGGGATCACGGTCTCTTCGTAACCCCAAATTCCCTGGAAGACATTCTGCTTTTTCCGGAGTCCGGCGATCAGGTTCTCCCGAAGCTCTTCCTTGATGCTCCTGGATTTATACCCTGCTGATTTTAGTTTACCTACCGTATTGATCTTCTTATATTCCATATTCACATTCGTACCTCACCCGGCTAATTAAAAAAAAATTGTCCAAAAATCGACCAACTATTATTTTGATTTCCCTGCGCCCCTGCGGTGAAAATCAGAGGTTTTTTCTCCGGTTCCTTTTAAAATCTTCAAATACCAGATTTCCAAGTCCCGCCAGGCTACTGTAATAAGCATTGCCATTGTTCGCTTTCGTGAAGTCACGTACAAACGCTTTGAGATAAGGGTCGGTTGCAATCATAAATGTGGTGACCGGTATTTTCAGTTTTCTGAGCTGGACTCCCCGGTTGAGGGTTTGGGTCAGGATCTTGCTGTCCAATCCAAAGCTGTTTTTATAGTATTTGATTCCCTGTTTAATACACGTGGGCTTGCCGTCCGTAATCATGAAGATCTGTTTGTTGGCGTTCTTGCGCCGGCGCAATATATCCATCGCCAACTCCAGGCCCGCTACGGTATTGGTATGATACGGACCGACCTGCAAATAGGGAAGATCCTTGATTTCAATTTGCCAGGCGTCATCTCCAAAAACGAGAATGTCCAGGGTGTCCTTGGGATATTTCTTCGTAATCAGTTCTGCCAATGCCATCGCCACTTTCTTGGCGGGCGTAATCCTGTCTTCGCCATACAAGATCATGGAATGGGAAATGTCGATCATCAAAGCGGTTGATGTCTGAGTCTTGAATTCGCTCTCAATCACCTCCAGGTCTTCTTCCGTCATTAAAAATTCCTCAAAACCGTGATTGATCTGGGCATTCTTTATGGAATCTGTCATGGAGATTTGTTCCACCGCATCGCCGAATTCATAATCACGCCGGTCCGTAGTAGGTTCGTCACCGCGGCCATTGTGATAGGTCTTATGCTCGCCGCCCCTGGTCTTTTTCAGCTTTCCAAAAATCTCTTCCAACGCCGACTGGCGAAGGGTTTGCTCACTTTTGGCGTTGAGTTTGAATTCGCCCTTCGGGCCGCTTTCGGTAATGTAGCCCTCCCGTTTTAAGTCCTCAATAAAGTCTCCGATTCCGTACTGGTCATTGGTCAGTTTGTACTGTTTATCTACTTCGGTCAGCCATTGCAGCGCTTCACTCACATTTCCCGCGGTGATGAGCAAAAGCTGCATAAATATCTTTAACAACCGCTCGAAATCGCTTTTTTCCGTTTCCGGAGAGGGTACATACTTTGAGAAGCGGTGGCCGAGCATGGGGTGTGCGGTTAATAATTCAAATAACCATTATTTTGGGGATTCCGTTTCTTATCCGGGTGAAGAATTCGGTAATCGGTGATAGGTAAACGGTAATCGGTGGTTTTTTGCCCTGGCAATTGCGATTTCCCGTCGTCTGTCCTTGGCTACCGAGCACCGATTACCGGCCTACCGGGTGCGGTAAACATAGTCCCAAAGCGGAGAGGAGACTCCAAAAACCACCTCCCCGTTCTTATAGTGGTGGACGCTGTGGTTTATCCAGAGTCTTTTGAAGAAATTGTTAGGCGGCTGAAAAACATGGATCATGTAATGAATGGACAGGTAGGTGGAATAGCCAACCAACACACCCGGCAAAAAAGCAAACACAAAATCACCCAGGATCACCCTGAAAATCAATAATAGAACGGAGGAAAGCGTAATGCTAAGGAGGGGTGGCATTGCCAAACGGCTTTTGTCCTTCGGGAATTCATGATGAACACCATGCATTACGTACTGGAGTTTCTTCCGAATGTTGGTATACGTGGCCATGTGAAATATATGCCGGTGCAGCATGTATTCCAGCCAGGTGTAGAACAACAATCCGCAAAAAAATAATCCTACCGTCGACCCCGCCGATAAGGCCGTGTGGGTTATGCTCCAATACAACAGACTCAACGAATACGAAAGCATGATGATGATTGGCACCGAAATATGCGTACGGCTGAGCTTCTCCAGCACAGGGCTTTGGAAAAGCGCCTTGGTCCCTGAACTTTTCGGCTTAATCGCATCGGATTTGATCACTTCACTCATAACAGATAGGAATATACAAAATAGAAGACAAATTTAATTGGGCCGAATCACATTTTTCAAAATGAACGGCCTACAAAGTAGCCTTGGCAGCCGCTTTTTCCATAATTTTCTGGTAATAGTCTTCGTACAGGGGCAAAATGTTAGAAATATCAAACTCTTTAGCCCTTTTCAAGGCATTTTTCTTGAACGTGGGGAGGTTGTCTTTGTCCAAAATGAAGAGCGCATTCTTCGTCATATCCTCAACATCCCCGATGTTGCTCATAAAACCCGTAACCCCTTGAATACAAAGTTCCGGTAAGCCGCCTGCATTCGTTGAAATCACAGGCACTTCACAAGCCATGGCCTCCAGGGCCGCCAGTCCAAAACTTTCCTTTTCCGAGGGCATGAGGAACAAGTCGGCAACCGACAATACCTCTTCCACGGCTTCCAGCTTTCCTAAGAAGCGGATGTCTTCGGCGATGCCGAACTCCCGGCCTGCTTTTTCGGCCCCATCCCGTTCCGGACCATCTCCAATCATGAGCAACTTGGCCGGTATTTCTTTGTGGATATTGTTGAAAATACTCACGACATCACCGATGCGTTTCACCTTCCGGAAATTGGACGTGTGAACGACCAAAACCTCGCCATTCGGACAAATCGCTTTTTTGAAATGGTCTTTTTTCTGTTTTCTGAATTTGGCGAGATCGATGAAGTTGGGAATGACTTCGATGTCGTTCGTAATTTTAAAATAAGCATAGGTCTTCTTCTTCAAATCATTCGACACGGCGGTAACGCCATTCGATTGATTGATGCTGAACGTAACGACCGGTTCATAAGAAGGGTCTTTGCCCACCAGTGTAATATCGGTACCATGCAGCGTAGTGACCACGGGAATTTCAATGCCCTGCGTTTTTAAGATTTGTTTTGCCATGTAGGCTGCAGAAGCGTGGGGGATGGCGTAGTGCACGTGGAGCAAATCCAGCCGTTCATTTTTTACCACGCTCACCATCTTGCTCGCCAGGGCCAATTCGTATGGGGGATATTCAAATAAAGGATAGGACCGGAAATCGACTTCGTGGTAAAAAAGATTTTCATTAAGAAAATCCAATCGACTGGGTTGCGAATAGGTGATAAAATGCACTTTATGGCCATGTTGGGCCAGTGCTTTCCCGAGCTCAGTAGCAACCACCCCGCTGCCGCCAAAGGTGGGGTAACAAACAATTCCAATCTTGATATTCTCCACGACGTAAGGTTTTGAAGGTAAACCGGATTTCGGCCCTTTTGGTTTCACACAAATTAACGATGATTCCCGCAATACGTAAAAATCGACTTGTAAATCAGGTCTTGTATCCGGGGACGAATATTGGCGTTTAATATTTTATTGTTGTTCATATCGGGATACACGCGGTTGGAAAGGAAAACATAGACCAGGTTAAAAGCAGGGTCCACCCAAATACAGGTGCCTGTAAACCCCGTATGCCCGAACGTTTTTTGAGAGGCGAACAACGACGTCGGCCCGTTCGGATCATTAATAACGGGTCGGTCCCAACCCAGCCCGCGGCGACTATTTTCATATTGCTTTCCGGCGAATAATTCCAATGTTTCAGGCTTGAAATACTGATTTCCCCCATAGGTGCCCTTTTGCAGCCACATTTGTCCCAGCTTGGCAAGGTCGTTTGCGGTGCTAAACAACCCTGCATGGCCGGCAATGCCGCCGTGCATGGCAGCTCCCTGATCGTGGACGTAACCGATCAGGAGACTCTTCCGGAATAGTTTGTCGTCTTCGGTGGGGGCGATCCGCGAAGCCGGAAATTTTTTAAGGGGAAGATACCCCGTTGTGTAAGCCCCCAAAGGCTCGTACAGGTTTTGCGACAGGAAATCCTGCATAGGCTGATTCAGAATTTTCTCGGCAAGATGCTGCATAATGTAGAAGCCCATATCACTATAGCGGTAGTCGTAAGGCGTGTGTGTGGGCTTGTCAATGACCTTGGCATGGATAATCCATTGCCAGAGACTGTCTTTCATCACTTTGGAAGCGAATAAGTCGGCCGAAACCGGATAGGGATAGTCCGGACTGAACTCCCGGCTATAGTATTCCGGCAAGTAAGCCGAATCTTTCATGGTCTGTGCCCAAAAAGGAAGAAAAGGCCAAAGCCCGGCCTGGTGTGTCAGGATATCCTTAATGATGAAATCCTTTTTGTTCGATTCTCTTAACTCGGGTAAATAAACGGATGCTTTCTTATTGATATCGATCAGCCCCTTCTCCACCATAAACATGACCGTTTGCAACGTGGCCGAGACTTTTGTCAGCGAAGCCAGATCATAAATGGTTTCGTCCGTCACCCGAGCCTTATTGTCGTATGTGAGATAACCAAAGGACCTGTCGTATACCACTTTGCCGTCCTTTGCCACCAGAACACGGCATCCGGGATAGGCTTTGTTGTCTATACCTTCCTGTGCTACCGACCTGATTTCTTCCAATGTCTTGCTGTCCATACCGGCGGCTTCCGGCAGGGTGTAGGCGAACCGGTCGTGGGTGACGGTTATGTCACCTTGCCCTACACGGATCGAATCCGATACATCGGCGGATAAGACACCCTGAGCGCCCATGCCTCCAAAAATAATTTGGGCTGCTATTTTCGGCATGAGGCCTTCGTCGGTATAGGCGGCGAGGAGGGCTGGAATTCCGTCCCACTCTTTCAACTCCAGGGGATTGCCAAAATCACAAAGGATAACTTCTTTTTCCGATGCTATTTTTTTTATGATGGGAGCAATAGCTTTTTGGAAAGCGGCACCCTGTGGGTACAGACCAACCAGGATCACATCCCCCTGGCCAAGGCGTTCGG
>Ga0193718_1000146_pt1 | contig 16312 bp, 32 predicted proteins | sample U2a1metaG_FD_144918 | JGI IMG/M metagenome (GOLD analysis project Ga0193718, IMG submission 144918) | Soil microbial communities from a riparian zone of the East river system, Colorado, United States - U2a1 | ecosystem: Environmental > Terrestrial > Soil > Riparian zone | place: USA: East River... | reverse complement strand
AAAATAAATACCACAAAAGTGGTTGAAATATAAAACCAGTTCACTACATTTGTGGTATGAAGCCTTTAGAACGAAAAATAGGATACGTAAAACCTAAATTGACAAGAATTAGCACCTTCCCTAAAAAAGAGGTAGTAAAAGAAACGCCAACAGTTGTTAACGATATGGTTGAAAGTTACACTACTGATACCGTAACGATAAGTGAGGATGTAAATTCTAAAAAAATAGTCAAGTGGATTAACACCCATCCAAAGTTTAAATGGGGCGCAATGTGTAAAGATTTGAATATGGATAGGGCAAACTTCCAAAAAACTTTAAAGGCTACAGAACCAAAGATACCCGTTGAAACTATTCTGAAAATAGAGCAAATTTTAATACCATACGGCTACATGTAATGAAAATCGCCTACAATCCATTAATTCCTCTTATTGAAAGCCACGTTGCTATTTATAAGATTTACGTGTTAAGAAACCCGTTAAAGGATAATGAGATATTTTATGTTGGGCAAACATTTATGTCGTTGGAGAATAGATTGTCTGGACATTTATCGGGAACTGGCTCAAATAGAGAAAAAATAAATTACATAAAAGAAATTGTTGATGCTGGAAGCCGACCAATAATAGAATCAATAGAAGTAATACGAGGAACGTGCTATATTGACAAAATGATGGTGAACGAAAGAGAGTTTTACTGGATTAGGTATTATCTCACAATAGGTTGTAAACTACTAAACGTAGCAGGAATTTCAAATAGTGCTAAGTGCCACGAATATCACGGTTATTTATCTTCTCTAAAAAGAGGGGAAACGTCATATCACTATTACTATTGCGGAAAAACAGCAGGGGGTTACGAAGTGTATGATGAAGAAAAATTAAAAATGGATGGCTTTATCTTAAAAGAGCCACCACCAAAAGTAATTGAAGAAGATAAAAGATACGATAGGGTTGAAAGCAATTATAGCCCATTTGAATATAACAAGTACAGGTTAAGGGTCGGGATACCTGTTATCGAAAGGCCGGATTATTGGAAGGGGGTAGTTAGAACAGAAACGTTTCCACAACAACCTGATTGGTCTTATGAATTTTCAAGTGGAATACCTGAATATAAATCTTTAAAAGTGTGGTTGGCCCTTGAAATGCAGGTAGATAATTGTGATGATGAAGAGGAATTTATGGAACTTGATGATTGCGATTATGAACCAAGTGGAGATGAGGAACAAGATTATGATGAATCACAAGACAAAGTTTTCTATGAACCGATCTATTGGATAGGTTATACTGTATCGGAATTAATTCTGCCTGAAAATTACTATGTGGCAGCATTTTACTAAAAAGGGAAGTATAAATATAAATTGTATGAGTTATGAGAATTAGAAAAACGGGATGGGTGGTTTGGGATAAGGACAACCAATACGTCAGGCAGAACAATAATATGTTTGTTTTTAGTAGTAAAGAAACTGCATGGTTAGCAGCCGGAAAAGAAAGAAAATTATCTGGTTGTAAAGTTGTTGCTGTAACGATAACCATTAAAAAATGAGGCACATAATACCAATAAGCGGGAAGGATAGTTTAGCTACCGCTTTAGTTCAATTACAATTAGAACCAGATTTACCGTATGAGTATGTTTTTAATCCTACGGGAGCAGAGTTACCATGTGTATTTGATTGGTTAGATAAAGTTGAAAAGTATTTAGGTAAAAAAATCGTTAGAGTTGGTAGGGATTTATTGGAATTGATAGAGGATAATAATTTCTTTCTACCCAGTAGGCTTGCCCGTTATTGCACAAGGCAATGTAAGATAGAGCCATTTGAAAAATGGATCGGTGTTGATGATTGTATTGTGTACTATGGAATAAGGGCAGATGAAATAAGGGGTGGTTATGAAAATTCAAGATACCCTAACATTGTTCCAAAATATCCGCTTAAAGAAAATAACTTAGGAATAAATGAAGTTTACCAGATAATAAACGAGGCAGGATTAAAGCCGCCAACATTCTTTTGGAAAGACGTTTACGATAAGGTATGCAATATCGTTGGGGAAAGTGAAATAAAAAAACATCTTAAAGAATGGCAAATTGATTTTCTGTTTTGTTGGAGAACAAGGGCTAATTGTTATTTCTGTTTTAATCAAAGAAAGTATGAATGGGTTGGCTTATTAGAGCATGAGCCTGATTTGTTTTGGAATAGTGAGAAACTGGAAAATAGCGAAAGCGAATACTTTTGGAATGGGAAAGATTATCCATTAACCAAAATAGTAGAGAACGCAGAAAAAATAAAATCAAAGCATATAAAGAAGCTGGTAAAATTAATCCGTCAAATAAGAGATTCAAAAATTCAGCAAATACCCTTGTTTAATATGGAAACCGAAGAAGGGTTTACTGACTTCTTTAAAACTACAAGCTGCGGTTTGTTCTGTGGTAAATAATCAACGCATCATATTCCCACTAATCAAAAAAAAATAGATGAAATGAAAATAGAGTTAAAGATATACAAGTGTGGGATGGGTAATTTCTTTTGGAGTTACTGGATTAAAATAAATGGAAAGGAAATAAAACACAAGCCCCTTATATACCGTATGTGGGATAAAGAAAAAACCGCCTTAAAGAATGGGATAAAAGCTATCTCCAAAATAACAACGAATGCCCCGTCAAAGCATAAACCGCTAAAAAAGCAAAAAGGATAAATAGAACTACCCCCAACTATTTTTTGATCTATTGGCATCACCCATTTTTGGAAAAGATAAAGTACAAGGTAAACTACGGCAATGATAACAAGTATCATTAAGAGGGTTATAAGTATGTTCATGGCTTTATAAGTTTTAATGAAAGGTACAAACAAATTTCATTCCAATAACCAATTGAATATTTTATCGTACAAGGCTTGTGCGGAAGTTTCGGAACGGGAATAGCATTTAACATCATTGGTAAATCCTGAAACGATAATGTAGATACCCCACTTTTTATCTGCGGTAAAAGACTTTTCTAAACCCGCAATGTTTTTCTTTAGTACCAGTATATCGTATTTGTTGTAAACGGGTTCCCATCCTAAATCATGGTCATTATTATCTTTTGGTTCATCTGCCCAAAAATCTACATGGTAAACCAAATGATTATCCGATAACTCTAACCAACTTTCTTTTATGTCAGTAGGTTTCTGATTTTTTAAAGGGATTAGAGTTATCGGTAACTTTTCCATTAAACGGGTGTTTCGTTTTTAAAAAGAGTTTTAACCATTGCATTCATCAAATCAGCTTCCTCTGGAATTTTATCGGTTCCGATAACTGAAATGTGATAAACAGAATTGTTTGAATAGTCTAAGGGATTAGGATTAGATCGTTGCCCCTTATATTCAATGCGACACCATCGGCTTTTATGCCCTAATCCTTCTAAGAAACTTTTGATTAATTTGTCCCGAACATCTTCGGAATCGTTGGAGATAATTTGAATTACGGGCTGATTGGAGTTTTCAAAATCAACCTCAATGGAGATTCTACTTTTCATGTTTGTATGTTTTAATATCGGGCTTAATTGCTCACGACAAACCAAAAGTATAAAATAATTCCTTAAACTACAAAATAAAAAAGTCGTTCCCAAGACTAAGAACGACTAAACCACTGAATAACCGATTTAAACTTTCTTTACGGGGTTGGTGTATTTGCCGTTACTGCATCTGCCAGTTGTTGTTTTTTGGCATTAATATCGGTTATCGTTGCACCGATACTATCAACAACAGTTTGCGCTGCTGCGGGGTCAAGCCCGTTTGCAATAGCAGTTGCCAGTTGATCTTTTAATGATTGTAATGTAGTACCAAACCCGTCAATGAGTGTTATTGCACTTCCGATAACGGTGTCCTCATCTGCTACTGCTGCTATAAGGGCTGTGTTTTGTGCTTGAATTTCTGCGAGTGTTGCCATGATTGAATTTAATTTATGAATGATAAAATGGTTTTGCTCATAAAACTTTCTGTTCCCCTCCCAAAGTCCCCGACCAATAACCCCAATTAAAATACCTACTACCAATGTGATTATTATTTCTGCTACATCCATGATAAGGTATTTTTATTTTTTATTCCATTGGACTTACAATAGCTGCATCTATATTGTGGATTCTTGTGGTTGTAAATCCTTCTGGGTGACTATCTGATTCGGCTATACGAATATGTACATCTAAATCGTATTGCACCTTAGAGGCTGTGAAATGGACTTTAGTAACCACAGCTTTCGTTACTAAAAAATCAGGTCGAAATAAAATTGACACTTGTTCACCTACCTGAAAGTTTGAAGGAAGTTTTTGTTTTGGATTAGGTTCATCCCAATCATCTAAAACTTGGTTTACTAAATCGTTGTTTGAGTTTCCCATTTTGTTTTATAAACCACTTAGCTGGTTCCTGCTTTAATCTCAAAGTTAATTATAGTTTTTGTTTAATGCAAGTTATTTTTTAAAAATGGGAGCGCAGCCCTAATCTACGCCCCCTTGAAAACTACCTATGAAAACCCTAATATCTTTGGTGGAACTATGAAGCTATTATAGAACGTCCGATCTAAAATCTTATTGCCCTTATCCAAAGATTTTTTTAATTTCCTCCCACACTCCCTTATCCATTCATCAACCTCAAATCCATCCTTACAAACTTTTCCTAAGATAATATAACCTTCTTTTTCTTTTCTTAGAATACAGCCTTTATAGTTGGCTATACCTAATATTCCAAAGTTTATTTTATCTATTGTATGGGGCTTGGTGGTCATATAAGAGATAGTTGTTTTGCTTTTACAAATCTATTTTCTGCGGCTTTTAAGTTTTCTATTGCCTGCTTATAGTAGCTGTCCTTTAATTCTATGCCGATTGATTTTCTACCCATTGATACGGGGCTATAAACTTCACTGCCTACGCCCATAAAAGGGGTAAGGATTAGTTCGTCAGGGTTTGAATATAATTCCACTAACCGATCAATAACGTCTAACTGGAGGGGATGCACGTGTTTCTCATCATCTTCCTCTTTGGTATCTTTAAATGGCAGTACATTGTCAATTCGTATATCATCCCAAACACTACTTGCATATCTCTGCCAAACTAAATGTGATAATTTGTTTTCTTTCGGATCTCCCGAAAAGTTTGCCCACTTCTTTTTAAAATCTTCATAGTTGCCATAGGTTTCAATGTGTGCCGGGAGGAACGGTGTTTCTCCAAAGTATTCTGTAAATCCGAATGGGTGTGTTACTGGTATTTCGCTATCCCCATTTTTTGTGAATATTAAAACATAGTCCGGCATGGCGGTAAAGCAACGGGTAGTATCTTCCACAATAAACTTGTGCATTAAACTTTGTACCATTGTTCTCATTCTTACTTTCAACGGTTCTTTCCAAATGGTTATTCTGTTGCGGTAATGAAACCCATGTTTTTCATGTATGCGTATTATTTCGTGTGGAAAATCCCAAAGGAAAGAACGGTTATCAAATACATCAGTACAATGTACGGCGTTAATCCGCCCACGTTTTGTTACTCTTGCCATTTCTTCTACTAAAAATTCGTATTGCTCTAAAAACTGTTCCTTGCTTTCACAGTTACTAAAATCATTTTCATGGGAAGAATAGTTATACAATCCGGCGAACGGCGGAGAATAGATTGATAAGTCTATACTTTCATCCGGCAATGTGGGTAACACATACATACAATCGCTATTGTAAAGGGCATATCTGTCTGTTACTAATTGTTCTTTAATCATAAAAATGAGGGGAGTTTTATTTTTTTATTAAATTCTTTTCTTTCAATTTTAAAATCGCTGTTGGTAAGTTTGGTTAAGTTTTCAAACATTGTTATTGCCTTATCTTTCTTAACCATTAAGCTTTGCATAATCCGTGTTTGCCCATCCGATAAAATTAAATCTGCAAATACTTTTCTTTTCTGGCCAAATCTCCAAAACCTTCTTATTGCTTGGTAGTATTGTTCGTAAGAGTATGTTGGAAAATAAGTAGTATGGTTACAATGCTGCCAATTTAGGCCAAAGCAAGTGATTGAGGTTTTGGTTATTAGTTTTTTAATTTCTCCATTTGAGAACGCCAAAAGAATTTCTTCTTTTTCATCAATATCCATTTTACCTTTTACTTCTTTTGTGTCCTTATCCAATTTTGAAATCAAATCTGCTTCGTCATTAAGATTTACCCAATACACGCTTGTTTCATGTTTACTTGCTTTCTCTACTGCCATTTCGCAACGTTCGTGTATGGTTGCCCTTACCTCTGCTTTTATTTCAAAGAAGTTTTGTGCGGGTAAAGCAAACATACTGGCCTGACCATTTATAGCAAGTGGATTTTTATTCCTTACAACCGTTTCTTTTTCTATCAGGTCAGGGAGTATGTGCAACTTATCACTAAATCCTAAATCACTTGGCTTTCGCATTGAGATAGACCATGAAGCTACCCACCGCCAAAAATCCCGTTCAGCATGAGGCTTTAAGTACCATTCACAACCGGCATGGCGAATATCAATACTGTTTCCATTGTTCTTAAAAAACTTTGTCAGCATATCGGTATAGCCTAAATAACCCAACGCCTCTGAACTTGTGCCGAGTTCAATATAATCATTGGGGCTTGGAGTACCGCTAAACAAAAAACGGTATTTTGTTTTTCTTAAAAAACTTGTAACTGATTGCCTTGTTGCGCCGTCAAAGTTTTTAAGTATAGAACTTTCGTCCAGTATTACACATTCAAAATCGGACGAATTAAAATAATGCAACCTTTCATAATTCGCAATAACTATTTTCTTTGTGTATTTGCCATCTTTTGAATATTCAATATCGTCTATTCCAAACTTCTCTGCTTCTTTAATAAACTGAAAGGCCACAGCAAGCGGTGTAATTATCAAAACGGGTTTATTGGTATGCCTAATATAGTTTACTGCATGAGTAAGTTCAATAATTGTTTTACCTAATCCAGTATCTAAAAAATCAGCACACCGTCCTTTATTAATCGAATAGTCGGCAACGTGCTTTTGAAAGTCAAACATTTTATCCGGTAAAAAGGTAACGGGTATTCCATAGTTCCCCACACTATGCTTTTTACTTTCCAAAAACAATTCATATTCTTTACTCATAAAATTTTATTTTTTTAAGGTCTATTATCAGTTGGTGGTACTTCTACCAAAATACATTTCTTCTTTTTTCTTTTTGGAGGGTTAGAGATGTAGAGTTGTAGTAGCTTTTGTTTTAGTTCCTTTGTCATGGTTGGTTAGTTTAGTTCGTTAGGAATTTCTTTGTAATCTAAAGCATCCATAGGATAAAGTTTTTGTAATTCCTCCGCCTTTTTCATGGCACATAATAGCGTATATTCTTTTGCGTTTGTTATCAATCCTTCCCATTGGTTAGTTTTTCCTACATAGTGAACAAACCTACCTAACATTACTTTAATAACAACGTACATAACTTTTATTTTTTTATTGGATGAGAGATAAATAAAGTAACATCGAACTTTTTTCTATTTTGGTGGTGTACACAGTACTTACCAAACTTTTGCTCATTCAAATCCAAATGTCTCATACAACCAAACCATGCACATACTATCGGTTCATCTTCATCACTACCATTAAATTGATATAGTGAAGGCAGAATAACTCCCGATCTTGTTTTATCTATTTTTTCTACTTCCATAATTTTAAAAAATAAAAAAAACGGTATGCCTGTATTTTTCCACAAAATACCTACGATTACTTAACCTACTAACACAAGCTGATTATGAATAATTGTTGTTTGTTTAATTTAGTAAGTGGCACACCGTTTTAAAAATTGTTCAATCTTCACTGCTCTTTGTTTTATCATTATAACTTTTGCTTGAAACTTATTATCAACCTTTATTCTTTTCTTTCTTAGCCTGTCCCGCTTTTGTTCTTCTCTTTTTTTAATTTCATCTTTACGGTACTGCCTCATATACTCTCTTTGATAATCCCTTTCCCTTCCTACTCGTCTTTGATTAATTGGTGGCATTGGGTTCAAAATTTAATTCTTGTAATCCACGTTTATTTTTTCTACTTTGCTTATGGTGTCCTACATCATGCCTTAAATGATGAAGTTGATAAAGTGCTGCAAGGTTTAAGTAATCATTGTTTTTAGTATTATGGTCAAGATGCGCTATTGTTAAAACTATCTTAACTGCCTTTTGGTTTATTTTTTTAGTTGATGGGTTAATAAGAGCATAAGCATCTTGAATTAAAAACTTACCTGTAGCGGTTTCGTAAATATCAGCATACTGGTTTTGAAATATCTCTTTCCCTTTCCACTCACCACGAAAAACATAACTACCATTAAGCGCACCACAAACCTTACAACAATTACCCTCTCGATCTAAAATAGCAGGGCGTATTTCAGTCAACCAATTTTCTGCATAATCTTTTTTATAATCACACGGCATTTTACGCTATTTTAAGTTTACCATCTATCCACTTAGCCCTCTCCCTTATCTGTTTTTACTTTTGTTAAAATGGATTATCGTCTTGGTAATGGTTTTCTGCGGGAGGTGTATAGCCAGTCCATTCATTAGTAAACCCTATTTCAGTAAATCGTAAACCATTAAATTCACATTTAATATTTTTCTTTTCAAACAACCGTAGTTTATCTACTTTAATTATCGCCTTTCCTTTTGTGCTTTCCCCGTCACTTGTTGTTTCTATTCCATGTTCTTCCGGTCTAAATATCATTAACACAACATCAGCCGCTTGCTCAATACCCCCTGCGTACTTAATATCGGTCATTACGTGCATCCTCTTTTCAGATAAATTATCTTTCCTTGCAAGTTGAACTAAGGCGATAACGGGTATGTCTAACTCTTTTGCAAGTTCCTTACATTGGTTAGCTATATCGGTAAATTTTTGTTCTGAATTTGGGTAGTTAATATCTCCATTAACTAAATGTAGGTGGTCAATATAAAGAGCTTTTATTTTATGTTTATTTTTCCATAGTCGCGCAATAGCTTTTATCTCCCCTATTTTTAATGCCGCCGTGTCGTTTATGAATATTGGTAGGTTTTTTATTTTTGTAAGCATTGCGCTAATTCTCCCCATATCTTCAACCGTTAATTTTCCACTCAATGCGTGTTCAACAGATATACTTAATTTTTCACAACATATTTTCAAAAGAAGTTCACTTAATGTCATTTCTAAACTGATAAAACCAACAGGTATTCCGCTTGTTGCCATAAAGGAAAACTCCTGAATAGCGAATGTTGTTTTACCCTCACCTGCGCTTGCCCCAACTATAATTAGATTTCCTCTCCTATAACCTTTAAAAATACTATTCAAGGAACTTATAGAGCCTTTTAGCCCTAACATTCCGTCTGGTGAATTTGATATTTCAACCATATCCTCTGCAAGTTCATCAATACCGTCTGCAAGTGTCCTTACTTTCATATTCGCCATATACTCATAAAAAATACCTATACCATTGCTTGCACCAGCTAATAAATCTAAGGCATCATTACGGGCGTATGCTTTTGAATTAACATCGTGGCTCATTCGGATAAGTCCACGAAGTATTGCTAATTCAAAAAGTTTAAGGCAATACTGCTTTGCCATATAAAATTCACCTGAATAAGCGGGTAGTGTTTTTACATATAAAACCATATCGTTATCACCCAATCTTTCAAAGATCCCCTCAACGTTTTTAGCGTCTGCTTTCATTTTGAAATTAGAAACCTTTTGTATCGCCTCCCAAACATTCTTATTTTGATCGTTGTAGAATAACCCCGGCATTGAAACGAATTTCGTAAGCTGCTCAACAATACCCGGCACATCCAAAAACAAACCCAATACCATTCTCTCCAATTTAGTATCGGAGGGAAGTGGGTTTAAATCCTGTTCGTTTAAATTGTAGTTAATAGCTTTTGTCATAGCCCGTATTCTTTAAGCATTTTTTTTGTTTGAATATCATCCATATCTTCTTTTGTTTTCTTTGCAGGTTTGCTCATTTTTAAAACAAGCCTATCCCATTCCTTGTTGCTGTTTAAGTCAATTAATGACCTTGTACATAACCATTCGTCTGATTTTATAAATTGGACTATTTTTGTCCAACTTTTAAGTGTTTCTGATAATTTTCCGTTTAATACTTCTTTTTCTTCCCACTTCTTTAATTTGGCAATTCTATATGCAAGTTGTAAACAAGCAGGGTAATGAACATTTGGTTGAATTTGGATATTTGGATTTGCTGTTTTAAATATTTTTGCCATATCAACCACTAATCCCGTAGTTAGAGAACTATTATCAGAATAAATAATTGCATCTTCATTTCCAATTCCATTTCCAATTGCAAAGCACTTGGTTAACCGTTCGGTGTACCATTCGGTTACTTTAGCGATAATATCTTGGTCAGGAACATTTAAAAAGTCAGATACCTTAAACCCCATCTTAGCTTTATATTTAATATCTTGGGAAGCATCCGACCGTCTTACAGCAACCGCAAGGGCTGAAATAATTTTATTGGTATGACCGATTTTTGACCGTTCGGTTACTACTTCGGTTAGCTTTCGGTTAACCAATCGGTTATCCTTAGTGGCTGTAAACTTATAGGAAATATCCGACCATACCCTTAAAAACTCATCTTCTGACAATCCTACCAATTTACACAATCGCTTAGTATCTGACGGCAAATCTCCTTTTTGGTGTTGGTGAGCAAGCAAATCAATATAAACCCCTTTTTCCTCGGAAGTCATTTCCATAGTTCCCTCTAACCAATCTTTAGAGTAGAATAAGAAAGCGGGGTCTTTTGCCATTGAGGGTTAATAGTAAAGTCCGTCCCCCGGTCTGCGGCTTAAATCCTATCGTTACCTCCCGAAACGGGAGAAGGATGCAGCCGGGGGACAAACCGATATTTAAGTATAATAAAATTTAAAGAGAACCATTAACGATAAAAATTTAAGCTGGCATAAAAGTACAAACTAAATCGAATATTCCAAATTTATTTTTGATCTCCGAATAAATCCACCTGTCTTACAGAAATTATTTTTTGTTTTTATTTTTGATGGTTTTCTGCTGTAGCTGTTAGTTTTGATGCGAAGTCAGCCGCTGTTGCCTGTCCTTCCATGTAATGAGTTTCTTTTGGTATTTCGGGGTATTCTGACCTACGGGATGAAAGGGCGTAAACTATTGAAGGATTGCCGTCAGGTGAAGGTCGCCTTAATCCAGTATCGAATATAGCACCGTTAATTGGACAAGATAATTCTTTTGGGCCTGTGCGCTTCCATACCTTTTCAGGCTTTACTTTTATCCATTCTGCCATTTCATAATTAGTTGCGTCCATCTTCCATTCAAGGCATAGTATTATTTTCTTCCAAATATTATCCCTTGCTCCATTGGCCATTATTTTATCATAGGCAAAACGGGAAGTATCGCTTTGTTGTTTACTCATGGGTTAAGTTTTCTTGGATTTACGTTTCCTGTTTGCTAATACAGCGGACAATGATAAAACCGTCCTATCTAAGTCCATCCATTTGTCGTTAAGTATATTTTCCCGCTCACTTAATTTATCTAACTTCAATTCAATACCCCTTCTTTTATCTTTAGCACTTTGTAACTTAAACTCTACTTCAAGAGTTGTCATATTTTTATAAATACTTTTACTCATTATAGATTTTCATTTAATAGTTTCAAAATAGCAATCCAATTATTTTTATCTTCATGGGCAATAAGAATGGTTTTATTGATATATATTTCAATGTAATAAATTCCTAATTGTTTATAAGAACTAAAGCCCTGAAAATATTTTTTGATAATATACAAATGCACTATACCATCTATCAGTATCCGAATACTTTCAAAGTCCTGTCGAAATTCTATTTTTTGTTTACGGGGCATAAAATGTATTTTAATGGGTTGATGTTTTCAATATTTTTATCTTTACTTTATACTGTCGAGCCATTTGTTTATAACATTCATATCAGCCTTGTCTGCGTCCCACTTTTTTTCTTTTAAAAATCTTGCAAAATGTATTAAATCAAAAGCGACAAAAGTATCTGGTGTTGGGTCATTTTCTGCTATCTTATTTCCATCCTTATCCCAAATTTCAGTGATAACCCTTATAGTACTATGTTCTATTCCCTTCCCCCTACGTGTAAGGGTAGTAACTATTAACTCCTTGCAAATAACAGTATCCATAACGTTAATGTTTAAACGATTAATTAAAAATCCAATAAAGGAACACCCCTACAACTAAAACTATAAGGGCAATAGAACCCCAATAGGTTACTTCATCCCAAAAATTAAATTTTTGTTTATCAGGATCGGGCTGGTCAAAGAAACTCATGGTTTAGTTATTTTTGGTTTATAGTCGTAGTCGTTCATGGTTGTTTGTGTTTTTATCCTTTGATTTTTAAAATGTGAGGGTTACTGTTTTATCCATCCAGTTGGGTTTCCTTTCAGGTCGCGGGTAAGAATATCCAATTTTTGCATCTTATCCACCTTACGTTTATCGTGATTAATGTTGAGCCATTCATTAACAGCATTATTGAATCTAATTCGGTTTTTATTATAAACAAACCCGTAAACGGTAACGCAATCTAAAATGACTTTTGCGGCATTCAGTTTTTTCGTGAGTTCTAAAACCTGTGTTACCAAATATCTTATATTGTCCATAGTATCCCCGATGATTTCGATTCTTTTTGAGGAATCGCTGAATACAATAATTTGAGGAATAGAGCCACCCCGATAAAATAAGTCTGTAAATTTTGGTTGTTGTCCAAAACAAAACGTCGGTAAAATTAAAATTGCGATTAGTGCTAATTTCATAATTATTATTTTAATCTGTTAAATGGTAATTACCCCATCCCCTATGAGGTTTTGGTGGATTATTTTTCACTTCTTAACATCTCCAATTCTGCTTTCTCTTTTTCCAGACGGTTATTAGTTTCTACTAACTCATTGACTTTATCAATTAATATATTTATTGCCTCACCCAATGTTCGGGAATCTTTACGACTATCGTGGAATACGCCTCTATCTTCTGACCTATTAATACGCACTTTTATTTTCTGTATCATACCATTTACATTTAATAGGTTTACATTGTTGTTTGCATCGCGTTAATTGCCTGCCCGCTTTCTATGAGGTTGAATATATCGAAGCCTTGTTTTAAAAGGTAGGCGAACGTTTGCGCACCAAATGCTTTCCATCCTCTTACAAATCCCGATACGCTTTGTCCGTTGTTTTGATGCTCACCTATTTTTAAAACTTCATCCAACTCCTCCTCCGTCATGCTACTCAATGGGCGTAACTGAATTTGTATATCAGCAATAGAAAGGTCATCCAGTTTTGATAATCTTGCTGCCGTTAATACGCTCCATACAGTATATTGCCCCACTTCATAATCAATGTATCTTACTCGGTACTGACATCCCAGATACAAATGAATAACGTCTTTAAGTTGAGTTTGCATAACTTTAATTTTTAGGTGTTTGTTTTATTTTGGATATTTTCTGTGAGGAATAGGAAAAAACGGAAATGGCTGTTCCTCCTTATCAGGTATGAATAAAATTGTTCTCATTGTTGAGTAATCATACAAATAGCTACCAAGTCCAAATTCACCAAAACCATAATCAAAGGACGCTCTGAAATACGGCATTTGTAAATCGTCAATCCTCTTATTTTTTTTATATGCTGCCATTGTTTGTTTTATTTACCCTGCTTTGTGTGTTAAGAGATAGGCTGATTTAATTTCGCCTTACCCTCTTTAATGGATCTCCTAACTTGCTCAATATCGTATAAGCGTGAACTGATTTCCTTTTGAACAGTGGAAAATAAGGAACGCATGGCATCTTCGTGTGGCTTCAAATAATGTCGGCCTAAATTGGTATAGAACCATTTTACAAACACATCTGGCCCATAGCCACAGATAGCGTCCAATGCCCTTGCCTCTTCTTCGCTCAACTTCAATAACACTTCAAAGTGCATTTCAACTTTCGATAGTATTTTTATTTCTGCCATATCATTTATTTTTTATCGTTAGGAATATCTGATAGTGTAAGGTTGCGTAGTTCCAGCCATGCGGTAATGTAATTTGGGAAGGATTCTTTAAAATAATATTTATTAAAGCCACCGCCACCTTCATTACCCTCAATATCAATACACATATACCAACCCTCTTTGTCCGGCAATCTTTCACTACAAGGCACAGGAACATAGCACACGCCTCCCTCTTTGGGGGTGGAAATGATTTCTAAAATATCGGCTAAACTTTTTCTTGCGTTTATCATTTCATCTGATTCGGGAGCAATAGAAAGCTGGTAAAAATCCGTCTCTAATCTTGATAGTGCCTTTATCCTTCTTTCTAAATTATCATCCTTACTCCAACCATGTACTTCTTTTGCCAATTTACAGAATTCAAATAGCCGCCCTGAAAGTAAATGAATGTATTGATTGTAGCAATCCCGCAGTCTAATGATACCTCCCTCTATAGGTGCTGATGCTGGGGTATCGGATTCTGGTTGATACGTTGCTTCAAAAATATCTTTTTTACATGGGTAATATTCACCTTTAATCCCACGAATAATAACATCAACGTTAGCAACAAGTGGATAAGAAGTCCCTTCCAATGTTTTAACATAAAGAGTTCCCATTGGCTCATTTTCAAAATGGGTTTTATAATCATCTCCTAAAGAGAAAACCCAATCTGATACCTTTCTTTTCACTCCATCGTAATAAAGAAAATCAATTGTTATCGGTTTTTTAGTTGCCTTCATAGTTAATTATTTTGATTGTGAATTAGGTGCTGATGGTTCAGATACAACAAGCCCGCATCTTTCTGCCAGTGCTTGTGTAAGGACTTGCATTTTATCTTTATCCAATACACGAAGGGCATTAACCAAAAGAAAGTTTATAGGCTCTTTAGAAAAAATATCGGCAGTAGCTGAATCTGATGGTGTAGGTAGGGATGAGATAACATTAAGTATTGATTGCTTATCTATTGTTGCCGGATTATTTTTAATGTACCCGTCAAGATTATCTCCTTTCAAATGAAGTTTCCTTGCTTCCTGATATGGGTCATTGCATTCCGCTTTATTCGCACACTCTTTTATTATTTCAATAACCTGCTCCCTTGTGTACCCTTGTACTGATGATGGAGTGGGGGATTGAGGCTTATTATAACATTGCTCATCTGGTTGTGAAGTCCATGCGTGACAGTGTTTACAAATATGCTCCCCATTTAGAATATGCTCTATAAATTTTTTTATCTCATCAAACTTATCTAATGGAATAATCCCTGAAACAACAAGTCTGTAAGCTACCAGCCCCTCGGCAAAAGGTTCCATTGTTTTAGAAAAGCTATTTACTATTTTCCTATTTAGGTCGTGGGATTGATATTGTTCTTTCATGGTTTTAGTTTTAAAATGGTAAGTCATAATTTGGAATACCGATAACATTTTCTTCGGCATCAATACGCTTAATGTTATCGGCTAAAGTCAAAATGTCATTTTTAGATAGCCATAACTCCCGCCTTAATCCGGTGTACCCGTTACTGTCCCACTCTTTAACAAAAACGGCAACGCCTTCGGTACTATTTCTCCCGTTGGCTTTTTTATTTTCAGCATCAACCCAATCAATTTTATCATGGTCAATGCGCTTTTCAATAAACTTGTATTTTATAATACAATCGTTTTCTAATTCTAAAAACTGTTTCATATTTTTGGTTTTAATGTTTACTATTTTATTTCCCTCCTGCTCCCTTAGTGATACTTAATTGGAGTAGGGTGTTTTCTAAATCCTCGATTCTTTTTTGTTTTTTAATACACATTTGCGCCCACTGTTCTCGCTGCTGTTCATTAATTTCCAATAAATCTTTCAAGGCTTTCATTTTAATTTCCTCCACCCCACGCTCTCCCTCTACAGGCTTTGATGGAAGGGGATAGCGTTCTCTTAAATCTTTTGCCAGTTCTGGTAAATGATGTTCAATAGCGTCTGCATAGGCATTGACACCGATACGACAGGCTTTGATATGTTCGGGGTCTTTGCCGCCATCGTCAAGGCGCATTACGAAATATTCGCTCCCTGCATCCACATCATGCAATTCGTTTCGATATTTTGGGCGTTCCATTAAATCATACCCATCAAAAATGACTTCAACTTTTTGAATGTGGTAACGTTGATGAAATCCATTTGGATTTTCAATTTGTGTTGGAATCTTAGCCATGTTATTTGTTTTAATTATGAATTATTTTTTTGATGGAAGGGATGAGGTTGCTCCGGCGATGAAGGCTTTGCGTAATTCTGCTGCTTGCAACCCATATAATCGTATCGGGTATCTCTCCTCCGCCCTCCTTTCTATTTCCCCTTGCCCTGCATTAGG
>Ga0193718_1000145_pt1 | contig 16425 bp, 40 predicted proteins | sample U2a1metaG_FD_144918 | JGI IMG/M metagenome (GOLD analysis project Ga0193718, IMG submission 144918) | Soil microbial communities from a riparian zone of the East river system, Colorado, United States - U2a1 | ecosystem: Environmental > Terrestrial > Soil > Riparian zone | place: USA: East River... | reverse complement strand
GCACGACGGCGACACCGACGGTTGCTGTCCGACCCCCCCAGTAGGGGTGGCTCTCATCCTGCTGTAGTGGGGGCTGGATGGGCGGCGGCATCAGTTATCTACTCGATGAGTCCGCGTAGCCATGATGGTAGTGGCAGAGGTTGCGGCAGGCGCTCGGATCGTAGGGGTTGGCTCCTCGCTCGAGCAGGGTGGCGAGGCTGAGAGGATGGTGGTCTACGCTGGTGCCTGGCTGGTCGCAGCCTGGCCACTCGCAGCGCTGGTGGCTGCGCTCGCGCACTACTTGCCTGCAGGCTACCCATGCTGGGTCGCGCCTAACCCTGTCTCGCTCTGCTCTCCTAGCCTTGGAGTGCTGAGTGTGGGCGCTGGGTACTATGGCCACTGGCTAGAAGCGGCCGCGGAAGATGAACACGAGCAGCGCGACGATGGCGAGGATGATCAGGATCGTGATGAGGCTGACACTGGTTAGCTCTACCATGCTACTTCCTCCTGGCTAGGGGTGCACTGCGTAGCATCGCAGGCATAGCAGGAGTGCGCTGCTACTCGTCGCTGTCTGCGATCGTCTCCTCCATCTGAGTGGCGAGGCTGGTGAGGTGCGCGGTGACGAGGAGGATCCTGCCAGCGATCTCGTCTCGCTCCGCGATCGGCCGGCTGCGCTTCGCTGCCCACGAGCCCGCGTCGAGGAGCGCTGCGAGGCAGACGACGGCCTCGCCGATCCTGCCCATCTGGACTGCGTGGGTGGTCTCGGCCTGGACGAATCGGGCGTAGCTGTCAGCTGGGCTGTCCATCGTCTCGCTCCTCTAAATAGTCGACGTGGGTCTGGATCATCACCTGGTAGCATACGCGCTTGACCCGCTCCTGCCACCAATCAGTCCAGGGTGCTTCCTCCGGCTTCGGCAGCGTGGGGTATATGCGGAGCATCGAGTAGCGGAACTCGGGTGTCAGACTCGACGCCACAGCGGGACTCCTACTTGGTCGGCCTGGCGCTCGAGCTCGCTCTCACTCGGCTCGCTCTGCAGGCGGCTCGCTCTCGCCCTGATGAGCGGCAGGTCGGTGTAACCGACGGTGCCGTGGCCGGCGCGAGCGCGGCGGAGTTCCTGCCGGCCAGCGCTCGTCAAGTGGATCGTCCTGGGTTCGTGCTCAACCCAGTCAACGAGGCCGAGCGCTCGCATCTGGCGGAGGTGGTGGAAGGCGACGCTCTTGCTCCGATCAGTCATCGTCGCTATGTCCTGGACGCTGGGCGCGTAGTTCGCCCTGGCGAGGTAGTCGTCGATGAGCGTTGCGATCTCGTGGTGGCGGTCGGTCATACTGCTCCTCTGGCGAGTTGGGGGTGTGCGAGCACATCAGCGAGTAGGTCTTCGAGCTCGTCGACATCGATAGCTCCGTGTACGAACGCTGCCTTGAACGCCTCAAGCGACCAGGGACACTTCAAGGTGTGGCCACGAGCGGTCTGGACTTCGACGATCTGGATCACTCGCATGACGGGCGAGCCGAGCGTCGAGATGTCGATGTTCTCCTGGACGACTACTGCGTGGCTCATGGCAGCCAACTCGTGTCCCACGGACGGGTGCCCTGCTCGTAGCAGGAGAAGTGGTCGCCGCGGCCTCGGTAGGTGAGGTAGGCGTTGTACTTGTCGAGGCAGCCTCCGCGCTCCGCGACCCACATCCTACCCATCGATAGGTAGGCTTGAGCGTTCGTCGTGTTGAACGCCTCGGTGCTGCCGCGGCCAGCTGCGTCAACGAGTTGCTGGCCGGCGACGGGGTCGGGCCCGACGCTGTTCGGGAGTGCCCGCTTCCCTCTGGCGACTACGGCTAGGACGATGCGCGCCGTGTACTTGTCCCACCGCGTCTCCGTCCAAGGTACATACGGAGTGTTCCTGTCGAGGCTGCTCCCGCCCATGCCGTCGAGGAAGCAGCGCTGGCCGCATACCGTGGCGACGTGGCGGCGCCAACCCCTCGAGCGCGGGTCCATGACATAGAGGTGGTAGACCTTGTCCTTGACCCTGACGCCGTCCCAGTGGAGGTACCAGGATTCGGGGTAGGAGCCTACTGGGCTCCGCGTGCCCTTCGTATACGTCCAGCATCGGATGCCCGTGACGCACTGGTCGGGGTAGCCGATGATCGCGTTGAACTGGTGGGGGTTGGGGACTTGCCTGTGTGGTGCCTGCTCCGCGACGACGAAGAGCGTCGCTGCGTGCGCGCTCGCACTCCAGGCGAGAGTGCCGAGCAGGCACGCGCCGTAGAGGACAAGAGCGCGGTGCTTCCGCCCAGTCAGGGTCTCATGGATCGAGATGACAGTCGCGGTTAGTACTCCGAGCAGGAGGCCGGTCAGGATCGAGATTGTCATCGTCGGTCAACTCCGCTCTGGAACCACTGGCCGAGCTCGGCCTGGCAGGTCTCGCAGAGGTCATACCAGCGGTCAGCGTGGAGGCGGTCCTTCTTGACATAGACCGCCGACGCCTGCGCCGGCACGCTCGAGCAGCGGTCACACGAGACGATAGTGCTCACGACTGCTCCTCCTCTCGCTCGCCCGCGCCCTCGATGATCGAGCCACGAAGGGCGTCAACCTCGTCGACGAGTTGCTGCGCCTGCTCGACTAGGACGTCGAGTTTCGGGAGCAGCGCGTCGTAGGTCTCCCAGACGGTCTTCAGCAGATCCGGCTCAAGCGGTGGCGGTGGCGGCTCCTCCACGGCCGGCGGATCGACATAGTCGAGGAGCGTGAACGTACCCAGGCGCTCGCGGGAGCCTTGGTGGAGACGGGCGCTGATCTTGAGCTCGGTCGGCCCGGTCAGCGCCGGCAGCATAACTCCCTCAGTGATTGGTACATGCTCGACGCAGCGCTCGAGGTTGAGTTCGAAGTCGCCAGGCTCGTAGGCGTCGCCGACGAACTCGTAGCGGCGGCCGTCATACTCGACGGTGATATTGACCTCCTGCTTCTCGAGCAGGCCGTTGATGGAGACGCCGGTCATGAGAGCCACCAAGCGAGCAGTCCCAGCGCGATCCAGGGCACGGTGATCGCAGCCGTGTAGAAGAACACCACCGCCCAGTCGACACGGTAGGCGCGGCGCCGCTCCGCCTCCTCAAGCACGAGCAGTGGGTGGTCGTCCTCCCACCTATGGTATTCGTCGTGTGATTCCCAGCGGGTAGTCATGGTGCCCGACCTCCAATCAGGTAGATGATGGTGATGAGCAGGATCAGCGCGCACGCGATGTTGTAGGCTCGCTCGCGCTGCTCGAGGCCGCGCGCCGCGTGCCGGCGGCGCTGGCGGCTCGCCCGGAGGCTCTGCCGCTGCCACTCGTCGAGCTCCGCGTTCGTCGTGTACGTGCCTCCGAAGGCGCGGGCGAGGCTCTTGATGGCGATGGTCGCGCTGCGTGTCGCCTCCTGCAGCGTGGCGTTCTGGTCTTGGTGGCCGCTCATGTGGTCGTCCTCCTTTAGGTTACGGTCGATCATCGCCCGACCTCCATGCAAACAGCGTCAGGCACTGCTCGCAGGTAGCCGAGCCGGAAGTGGTGGTTGACACCAAACTGCGCCCAGGCGTGGTGGAGCCCTGGCCGGTAGCCGAGCACGGCCGAGCCTCCGCTGTCGAATGTCAGCGCGTCCACCACGCCCATCCGCTTGAGGATCTTCGCGGTCTCGAGCATGTCGGCGAAGGCTACCTCTACCATGCCGACACGGCCAGACTTGAAGCGGACGACGTTCGAGCGATAGCAGCCGCGGTGGCCAGAGTAGCGGAGGCCGCAGTTGATCTGGCTGTTGTGCGCCCACGGGTAGGAGTGCTGGACGACGCCTCCGCGGATCAGGTAGGCTGGCCCGCTGATGATGTTCGCCGCGTTGTGTCGCACGGCCATCTTCGCGCCGAACACGATGCGCCCGGTATGGAGGAACCCTACTGCCGGCCGAGTCCATAGCTTCGCTCCGCGGCGAGGCTTGTGGACCCAGTGGCCCTCGACGCGGGTCGCGCCGACTGGCATAGCACCACCCCACGTCCAAGTGTCAGCGTTCATAGCCGCGACGGCTCGCACTCGCGACCCCCAGATGAGGGGAGTGCGGAGAGCATGACCGGTGCCGGCGGCTCGGAGCCGCACCCGGTGGCCAGGCAGGTAGGAGGCAGCCACGACGTGGTGGCCGAGCACGGTGGACGAGGTTACCCGCCAGGGGTGGTGCTTATGGTGCGCCGATGCCGATGCCGGCAGGGCGAGCGCTACGGCTGCGGCGAGCGCGGCGATGCGTATGGTGTGGCCGCTCATGTGAAGATTCTCCTCAACTCTCGATTGATGATGTACGTGCCGATCGCTTCTGCGACCTGCGGGACGACCGCGTTGCCGAGTCCGCGCAGGCGGTCCACCCGAGCGGGAACCCCATAAGCCACTCGACCCACGTCGGGTTCAGTTGCCCAGTACCACCCTCCCGTGCCACGCTCGTGGCGAGATCGTCGCCACCGCTCCGTGGCCTGTTCGCCCTCGCATAGTCCGGACCGCTGGGCGAGGATTTCGGGGTCGGCCAGACCTTCGCAGCTGCGTTCAAAGGTAGCGTGTTGCGTTCCATCTGGCTGGGCCCGCCGTCGTTCTTCGCGTCCTGCGCTGTCGGCGTCGGCCAGGATGGCTGGTTGATCTGCTCGGTCAAGCCGAGCGTCTGCCCGTCCTTCGGCGTCTGGGTGCGCCCTGGATGCTCCGCCTCGCTCGCCCGCGGCGTGCGGAAGCGTGGGCGCTGACCCTCGTTCACCTTGTCGGTCAGGCTCGACCCCGCGTGCGCCTTCGACCCTGGTAGGTTCCGATTGCCCGCGCCCACCGAGTCGCCCACCACTGGTGTCGGCCAGTATGGCGACGACCCAGAGTCGGTCGCGCTTGTGTGGAGCGCCGGCTTCGGCCGCGCTGCTACAGAACCACTCCGCATCATACCCGAGCGTGGCCAGCGATCCGAGAATACCGCTGAAGGCTGCTCCTCCGTTGACAGTAAGGAGTCCTGGTACGTTCTCCACGAGAGCGTAGCGGGGTCGAAGTAGGCGAAGGCACCGCTCAAACTCTGGCCAGAGCCAGCGCTCGTCGGCGGTACCGAGTCGCTTACCGGCGCCGCTGTTGGGTTGGCAGGGGAAGCCGCCTGCGATGAGGTCGACTCTGGGCGCTGTTCCATCAATGCTCCTCACATCGTCGTAGCAGGGTACGCCAGGCCAGTGGTGGGCGAGAACGGCGCGGCACCACGGCTCGATCTCGCAGTGCCACTCTACGCGCATGCCGGCGCGCTCAAGACCGAGGTCGAGACCACCGATGCCGCTGAAAAGTGAGCCGACGGTCAGCATCACCGCAGCTGCTCCATCTCCAAGTCGTGGAGGCAGTCGCAGGTCGGCTTCATGCTGATCAGGAGCGCGGGAGCGCCGCAGAGCGGGCAGTTGCCTGCCCGCTCCTGACGCTCGGCCTCTGCCTCTAGGTCGGCGCTACTTAGCTTGCCGTGGCGTCGGCGCTCCTCGCGGCGAATCTCCGCCTTCGTCGCGTCGTGCTGTCGTGGGCGCATCGGGGTCATGGCTTCACCCGGAAGTTCTCTCCGCAGGAGTAGCAGTAGCGGAGGTATTCGCCGCTCGGTCCGTCAATGTCGACGGGCGCGTGGGTCGCGGCGGAGCAGTGCGGGCACGGCGTGTCGCGGATCTTGCGTAGCTCTGCAAGGACGCTCGCCACGCTGACTTCGGTTAGACCTCCCACGGCTCCACCTTCCGTCCGAGGGCGCGCTTCACTGCGCCCGTCGTGAACTTGTAGGTCTTCCCTGCGCTCGTGGCCAGGATGGGGCGGGTGCGGCTCCGCGTAGCGAGCCCGCTGATCTGGAAGGTCTTCACGCCCACCTTGAACTCTTTCTGCCAGTCGTCGGCTTCCAAGCCGAACATCTCCGCGTAGTGGCGGAACTCCTGCTCCGCACTGTCGGCAACCTTGAAGGTGATCTTCGGCGAGTAGGTGCCCGCCGTCGGGTCGTACCGGCCTCCGCCGAACTCGATGGTGAGGCCGTGCCGCTCGGCCAACTCCTGCAGCGCGTTCGCTGCCTGCTCTCCGAGCATCTTCGCCGTGGTCTTGTCAATCGTCTTGATCATGTCGTCCTCTCGTAAGGCTGGGCGGTGATGGTGATTCCGGGGGTGTCAGCGAGGCCGTCGGCGGTGAGACGGCGAACCGCCTCCTGCGTGGCGTGCCAGTGGCTCTTCGCTTCGATCGTGGAGGCTGCCGCTACCTGCCCTCCGAGCAGGATCCTAACGGCGTAGCGGGTCATCAGATCTGCTCCAACTGAGTCGAGCGGATCCGAGTCTCGTAGAGGTGCTCCTGCGTGTACTCCGCGCTGATTCCGAGGCTCTCATGGAGGGCAGTCTTGCGCTCCGCGTCCTCTCGCTCAAAGGGGTTCGCGTCGAGCATGATGTCGCAGTCCCACCCGCCGCCGTTCATGGTGGCGTGGCTGACCGGGTCGCAGCGGAGGAGCGCGCCGGTCAGGCCGGCGTACTTGCTCTCGCTGGCTGGGCTGACGCGGACCCTGGTGAAGCGGTGGCTGGTCGGGTCGATCTGGTAGAGCGGTCGCATATTCGTGGCCTCCTCGTTGTGGTGTTGCGAGGGAGAGAGAGCCTGCCAGTGATTGTCTGGCGCCAGTTGTTGGGCGGTGCCTCCGCCGTCATTTTGTCTGGCTCCCTCTCCCTGCAAACACAAGATAGCACACCTGCTCTGCAGATGCAAGCGGCATTTGCATTACTGCGCCAGGGCTGCTATCTTCCAGTAAGAGAGCAAGCGTTCCCCCAACGAGGAGGCCACGGAAATGCGAACCACCTACCAGGCGACAAGCTACAGCAAGCCGAGCTTGATCGTCAACTCGGAGGCCGGCCAGGATGCGCGGGTCGCTCTGAGCCTCACCGAGACTCAGCTGGGCCAGATCCTCGACGCCCTCGCAGACTACCGCGACCCCTACGGCGACGAGGCATCTCCGCTTGAGGACTCACTCCGCACCGCGCTCACCAATCTCCGCGGCTTCAAGGCGCAGGCATGAACGCGACCGACGCACAGCTTGAACTCCACGCCCGGCTCATCGACGAGGGCCACAAGCTTTTCGGCTGGGACCCCCGCGACGTAGTTGACTACGCCGAGGCGACCGGCTCCATCACCCCTGACGAGGCTCGCTCGCTGCGAGCAGAGGAGGCCACATCATGACGCTCGACGACTTCATCCGGCTCGCAGACGAATACACCAGCCTTGGTGGCTCGGTGCAGGAGCAGTTGAAGGCTTGCATCGAGAACAGCGACGAGGAGACGCTAGGCGAGCAGAACTCTAACGCGCTCCTCTACGCCGCCGACTTTCTCTCCTCTGCGGCGAGCTACCTCGAGGACGACGACGCAGATATGACCGCTGACGAGATCCGGACCTACCTGACGAACTTGGAGAGTGCAGCATGACCAGAATCGCCCTGACAATCGCCCTCGCCGCTGCAGCGCTATTCGCAGCCGCGGGCACCGCCCACGCGACGACGAGGATCCCAGCGAGGTGCGTACCGCACCAAGCGATCACGACGCCCTTCGTGGAACGGGTCTGCGCCATCCACTTCCACTTCCGCCGCACCAACTATTACCGGGGTCTGGGCGGGCTCGCCCCACTCCCGTACTACCATGACGCGGAGCAGCACCCGTCGCGGAGCATCAAGATCCTCTCCTTCTGGGCGGCTGCACAGGACCGCGCCCATACCTATCTGACCGAGGTGTACGTACCATGAGCCTCCGAGCAGAGCGCCCACAGTTGACTGGTGAGCAGCGCGACGCCGTATCCTGGCTCATCGCCCGGAAGCGGATCGTCGCGGAGAGCGAGAGCGAACTCGTCGCGGCGCGGCGGCAACTTGAGCGGAGTGTGAAGCGGGCTCTCGCCGCGAACCTCACCCCCGCGTATGTCGCTGGAGTGCTCGGTGTGACGCGGCAGCGGGTCGAGCAGATGAGGGACGCATGAGCGAGCGCCCAACACTCGAGGAGCAGGAGCGGTGAGCCGCTACGGCGCTGTCGTCAGGGCGGAGCAAGGCGAGGTCCAGATCGTCGGAGTGCTGGGCGGGATGCTCTGGCAACTCCGCCCTGCCCACCCGCCCACCGTCCAGGATCGCTACGAGTTGATGGGCGCAGCTGGCACCTACGGCGTCTCGTATGGCGACCTGCTCGCCGCGGCCGGCATGACGAAAGAGCCGAGCATCATCGACCTCTTCGGCTAGCGCCGCCAGGGTTCCTCGCCCCTACCATCCTTCTGGTCGGCTCGCCCTGACGGCGCCGCCGTAAGTCATTCCCGCTCGAGCGTCAGCGTAGCCCACACATCGCAGCCGTGTTCGGCCACGGCGAGTAGCCGATATGGGTATACGCGTGCCACGCTGCGTGGAGTTGGTCTGCAGGCGACCAGTAGCGCGGGTCGCGGCCACCATTCCGGGCGAGCTCGAGGCTACCCCAGTGGTGGTAGAACGAGGAGTCCATCTGCATCCCACCATAGTAGGGGCCGGCCGGATTATACGCCGTCCACGAGCCCTCGTAGTGGTGGATGCAGAGCCCACCCGCCCAGTGCAACCAGGGCGAGCCCGCGATCTGGGTCAGGTAGGTGTGGGCCCGGTCTTGAGCGGCCGCCCAATACGAGAGGATGCGGACCCGCCTGGCTGGGTGTGACTCGGCCTCGTAGAAGTAGACGAGTTTGTGCTGGCCGGCTCGTTGGCGGTAGAGGTTCGTGCGGTGGAAGTGGAAGTGGATCGAGCAGAGGCGTGGCGCGAGCCTGTCCGTACACCTTGCTGGGATCCGAGTAGTGGCCTGTGCGTTCGTTGCCGCCCCTAGGAGCAGGGCGATGGCGATTGTCAGGATGGCTCGTCTGATAGGGCGTACCTCCGTAGTCGTTCTACCCCGCTGCCGGCGAGGCTCGGCTACCGGAACAGGTCGAGCACGTCCGGGTCTCGCTCAGAACAGTTGTGGAGACGATAGCCAACGTGGGAGCCCTGGCCGCGGAGCCGCATGACCCCGCCTACGAAGGTCCAGGGCGCTCCGATGCGCTGCTCGGCATCCCAGGCCGCGCCCGTATCACCGGCGAGCGTAGGGGCCCGTAGGATCGTGGCGCCGCACCGGCACTGTTCAGGCTCCACGGATCTGCTCGAGCTCGCGGAGATTCTGGTACGCCTCGTCGCGCATCTCCGCGACCGGGTTAACGCTCACACCATGACGAACGAGGTCTGCTAGGCGCCCTGCCTCCGCCTCGCCGAAGAGTAGGTCGAGCGATGCGCGGAACGCCTCGTAGGCTGGTAGGCGCGGCTCGACGTTGTAGCAGCGCAGGAGCCGATAGCGGTTGCGGACGACGAGGGTATCCCTGCTCGTCAACACGAACGGCGAGGCTACGCAGCCGAACGGCTTGTCGCCAGTCCCGTGGAGGCTGCAGAGGAACGAGAGTGTGTCCGTGTGCGCTGGGCAGTTGACACCATCAGGAGCGATCACCATGCCGCCGGCCGACTTGATGCCTCGTCGCTTGAGCCGAAGCGCCTCCACGGGTAGGAGCGCGACCTTCGGTGGCCCACCCGAGTGGTGGCAACACGCGGCGTGGCAGACCTCGCGGATGTAGTCGGGGTCGCATCCGTGGAAGCTTTGCCGCAACTGCGCCACGCTCACCCTGACCTGGGTCATGCTCGGTTCCAGGGCGAGTCGGTAGACCACGACGCCTTACACGGCGGGCAGAGGATCTGAGTGAACGTCCGCCAGGCGAGCACACCGTCGCGTACGCCTTTCACGGTCCGCGTGGTCGGCTCGGTGCCAGCCACCACGAAGTGGCCACACCACTTGCAGCGAGTCACGCCTTCCACCCCCGATACGCCGACTCTTGCATATCCGGCTGGTAGGAGAGCACATCGTCGAGCGGGAGGCTAACCGCGGCCGCGAGCTTCGAGGCTACTCCGAGCGTCATCTTATGGCCCTCCTTCGGCGACTGGCTGACCCGGCTCCCACTCACGTTCGCCTCCTGCGTAACCCAGCGGAACGTCCGGCCCTGGCTCTTCGCCGCCCTACGCACCGCCTCGAGCACACGCGTCTTCTCCTCGCCCGTCAGCATGTACTCGGCTGGCAAGTCGTAGAGCGGCTGTTGGCACTCCTCGCAGCGCGGCCAGGGCTCCCGCTCGCGCTCCTGCAGGCGCCCGTACATGCCGCAGTCGTGGAGGTCGCACACGAACGCGCTCATAGTCGCCCCCACAGCGACGGCTCGATCTGCGGCGCCTGCACTTGAGTCGTCGCGCCGCAACCGCAGCGGCACCGACCGTCATGACCAGCCGGCCGCGCACACTTGTGGGCTCCGCGCTCGCGCACGCAGGAGAGGAAGAGGTCGCCGCGGCGCTCCTCGTTCGGTGGCCAGGAGTTAGTACATCGAGTCATCGTCGTCCTTCCGGGTAGTGCCTGTCGAGCCAGGCGCGGGACTTCTTCTCGACGATATAGGCGAGCTCGGCCGGCAGTAGCCTCGCCCGCAGGCGGCTCCGAGCACCAGCCATATACCCTTCCACTTTGCCGTGGCACCCCGTCGTTCCGCTGCCGCAGAGGAGCACGCCGTTCGCGGGTACGTCGTCGCCGCCCTGGCCGCGCCCGACGAGGTGGTGGACGCTCATCCAACTGCGCCCATACTTGCCACCGCAGATCCTACACGCGCCCTGGTCGCGCTCCACGACCGCTCCGTAGAACCCTTGGTCGACGACCCTGGCGAGCGGCTTAGGGTCAGCGCCCACCCGTCTCCTCCACCTCGTCGATCTTGAGCGCGGCCAGGTCTGCCTCACGAAGGTACATGACCGCCGTCACCGTCGCCGCACCGAAGGCGTCGATCTCGATCGTCAGGTGGGAGACGAGAGCAGGGTCGATACCCAACTGACTCTTCACCCATTCGACGACCTCTGGTGTCTTACCGACGAACTTCCGCCGTAGCTCTGCCATCACGATCCCTTCAGTTCGTCTGAGCGAGCAGCGAGCGCCGCCCGTGTCTTACGCCACTCCGCCAACACGGCCGGCGGTGGCGGCACTCCTGGCGCCTGCTCGATGGCTGGGCGCCGCCGCTCAACCTCGCGGTGAGCAGCCTCCACGAACGAGAGCATCTCCGCGACCGAGGGCAGGAACCCACACGAGTCGATCATCCGCTCAACCGCCACCACTCCCTCCTCGAGCGCGTACCTCTCGAGCCGGCCCACGTAGAGGACAGCCGTCTCCTCTGGGAACTCGGCGTGCGGCCACGCCGACCGCATCCTGGCGACTAGGCGGAGCGCTTCGGCACGGGTCATCGTACATCCTTCGGTACGACCTGCCCGTTCGCGATCATCTCCGTGACGACCTCGCCTTCGCCGTCGCCGCTAGCCTCATAGAACATCGGCACAACGATCCGCTCCGGGTGGTGGCTCTCGTATGCTGCGTCCATACACTCGGTGCCCTCGCAGTTGAAGCGCGAGCAGCGCCACTCATCAACAAGCGCCCACCCTACGAGCGGCTCGTGGCCACTATGTTCGTCGTCCTCCCACCTCATAATCCACTCGGCCGCGGGCATGATCTGGATGATCATGCGATGCCTGTAGCGGAACTCGCTCACGACCGGTTCCTCCTACGAGACTTGCGGGCAGCCTTCGCCCGCGCCCTCCGACGCTCGACGAGAGCACGGTTACCTGACGCTCCACCGTCGCCTCCAACCGTCGCCGGCAGTAGACCATGCTCGGCTCTACCTCCACCACCCTTATGACCAGGGATCCCAGCCGCTCCGTGTTGGGTATCGCTCATGACGCCTCCGCCGCCGCGAGCAACTCTGCAGCTGAGACCCCGTTGCTCCTGCTCGCACTCGCCCGCGCCGCACTCACCCGCGGCTCCGGCACCGCGAGGTACCGCTCAACATGCGCCGCGTCGCGAAGGATGAGCTCGAGCGAGTGGTACTCGCGGCCATCCCGATTCTTCCCACAACAGAATGGATCGCGATGATTCCCATCGATCGCCTGGCAGAGCTCAGCCACCGACCACCCCTCTGGCGGAGCGAGCCGCGCCCGGATCAGCGCCATCCGCTTCTCCGTCATCCGAGCGGCGCCGTGGTAGCCGTGGTAGTGATCCCAGACGAGGTATGAATCTCCACGCCTCGCAACCCTACTTTTGGTAGAAACCGTCGGCGACGTTGTCATCTTCTCTCCTTCTCTAGTGGTCTTCGGAAGATGCTCTTACCCATCTCAGGCGAAGATTGGAGTGAGGTCGGAGACGGCTTCGCCCCTTCCGCGCCGGCTCGTTTCGTGGTGCACGCTGCTGGCTTTGCGGAGGGCTCCGTCCCAGGCGTGAGTTGTCGCTCGGCCCTTCGACGGCGCGGGGTTCCCTTCACTTCCCCCGCACACCTCGGTGAGTTTCCGAAGCTCGCCCGCCGAAGATAGCAAACGGCGAGGTGGAGTGCAACGAGCACCGCCCCTGGGTAACTCACCGAAACCCAGGGGCGGCAGTGCGCATAGGTGCGAGCCTCGAGCGCAGGCCGCAGCGTATAGCACTGGCGCGCTACGCGCAAACTACGGCGGCTGGCGGCGGCGGAGAAACCCGACAAGGAACTCCACCGCTGCCAGCCTTGACGAGCGCGTGTGAGGTAGAGGAAACCCACTACGGAAAACTCTACCGCGGACGCTCGTCGTTCTGTGGCCGGCAAACCCGGAGGGTGCGTCATCACCCTGGACCCGAGCAGGTCGACCCGACCACATATCGTAAAACTAGGCACGCCGCCAGAACCGGACGACGGGCTCTGACGGCGCGGAGGATTCCGAAACTCTCGACGAGCGAGCGGCCACGCTGCCTCTCGTCTAGTGGTGCGGCCTCCTCTGCGCGTCATCATAGCGACTCGGCTATGGGTCATGCGCCGAACTCCTGGCTCGCCGACTGCGGCCTTGAGCGGCGCCGCGTGAGTGTCGCCTGGATCGTCGGCCAGTCGTTAGGGCGCCACACCGCGGCGTCCTGGCCGGCAGCGCGGAGGTCGACGAGCCACTGCGTCTGCTCCTCCGACAGCTTCCCCCCATCCGCCTTGAGCTCGCGGTAGATGACGATGTCGCGGACGAGGACGAGGTCTGGCCACCCTTTCCCATCCGCGCTGACCGGGGTGCGCCAACCGTGCTTCGTGAGCGCTGGACGGAAGTGGGCGCACTTCCAACCGCAGATGTGGGCGAGGTCGATCACCATCTGCTGCAAGGTCTCTTCGGGCCCGGTCATAGGTACTCCGTTGGTCGGTCGCAGTGGCGATGGACGACCGTGCTGAGGTTCCGGTCGCCGTCGAGCATGATCCACGTATACTTGTGGTGGCGGAGGATCGGCTTCTGGCACTCGAAGCAGACCCGCGGCGCCGGAGGAGAGAGCGGGCGCTGGCAGGTGGGGCAGACCTCAGTCATGACGGCCAGCCTTCGACGAGCGTCGGCCGGTCTCACCAGAGCCTCGCCTGTTCGACTTGGTCGCCCAGGTCGACCCGCTGGTACGGCTTGATCTGATCTGCGGCCGCTCGCCCGTCGCCCTTGACGAACACGACGAGGTCCTGGTGGGTCTTCACGAGCTTCCGTCCCTTGCCGAAGATCCCGCCGACGCGGAGAGCAGCTGACGCGGCGGGTCCAGCGATGATCGCGTGGTTGTAGTACCCGAGGCCGGCCGCCTCGAACGCCTTCACCGTGTCGGCTACGAACCCGCGGTAGAGGCCGGTCTTCTTGTCGCGCATGTCTCCGACGACGAACGCTGCGAAGCGGTTCGGCTTGAGCCACGAGCACGCCGCCTGGATCGCCTCGCCGTAGCCGACGAGGAACTCTTCGTAGGACGGGTAGTTGGAGAGGTCGTCCGGGTCGTCCGAGTAGACCTCAAGATCGTAGTAGGGTGGGCAGGAGAACACAAAGTCCGCGGCCTGTGGCTCGTGGTGTACGAGGAGCCGGCTGTCGTCGCAGAGCCACACCGGCTCCGGGCGGGCTCGAGCGGCGAGGTCGACGGCGGTAAGCTTCTGCCAGAGCCGGTCGCGCTGACGCTCGTTCTCGACGACCTGCTCCTGGCGAAGGTCGACCCCGAGGTAGGGGTGGCCCATGTAGCCAGCCACGATACCGCGGACACTACCGCCGGCGAAGGGGTCGAGGATCATCCCGCCGCGTGGGCAGAACCACGAGTAGGCGAGCTCGGCCAGGGCGGGGTCGAAGATCGAGGTCGAGTCTGCGATCGAACCTGCCTCTGCCTCCTCTCCCTCGTCCCATGCCTGCCCGTTCGCGTACGCCTTCATCGCGGCGCCGGCGTCGGCGATGTTCCCGTACCCCTTGAACTTGCGGGAGTAGACCGAGTTCTTCCCGGTGGGTAGGAGGTTCTGATCGCGACCGAGATGGGATTCGATGCCGAGCGCCGCCCACGCCTTCTTCCGCTTCTGCCACGGCCCGCTCGCCTGGCGGAGCACAGAGAAGGGCGGAGCACCCCAGTCGCGTTCGAGTTGCTCCTCATCGGTGATCGTGTCGAACTGCGGCTCGGCCTCCGGCATCGGGTGCATCGTCGAGCCGTCCGGCATCTCAACGAACGGTGCCGGCTCCTCCGCGAATAGGTCGAGGATGCTCACTGCTTCGCCCCGTGCCCTGGCGACTCGCAGCGGAGTTCGATCCGCCACCCATCCTCGTCCGTGCTCACGACCCGTGTGAGCGGGCAGTAGCAGACAGGGCAGGGCTCCGCGTCGACGCCGTAGAAGCGTGGGCGGACCTTCGTGTGCCTGATCGGCTTCGCTGTCCAAGCGCCGCCTACCATTCGATGCCACCGATCGTGACCTTGTCTACGACGGTCTCCGGCACCTCGAGGCTCCCCCTAGTAAGCGGCGCTTCCATGCCAGCGCCGACCATCTTGAGCAGGTCTGGCGTCGCCTCCGCGTCGATCACGAGGTGGACCCGCTGTGTATTCCCAGCGTTCACGGCTCTGTGTGGCTTCCGCGTGTCCAGGTACCATGCCTCGCCCGCCTCCATGTTGCAGCCGAGCAGCGCGCCGTCGAGATCCCACGCGTTGAAGAGCACCCGCGGATTCGTGATCAGCGGGATGTGGATGCGGAGCAGCTGACCGGGCCCGACCCCAGCGTCGGGGTCAGTGTTGTCGGCGTGGCGGAGTAGTTCGCCGCCGCCAGGCTCGAGGCTCATAAGGCGCACACGATGGTGCGGTTCTGGGATCGAGAGGATCAGGTGCTCGAGCTCTGGCAGCGCTGGCCGTAGCGCGGTATCACGCAGCGTCGCGTCGAGCATGTCCGGGTTCTCCGACTTCCACTTCTTCGACATCTCGGCCGGCTTGAGGATCACCGCTGGGTCGTCCGAGTAGCCGCGGAGGGCGAGCGCCTTCCACGAATGGCCCTTGTTGTACGACGAGTAGTGGTCGGCCCAGTTGGCGACACGATCGAGAGCCAGGATGGCGGGCTCGAGCATGACCGCCGCGAACTCGGCGTCGAGCCAGTCAAGTCGCGTCAGCGTCCGGTCGTCGCAGTAACGAGCATCCACGACCTCTGCCGGCGGGTCGCTGTAGATATGGGTGATCTCCGCGCTCGCCGCGATCTTCTCGCAGACCAGCGACAGGCCGAGCTCGACCGCGATCCTCCGATCGACGGGGTGCTCCGCCCAGAGTTCCCACCACGTCCTCTCCGAACCGACGTCGGCGTGCTCCCTGCAGAGCTCGAGCAGCGAACCCTCGTAGCCCTGGCGGCAGGCGACTCGCTTGATGATGCCGTCGCCCTTCTTGACGCGGGCCCGCTTCTCGCCGGCGAAATCCTTGATCGTACGATCCTGCTTCGGGATGACGAAGTGGATCGCGGCGCCCGCGTCTTGGTCGACCACGAGGAAGTGGCCAGGCTCGGTCATCGCCGACGCAATCTCACGCTCGCGGTACGCGGTGAACGGGCTCTGCACGATCCCCTTGTCGTGCTCCTTGAAGATCGCTGCGTAGCGCTTGAGCACGTCGAGTGGTACGCCCTTCTGCCAGGGCTTCAGTTCCTCAGTCATCGTGGCCTCCTCGTAGTTGTTCGACTTTGTTACGTAGTAGCCTGCTCGCCGCGAAGCGGTCGTTGCAGGCTTGGTCGCGGCAGGTAACACTACCACCGTTCGTCAGGGTTAACCCTCCTCCGCAGTTTGGACACTCGCCGCGGATTGCGACGACATAGGGTGGCTCCGGCTCGCGGATGACGAGCTCGCCGTCGATGATGCGGAGTTGGACTGCGTCCGACCAATACTCGGTGCTCAACTGGTCGGCCATCTCGCCGCTCACCGGGACAAGGTAGGCGCGGAGGTGTTCGTCCCAGCGGAGGCTCACGCCTGCTGCTCCTCTGCGAGCGCGGCTAGGGCAGCCAGCACATCGGACTGCCAGAGTTGCACGTCGACGAACTCGCGCCCGTTTGCATAGTTGGGCCGTACGACTCCGGGGCACGCTTCGACTTGTTGCTGCGCTTCGGCGTCGTACACGCGGATT
>Ga0193718_1000144_pt1 | contig 16458 bp, 15 predicted proteins | sample U2a1metaG_FD_144918 | JGI IMG/M metagenome (GOLD analysis project Ga0193718, IMG submission 144918) | Soil microbial communities from a riparian zone of the East river system, Colorado, United States - U2a1 | ecosystem: Environmental > Terrestrial > Soil > Riparian zone | place: USA: East River... | reverse complement strand
ACCGGGCATGTACAGGATGACAAGCTGGAGCGACTCCTTTAGTACATTTTGCTGTGCCCCTTCAAAAAAGGTCGGGACGATAAAGTCCACGCCGCCCTGATAAATGAACATCAGGATCCAGAAAGCAGCGTGCCGCGCCAGTCGGAACTTTCTATTATTTGAAAACACGAACAAAGTACCCATCAATTATAAATTTAAACAAAAATAGGCCTGCAATCGAGGACACTCGGTTTCATTTGTATCTCAACATCTCTTTTTTGAGTGTAAACTCCATTTATCAACCGTATACCCTGCCCTTCCCCACGGAAGTACCCTATTCACCCGGGAGGAGTCACCCGATCAACTAAAGCAAATTAGCGTCGTTTTAGTGGCGAGTTTTGTCGTATGATCAGGTGGAACAATAATTCTTCATCGCTCGTTTTTCTCCACAAACACTTCAGGGGAGTAGAAATGGAAAACAATCGATTGAATTATCAGACCCGGCAACGTAGTGAAACAAAACCAGCGATTTGGGTGACAAAATCACCGGATTTACTTCTAACAACCAATTATAAAATGAAAGGAATTATGAAAAACAAATTGTCAGGCGCCGCGGAAGGCGCACATACATTTTCATATCTCACCGTCTTCATCTTGCTGGTGTGGATCTTGCCTGATCATGCGAATGCACAGGAACAGGTACCCCTCACCCTCCCCCAGGCAATCGACACAGGAATAAAAAATTATCCGAGCATCAAGGCCAGGCAAAATTATGTCAGTGCGGCCCAGGCCTTAACACGCAATGCGCGCAATGAGTATTTGCCTAACGTGATCGCCTCGGCTCAACAGAATTATGGTACCATTAACGGCCAGTACGGCCCGGGCGCTCCGATCGGTGTGTTGGGTGTAGCCTCCTCCGGACCTGTTTACAGTAAGCAGAACTGGAACGCTGCCTTTGGTGCCTTGTATATTATCAGTACAAATTGGGAAGTATATACATTCGGCCGGGTGCAGTCCAGAATACAACTGGGTGTTGCACAGGAAAGACAGAATTCGTCAGACCTGGAACAGGAGATGTTTGTACAAAAGATCAAGATTGCCAGTTCCTACCTCAATTTGCTTATTGCTCAGCGACTTGTAGAAAGTGCAAAGTCAAACCTTACGCGCGCACAAACCATTCAACAAAATGTAATCGCGAGAACCTTGTCAGGGTTGAACCCGGGTGTTGATTCGTCGCTCGTCAATGCCGACGTTTCAAAGGCAAAGCTTTCCCTGATCGACTTTATAACGAATGAACAAACTATCCAACGACAGCTTGCGGAATTAATCGGGATAGGAACAGACGTAAGCTTTACTCCCGACGCAACCCTGATTACAACGATTCCTGAAATACCGGGCAGGGCCGCCGCCGTTACGCAGAATCCACAGTTGCTATTTTACCGCGCCCGTGTTGGTTATGCAAATCAATTGGCGAACGTAGCCCGAAAAAGCATCCTGCCCGGTGTGACGTTGTTTGGCGTTTATCAGGCGAGAGGTTCGGGATTTAATTATACCTATAACCCGGAGAATCTTACTGGGTACAGTAATCGCTATCAGAACGGAATCGATCCCTCCCGCTATAATTATGTCGCGGGAGTCAGCGTAACCTGGAACCTGACCAGTCCGGTGAAGATCCGCCAACAAGTAAAGGCACAACGGTTTCTTGCCGCCGGGTACCAAAATGAATACGAACAGCTTGGCAATCAGCTTCAGAATCAATTGATCCTTTCCGATCAGCGGATCGTAAACACGTTGCAAAGTGCACAGGAGGTACCGGTCCAGTATAAAGCGGCATCGGATGCCTATCTCCAAAAAAATGTTCTGTATAAAAACGGACTGACCACAATGGTCGAACTGCAGCAGGCTATGTATGTCTTGAACCGCGCCGAGATTGATAAAAGTGTTGCCTATGCCAACGTGTGGCTAGCCCTGCTGTTGAAGTCGGCGGCTTCAGGAGATTTCAATTTGTTTACTAACCCAACCCAATAAAAAAATGAATTTGATTCGTTCAGCGCTTCGCAGACCCATTACAATCTTGGTGATTGTTACAGGGATTGCTTTCTTCGGGATCAGGGCGGTGCAAACTATAAAGGTTGACATTTTCCCGGCCATGAATTTGCCGGTGATCTACCTGTCTCATCCTTTCGGAGGGTACACTCCCGCGCAGATGGAAGGGTATTTCGGAAAACAGTATGTCAACATTCTCTTGTTCGTCAATGGCATAAAGAGTATTGAAACAAAAAATATTCAGGGCCTCACCCTGATGAAGATCTCTTTTTATCCTGGCACCAATATGGCGCAGGCGGCGGCGGAAGTCAGTGCGTTTTCCAATCGTATACAGGGACAGTTTCCTCCGGGAACACAGCCGCCCTTCATCATCCGGTTCGATGCTTCTACCCTGCCCGTGGGCCAACTCGTATTGAGTAGCCCGCAGCGATCCAATAATGAATTAGTTGACCTCGCGAACGTGTATGTACGCGCTTCGTTTACGTCCATTCCGGGACTGGTCGCCCCTCCGCCTTTCGGAGGCAATGTGCGCACCATTGTGATCAAGGCCAATCCTGACCAGATGGCCGCCCATAACCTCACACCGGATCAGTTGGTCCAGGCATTGCGGCTGAATAATCAAACGACGCCTTCCGGAAATGTACGGATCGGTGATTATAATTATTTAACGCCTACCAACACCACCATCAAATCCATCAAGGACTTTGAGAAGATCCCGCTCTACAAGGGGGGTGTTCAAAGTCTTTACCTGGGGGACGTAGCTACCATCGAAGACGGGGCGGACGTCACGGTAGGCTATGCCCTGGTGAATGGCAAGCGATCAGTCTACCTGAACATCGCAAAGTCGGCAGATGCGTCAACCTGGGAGGTAGTTCAAAATCTGAAGAAAAGTCTTCCCCGGTTTCAGAGTCAGCTTCCGGAAGATGTTACGTTGTCGTATGAATTTGATCAGTCGACTTACGTTATCAATGCCGTCAAGAGTTTAATAAGCGAAGGCCTCATGGGCGCCATCCTTACCGGGATCATGGTCCTCCTGTTCCTGGGCGATGTCCGCGGTGCGCTTATCGTGATCCTCACCATCCCTACCTGTATTATTTCAGGAGTCTTGTTCTTGCAATTATTCGGGCAGACCATCAATATTATGACCTTGAGCGGACTTGCCCTGGCGATCGGCATATTGGTGGATGAATCGACCGTCACGATTGAAAACATCCATCAACATTTAGACATGGGCAAGCCGAAGGCATTGGCAATATGGGATGCTTGTAAGGAAATTGCATTTCCGAAACTCCTGATCCTGCTTTGTATCCTCGCTGTATTTGCTCCGGCATTCTCCATGTCCGGCATCCCCGGATCATTGTTTCTTCCCCTGGCGCTGGCGATTGCCTTTTCGATGATTACTTCTTACTTCATGGCACAAACCTTTGTACCGGTCATTGCCAACTGGTTCCTGAAAGATCACGGGAAAGAGACTCCTGCTGCCAATAAAAAAACTGACGGTGCCGGAGGAAAAGCCGGTCGTTTTGAAAGCTTCAGAACTAACTTCCTGAAGGTTCTCGGGCGCATGGTACCCTATCGCAGGCCCGTTGTCCTGATCTATTTTGTTTTAATTACCGGCCTGGTCGTACTGTTTCTTGGCACCATCGGGCGTGATGTATTGCCTAGAGTTAACTCCCTTCAATTTCAGGTTCGGTTTCGCGCCCCCGACGGAACCAGGATCGAGCGTACGGAAGCAAAAGTTGTTCAGGCCCTCGGGATTCTGAAACAAATAACGGGCAAAGACGCTATTTCCGTAACCTCCGCTTACATCGGCCAGCATCCTTCCGTATTTTCCATCAGCCCGATCTACCTGTTTACCAACGGGCCGCACGAAGCGGTTCTTCAGGTAAGTCTTACCGATCAATACAAAGGCAACCTGGATGAGTTGAAAGAAATGTTCAGGCAAAAAATGAAAGAAACCATGCCTGACGTCCGACTCTCGTTTGAGCCCATTGAACTTACCGATAAGATACTGAGCCAGGGGTCGCCCACACCCATTGAAGTAAGAATTGGAAGTCGCGACAAAAAACAGAATGAGGAATTTGCTAAGAAGGTCGTGAGCAAACTCAGTCAGATCGGCTACCTCCGCGATGTGCAGATTGCTCAATCCATACAGTATCCTTCCTTGAACGTCACCATCGACCGGATCCGGGCAGCCCAGGTAGGAGTGGATGTGAATGATATCTCACGGTCGCTGATCCCGGCTACATCATCATCGCGCTATACGGAAAAAAATGTCTGGCTGGATGAAAAGATTGGGTTGGGGTATGCCGTACAAGTGCAAGTACCGGAAAATCAAATGACCAGTGTCGACGACATGGGTCAGATCCCGGTGATGCAAAACATGTCGCGTCCGGTTCTAAACGATGTCGCAACAATTGGCACCGATACAACCTATGGTGAGATCGATAATTTAGGCGCGATGCCGGTTTTGTCCGTAACGGCAAACCTTCAAAACAAAGACCTCGGTACCGCTACAAAGGATGTGCAGGCTGCGATCGCATCGCTAGGTCAACTGCCAAGGGGGTTAACGATTGAAACGATTGGATTAAGCCTGGTCCTCACGGATACACTGAATAGTTTGCAGTCCGGATTAATGGTTGCCATTGTCGTGATCTTTCTCATGCTGGCTGCGAATTTTCAATCGTTCAAAGTTTCTTTTGTTGTGTTGTCAACGGTTCCTGCCGTTTTGCTGGGTTCCCTGACATTATTAATGATCACCGGCTCGACACTGAACCTGCAATCGTATATGGGCATCATTATGTCGGTTGGCGTTTCCATTTCAAATGCTGTGCTGCTGGTCACCAACGCAGAGCATCTTCGTTTACAAAGCGGAAATGCGTTGGAAGCTGCGAAAGAAGCGGTCTCTATACGGATACGTCCGATCCTGATGACCAGCATCGCCATGGTAGCCGGGATGATCCCCATGGCAACCGGCTATGGAGAAGGGGGTGGACAGGTTGCACCGCTTGCCCGTGCCGTGATCGGGGGGTTGCTTGCCTCCACGGTGGCCGCCCTTATTATTTTACCGCTTGTTTTCTCCTGGGTTCAGGGAAAAACGTCAACCACCTCCGTGTCCCTCGATCCGGAAGACAAAGAAAGTACACACTACATACCGTCAATGACATGAACTCTAAACTTTTCAACCCTATGAATTCGATCAAAAAAACCGTTCCATTCCTGGCCTCCCTTTCCCTTTGTCTTTTGTTCCTTGGCGGATTGAACCAGTGCACCTCTTCTCAAGGAAAAGGAGAAGAAAAAATGCCTGCTGCGGCAAAACCTCCCGGCTTGGAAGTGATCTCAATTGAAAAAGCTCTCCTTACCTCGTCCCTGACCATGCCCGGAGAATTAATTTCATTCCAGCAGGTAGACCTGTATGCCAAGCAGACAAGCTTTGTCAAGCAGATCTATGCTGACGTCGGTTCGGAAGTAAAAGCCGGACAACTCCTGGCCATCCTGGAAGCGCCGGAGATCGCATCGCAGTTAGCGGGAGCCGAATCGCGGTGGCAATCCTTCGAAGCCATCTACATTGCCAGCAAGGCAAACTATCAACGCCTGTTGGAGACCAGCAAGACACCCGGAACGATTTCACCCAATGACCTGGACCTGGCACTGTCAAAAATGAATTCCGACTTCAAACAACTTGAAGCCTCGCAGGCGGCGTACAAGGAAATCCATAACACCCTTGACTATCTGACCATCCGGGCGCCATTTGGCGGCGTGATCAGCGCCCGGAATGTTAATCAGGGGGCCTACGTCGGACCCACCGGAAGAGGATCTGACAATCCCTTATTTACCCTGCAAGAGCAAAAACATTTACGGCTTGTGGTTTCTGTTCCCGAAGCCTACTCCCCCTTCCTGAAGGAAGGAGATGAAGTCAATTTCAAAATTAAACCTTTACCCGATGAATTCTTTAAAGCCAAAGTAACACGTATGGCAGGAGCCCTGGACATAAAATTGCGGTCACAGCGGGTAGAAGCAGATGTTTTTAATACAGCCAGAAAACTGCTTCCGGGCATGGTTGCGAAAGTCACCATCCCTTTGATCAGCAGTGACAGCACGTTCGTTGTTCCGAAGACAGCCATTGTCACCTCACAAGAGAGAATCTTCGTAATAAAAGTTGAACAGGGCAAAGCCCGGTGGGTGGATGTCCAGACCGGTCGATTTATAGATGGAAGGTCAGAAATTTACGGAAGCCTAAAAGAGGGTGACCAAATCGTAAAAACAGCAAGTGAAGAGATCAGGAACGGATCGCTCATTATGAAATAATAACCTTTAACAGCAACTTAAAAAGTCAAAACGTATTTGCGCTATTTGAATTTCAAACGTTTTCTGGTACATTTCTTGTTTACAAATTTAACCCGAGTAAACTTATTATGGATTTGGTTATGAAACCGGGCTTCGACTTCGAACTTTTACTTACTACATGTTGTTGGATCTGCAACCGCTCCTCTTACTTAACTCTGTATTTTGAAAATGAAGCAATGCGCCATAGCGCAGATTTGATATTTATTGTCTGGTAAATTTGTCGCAGGAGGGAAGTATGTTTAGCATTTCAAAAAAAGGTAAGACTGGAAACAAAGCATTGGAGAAAAGCCTTCATAGCCAACAGCGAAGGTTTGAAAAAATGTTCTTTGAAGCGCCCGTCAGTATGTGTGTTCTAAAAGGCAAGGAACATGTTTTCATGAGCGCCAATGACCAGTACTATAAACTAACCGGCCGCGAAAATATCATTGGAAAAACCGTCAGGGAGGTATTTCCGGAAGTAGAAGGCCAGGGCTATTTTGATTGGCTGGATAAAGTATATCAAACCGGCGAGACGTTTTCATCAGCGGAAACTCCCCTAAAACTAACCTTGCCAAATGGTGAGATGAAACGGGCTTACCTGAACTTCATGTACCAGCCCTATACCAATAGTGAGGAGAAAACGGAAGGCATTTTCTATTTTGGTGTTGACGTTACGGAACAAGTGTTAGCCCGGGAGAAAATAGAAGAAAGCGAAAAGCAATACGAAGATCTGATACAAAATCTACCGGCCGCGGTGTACACGGTTGATGCTTCCGGCAGGATTGGTCTTTTTAATAAGGCGGCCGTAGCATTATGGGGAAGGGCGCCCGAAGTTGGAAAAGAGTTATGGTGCGGATCATCGGAAGTTTACCTGGCGGACGGTACTCCGGTGAGCAAAGACCAGAGTCCATTGGCAATTGCGGTAAAAGGGGGCCGTCCGGTGCGGGGAGAAGAGGTTATCCTGAAACGCCTGGATGGAGAATTCCGGAACATTGTACCGTATCCATCGCCTATTTTTGATGGCAAGGGTAACATCACCGGAGGCATTAATGTGATCCTTGACATTACTAAAAGGAAACGGGCCGAAGAAGAACTAAAAAAACTCTCCCTGATCGTACGGAAAGACTCCAACGCTGTGATCATTACTGATCCGGAGGGAAGGATTGAATGGGGTAATGAAGCATTTACCCGGATCACCGAGTTTGAATTTAACGAAGTTGCCGGAAAACGCATCGGGGATATTTTAAATGGAGCAAAAACCGATTGTTCCACCCGGGAATTCATCATGGACCGGTTGCGGGGAAGCGATACGTTTGAGTGTGAGATCATAAAGTATACAAAGTCAGGCCGGCCAATCTGGGTAGAGGTGCGCGGTCAGCCCTTGCTGGATTCAAGGGGAACGATGAGTCATTATTTTTTTATCGAGACCGATATCACGGAACGCAAAAATGCATTTGAAAAATTGTCCCGGTCAGAACATGAAATCAGGCAATTCGCAAAGCAACTAAATAACGTCCTGGAAGACGAACGATCGCGCATTGCCAGGGAAATCCACGATGAATTCGGACAACAGCTCGTGGGCCTTAAAATGTTAGTATCCTCATTGAATAACACGGTGGGCATTACCCCGCAGGCAAAACGTATTCTGGATGAAATGATGCAAGGCCTTGAGAATACGAGCCTGTCCTTGCAGAATTTTGCCACCGAGCTCCGGCCAGGGATCCTGGACACACTCGGTCTGATTCCATCGATTGAATGGCTGGCTCAGGAATTTGAACATAAAACGGGGATAAAATGCAACCTGGAGATAAGGGTGATTGATCAACTATTTGAAAAAACATTATCCAATGCGTATTTCAGGATTTGCCAGGAAGCCCTGACCAATATAGTCAAGCACGCAGAAGCATGCAGCGTGGTGATTCAGGTCATTCAGGATCAGGATCAATTGTCCCTTACGATCACGGATAATGGCAAAGGCATTGTTAGCGAAAAACTGGAAAATCCATTTTCGATGGGCCTGCTCGGCATGCGCGAGCGCGCCAATTTAATAGGAGCGCAATTGCATATAGAAAGTAATAAACAGAAAGGTACGCGGGTGCAGATCATTGGAAAAATAAGTGGAACCTGAACGAATACTGATAGCGGATGATCACGTCGTCCTGCGCGCCGGGATCAAACACATCCTTAAAAACGAACTCCCGGGAATGGAATTCGGTGAGGCTGCGAGTGCGGTTGAGGTTTTCCGCATGGTAAGAAATAAAAAATGGAATATCCTTATCCTGGATATCAACCTACCGGGAAGAAACGGACTGGATATTCTTAACCAACTCAAAGACGAAAGGATCGGAATACCGGTTCTGGTTTTCAGCGTATACCGCGAAGAAATTGTAGCCGTCCGTGCATTCAAAGCGGGCGCGTCGGGGTACCTTTCAAAAGATGCGGCCGGAACTGAATTGGTGAAGGCCATTCATCAACTTTTAGCAGGAAGAAGGTACATTACTATTCCGGTGGCCGAACTCATGGCATCCCAGCTTGAAAACCCGGAAAATAAGTCGCCGCATGAACGCTTATCGGACCGTGAATATCAAACCCTGTTACACATTGCTTCAGGCTTCACCCTCTCTCAAATAGCTTTTAAGTTATCATTGGCGATATCTACGATCAGCACGTATCGGGCCCGCATCCTTGAAAAGACGGGGCTTAAAAACAACGCCGGGCTTACCCACTACGCGATAGATAATAAATTGATTTAGGATTTTCTCTTTTATCAGAAGAGCCTGTAGTCAAAAACGCTACACGATTTTAGCGAAATTACTACGGCAGGTTACCACTGCTCTATTTTTCTTTGTCGGGAATATGATTGGAAAAGGTAACATGACAAGTGAATCTCCTCCTTGCTGCGAAAATTATTGAGCCGCAAGGTCTACGCTTATGGGTTCGATGACCATCGAACATCGGTGTACCATTCAAACAAATTTTCCTGGGCATTGCAATAGTCTGCAATTTAAAATCATATTTGCATTTTACACTTTCAAACACTATCATAACACTATCAGTGGCAATGGATAACAAAAGAATACTTATAGCCGATGATCATTTCGCTATCCGGGCCGGGATCAAACACATTCTTATTACTGAATTTCCAGGAATGGAATTCGGCGAGGCTACGTCTGCCACGGACGTATTCTATAAGGTAAAAAACCAAAAATGGAATATCATTATTCTGGATATCAACTTGCCCGGAAGAAACGGATTGGATATTCTTAAACAACTCAAGGTGGATAAGGTCAGAATACCGGTTCTTGTTTTCAGTATGCACCGTGAAGATGTGCTGGCGGTACGCGCCCTCAAAGCAGGCGCCTCGGGATACCTTTCAAAGGATGCAGCAAGCATTGAATTGGTTCAGGCCATGCATCAACTTTTATCGGGGAGAAAATACATTACACTGCCGGTAGCCGAACTGATGGCTTCTCAACTAGAAAATCCGGAAAATAGAGCACCCCATGAACTCCTGTCGGACAGGGAATATCAAATCCTGTTACTGATTGCCTCGGGATTCACCATCTCCCAAATAGCCACCCAGCTATCGTTGGGGATATCTACGATCAGCACCTACCGGGCACGCATCCTCGAAAAAATGGGCTTCAAGAACAATGCGGAACTTACCCACTACGTCATCGATAACAAATTGTTCTGACATTTGCCCCTTAGCGGGATAAAGTGTAGTAGAAACCACTACAGTATTTTAGCAGTACAACTACCCCTTACCACCGTCGATCTTTTGTTCTTTGCCACGTAATGATGCATCCTAAAAAGATCGGGCAAATGATGACGATTCCAGCCGGTGCGAAGACCATTGGGCTGCCCGGCTTCACGCTATGGTTCGATCAGGAAGGAATACTGTGTTCTCTTTCCAATAAGGTCCCTATGCTAAGGCTGGAAGAAGTCAAGGAGGTGGTGGCGTTGTTAAAAGGCTATTTGGGCGAACAAAAAAAAGTTTGTATGCTTCTTGATGTTACCCATTCTTCCGAAACCAATCGTGAAGTGAGGGACTTCGCTGCTGCGGAGCTTCCAAAAATTACCAAGGCCATTGCGATCGTTTCCCACTCCGCACTGGGTAAAATGTTGGCTAATTTGTTTTTTAGTCTCAAATCACAGCCTTATCCGGTCCGGTATTTTACGGATGAAACTGAAGCAAGGACCTGGCTTAAACAGCATCTATGAAAACATCAGTAAAAAAGGATAGGCGGATTCCTGAAATACTAGCTCAACTTCGCCGGTTTTCCGAGAGCGATTTTACGCGTTACCTTTCTATCTCTGAACAAGTTGATGAAATTGATGCCATTTGCGCCGGTCTCAATGTCCTCCTGGAGACATTAGAGGTTCGTGGCCGTGTTGAACAAAATAAGGAAGAACGAATCAATCAACTCTTTGCGGTCATCCTGCGATACGCTTTGATGGACTTTTCAGAAAAGGCCGATATCAGCATTGCAGGTGATGAGATCGACGGGCTGGCGGCCGGGTTGAATGCCATAGGAGAAGAGCTTGCTCATCTTCAACGCCGGTTGAAAGATTGTGAAGAGGATATCCGGTTGTTGAATGCAACGCTGGAGCACCGGGTCAATCCCTATCAGGAAACCAACCGATAGACAGCGATGGACAGCCCCCTGAAAATATTGATCCTGGAAGACTCACCGGACGATGTTGAATTGATCGAGAGAGAGCTAACGCGGGGAGGTATTATTTTCCATTCTTCCATTGTGGATGAAAGGCATGACTTTATCAGGGCCCTCCATGAAATGAAACCCGATGTTATTCTTTCGGATCATTCCCTCCCCCAGTTTAATTCTATCGAAGCGCTGAAGCTCTACCAACAATACCATAAAGAAACCAACATTATTGTGCCTTTTATCCTGATCACGGGGTCGGTTTCGGAAGAGTTTGCCGTTCAATGTATCAAAGCAGGCGCCGACGATTATATTCTCAAAGATCGTCTGAAACGCCTCCCGGCTTCCATTCAAAGTGCGTTGGCGAAGACCCGGATTGAACGCGAGAGAACAAAATTCCTCAATGAAATTATCTCCAATGAAGCCATGATGAAGGAAGCGGAACAACTTGCGCATTTCGGCAGTTGGCAAGTTGACCTGATTACCGGAAAGCACAAATGGTCGGATGAAGGATATCGCATCTTTGGTTATGAGCCGGGTGGCCTCGACCTCACCTATGAGACATTTTTAGATCATGTTCATCCGGAAGACCGGGATTCGCTCAGGAGCGCTATCGATGACGTAGTAGCATGTCGTGATTCCTACGCCTGTGAGTACAGGATCATTGATCGGGAGGGAAATGTCAAATACCTCCGCTCCCATCTATTGGTGAAGCGCAACGCTGAACACCAGGCGATCCGGCTTTCCGGTTTCAATATGGATATCACCGAACAAAAAAGGCAGACGCAGGCCCTGGCCCTTCAAAATAAACAATTGATGGAAATCGCATGGGTGCAATCCCACGGAGTACGCGGACCGCTTGCACGCCTGATGGGGCTGATCGACCTGGTAGAAGGGTACCGGGGCGATGAAAAAGTATTAATGGACCTTTTGAAACATATATTGTCCAGTGCGCATGAACTCGATGCCATCATTAGAAAAATAGTCAGAAAAACAGAATCCATGGAAGGAGCAGATAGTCCGCTATGAGTCTCTCCGTAATCATTATTGATGACGACCCTGTTTCCGTCTTTCTGCACAAGGTCGTTGTAATAAAAGGTGAATTGTCCGCTGATCCACAGACCTTTTTCGGCGGACAAGAGGCACTGGATTATCTGGATGTCCGCGATCGCCGCCCATCTGTGTATCTTCTTTTGCTGGATATCAACATGCCCGTGATGAGCGGTTGGGATTTTCTTGATGCGATCCGATTGAGATCGTATGCCGATCAGGTTTATGCAGTCATCGTAAGTTCTTCCATTGATACCGGCGATCATAAAAAGGCGGAGCAGTATAAACAGGTTATTGGCTATCTGGAAAAGCCGATCAATGTCAGGATTCTGCAGGATTTCAAAGCATCGGATGTGTTTCAACGGCTGGTAAAGACTTCCTGTTAATCTTTTAGATGGAAAATGAAGCCGGATATGCTGCATACTCCCCAAAACGAGCCGGCCAAGGAGGTATGTGCCATTCTCAACAGCGCACGGGATATTTTTGTCCTGGTTGATACCACTGGAGTCGTATTTTTTTTGAATGACTACGGTACGCTATTTCAACCTTTCATTCATCCACCCCTCCGTATTCACTCTTCTATTTTTGATTCCATTCCTTGCGCGTGGCAAGAGTTAGCCAGAGGTATACTGATGAACCTGCTTGACTCAAAACAGCCTGCCATTGTTGAGACCCGCTTTTCTGATGCCGAGGGGAGAATGCGTTTTATTGAACTCAAATGCAATGCCATTCTCAGTCAGCATGATACTGTGACGGGGATTCTGATAGTTGGCCGGGATGTTACGCCGCAGAAGATATTTGAAAGGAAAATTACTGCGATTGCACGTGAACAACAGAGCCTTATTGAACATGCCCATGCGGTGATCATTGGCACCGATTCCCGGGGCTATATTACAGAATGGAATGAAATGGCCTCTCAGGTCACCGGTTACAAAAAGAGTGAATCATACGCAAAGAAACTTAGCCAGCTTTTGTTTGAAAAAGGAAGCTCAGCGTGCCACGTTTGCGCCATGAAGGACGTCCTCGCCGGGGCGGTTATCCCCAACTATGAGGTTGACATTATCTCCAGGGACAAACGCAAAATCACCTTGCTGGTCAATGCGACGCCCAAAATAAGTCCCGCCTCGGATGTGATCGGAATTCTATTCATCGGCCAGGACATCACCGAACTCACGGCCTACCGGAAAAGCCTCGAACAAAAAGTACGGGAGCGTACAGAAGCGCTGCAATTGGCCATTCAGAAAGAAAAAGAACAGGTAGATGTAAGAAACCGGTTTGTCTCCATCGCTTCACATGAATTCAGGCTGCCCCTCTCCAGTATTTACCGCCATATCGAGTCCATTAAAACCACTCTCCAAAACCCTCCAAAAGAAACCCTCGATACATTGGAAAAGATTCAACTCCAGACCACGCACATGACGGCACTACTGGAAGATGTGCTGACAATCGGAAAAAGCGAGGCGGGTAAAATGAAAGCCAATATAGACGTTGTGGAGCTAAGGCATTTTCTTCAGGACATCATTGCGGAGGTTCTCGGGTACACCCATCACACACACGGGGTACAATTTGATTTTCCGCTGCCTTCCCTGGAAATAAAAAGTGATGCAAAACTCCTGCGTAACATCTTTATCAATTTATTGAACAACGCCATCACCTATTCGCCGGGAGAAAGTCAGGTCTACCTTTCCGTAACCCCGGGTGATTCAACCGTAGACATCACCATTAAAGACAAGGGTATCGGAATAGATGAAAAAGACATCGGGCGGATCTTTGAACCGTTCAGCCGCGGCACCAACACCCTGGAGATTAAAGGGACCGGACTTGGACTCTCCATTGTCAAAAAAGCCGTAGAAGCCCTCGATGGGAAGATCTTTGCGAAAAGTAAAATTAGGGAAGGTGCGCTGTTTACAATAAGGCTAAACTTAGACCGATGAACAAGGAGACTTCTGAAATTAAACTTTTACTGGTGGATGATCACCGTCTCCTCCGCGATGGTCTTGCGGCTATACTAAAAGAGTCGGAGGATATTGAAATTGTCGGTTCCGTTTCCAGCGGAGAGGAGGCCATCAGGCTATTCCCTTCGTTAAACCCCGATGTGATCCTGATGGACATTATGATGGGTGGAATGACCGGTATCGAAGCTACCCGCTGGATCAAGGAACAAAACAATGATGTAAAGGTGATTCTCATTTCCGCCGAAGTAAAAAAAGAGTTGGTGACAGCCGGCATCGAGGCCGGAACCGACGGCTATCTCCCGAAAGATGTAGAAAAGGAAATCCTGATCGAAGCAATACGGGCCGTACATAACGGGGGACGGTATTTTAACGAAGCCATTACGAACCTGGTGTTTGAGGATTTATATCAAAAGAAAAAAATGCCCCCGGGGAATGGAAATAGCCCCCTCCCCAATACCCTTACGAAACGAGAGCAACAGGTGATGACCCTCATCGCTGCTGGAAAAAGCAATACGGAGGTGGCAAACGAGCTATTCATCAGCACAAAGACCGTGAATACCCATAAAGGCCACATCCTGGAAAAACTTGGGCTTAAGAACACAGCCGAGCTCGTTAAATATGCCATCAGGAATAACATTATACCCATGAGTTGAATCAGAAAACCTCTGATTTCTCAGAAATTTCTGATTTGTTGAAAATCAGATTCGACCTATTTCCCCGTGCTGTTTCATGTCGGACTTTTGCGATGCAAAACAGCAAAGACAATGGCAACAAACAGAGAAATAAAGGCAAATCAAACCAAAGGGTCGGCGTATCTCATCCTGCTTTTGGGGCTAACCATCCTGGTCCGGACCGCAGCAGTAGGGCAATCGCCCGAGCCGCGCGTTAACAATCGCTACAAATCCGACAGTGTGCATACTATTCAGGGTCCGCGGAAATACCCTGTTTATCGTGGGTTTGAGATTACCCTTGGATTTCCCACGTACACGCTTCAAAGCAGCATCCCACAACTCAACCGGTTGGAAGCGACTTTCATAGGCTCCACCCTGGGAGGAGTACTTGCCAATCAACTTGGAAAGATAAAGGCTAACGTAGGCATGTATTATTCCGGATCGTCCGTTCCCTATACCATTAATATGCTACAGGGTGGTATTTCCGGCAGTATTTACTTATTGCGTTTGAAGCAGGTCAGGTTCCACTCGGTAGAACCTTATGCTACCGTTGGTGTCTCTCATCAACAGGCTAAATTTTTCGGAACATACCTCCATCAGGATGTGTATACCAACGCAAGCGTAACCACAGAACCTTTATTGGGACGGGCCGGATGGACGCAACTCTCCGTTGGAACGGGCTTCGAGTTCCAGCTAGTGAACGACAACCATCAATTTGTTCATCTTTTCGCGGAATCCTGTTATGGCATACCGTTCCAATTTGACCGGGTGCAAGGTGAGTTTGCGAACACAAGAAATCGGAATCCCTGGGGGATAACATTGGGTGTCAATTTCGGGGTTTCAAAATAGCATATCGCTGCCAAAGGGATTCTTTGGTTGGGTGACTCCAACTTATTTAACGAATAAAACACATCGGTACATAGAAACATAGGCACATAGATGCCTTGCCACGATCTCCCCTGGAGAGCCTAATCTAATATTACCTATGTGCCTATGTGCCTATGTGTCTATGTTTCTATGTGTTAAATTTCTCTGGGGAGTTCTTGATCACGTCTTCCCTTACTATCGCCTCCCCCGCTTCACCCATATCATTAACCCTAAAATCAGCGCGATTCTCCCTCTCGATCTCATCACCAATTTGAATGGTCCTTATTCCCAGTGTCCGGGCCGGAATGATGTCTCTCCCCTTGTCGCCAATCATCCAGGAACGTTCCACATCAATATCAAATTTCGCAATGGCTTTTTCAAACATCAGTGAACCGGGTTTCCGCGCAAGGGAGGCCGTCACAGAAGGATGATAGGGCGAAAAATAAAAGTGATCGATAACGTGTTCGGCAGCCTCCTGTAAAAAAATATGACAGATCTCCATCTGACGGGTCGTGTAGATCTTTTGGGCAATACCGGATTGGTTGGTCACCACGATCAAAAGATAACCAGCCTCCTTCAGTCGATACAAGGCCTCCGGCACACCCGGAATAATGCGAAACCGTGTTAGCCGGTAGGTATACTTCACATCGTCCTCATTCAGTACACCATCACGGTCAAGAAACACGCATTTTTTGGACATTCGTCATCGATTATTCCACAAAATAGGTCTTTTCTGATTTACTGATAACTTAAATTCCGCTGAATTCCGGCCATTTATTTTGCTGCTCCCGTATCGGGCAGGCGGTTTAAATCTTTGTTTTTTTTAGTTTTGCGCAACCCAAAGGCACCCGTGAACAACGCTATCGTCATTATTCCCACCTATAATGCAAAGGAGAA